>ENA-ORUI01000707-ORUI01000707.1-human-gut-metagenome-genome-assembly--contig:-NODE-707-length-39785-cov-15.487969_pt1 | contig 39785 bp, 36 predicted proteins | sample MGYA00242078_ERZ509205 | MGnify/ENA primary metagenome ERZ509205 (study PRJEB26280, sample SAMEA2338828) | human gut metagenome | biome: human gut; feature: human-associated habitat; material: faeces... | reverse complement strand
CCCTTTGGGAGAGCTGTCGAGCAAAGCGAGACTGAGAGGGCCCGCCCCTTTTTTGCAAAAGCGAGGGGAAAGTATTATGTTGGAATCGATCAAATGCAGCACCTCGGGTGCATACTACCTGCGGGGGCAGTGGGTGCCCGCCGACGCGCAGGCTCCTGCGGCACTGGCAGCCGCGGGCGTGACTGCGGAGCAGGCCGGCCAGGCCTACAAGGGCACCATGGCCTACGGCATCCTCACCGCCCACAACACCAGCGGCAGCGACCGGGATCTCCGGATCAAGTTCGATGCCATGGCAAGCCACGACATCACCTTTGTTGGCATCATCCAGACGGCCCGCGCCTCGGGGCTGGAAAAATTCCCCATCCCCTATGTGCTGACCAACTGCCACAACAGCCTGTGCGCTGTGGGCGGCACCATCAACGAGGATGACCACCGCTTCGGCCTGTCCGCTGCCAAAAAGTACGGCGGCATCTTTGTGCCGCCCCACATGGCGGTCATCCACCAGTACATGCGCGAGCGCTTTGCGGGCTGCGGCAAAATGATCCTTGGTTCCGATTCCCACACCCGCTACGGTGCACTGGGCACCATGGCCATCGGCGAGGGCGGCGGCGAGCTGGCAAAGCAGCTGCTGGGCCGCACCTACGATGTGGCCCGTCCGGGTGTGGTGGCCATCTACCTTACCGGCAGCCTGCCGGCCGGCTGCGGCCCCCACGATGTGGCCATTGCGCTGGTGGGCAAGCTGTTCAAGAGCGGCTATGTCAAGAACAAGGTCATGGAGTTTGTGGGCCCTGGCATTGCCTCCCTGCGGCAGGACACCCGCAACGCCATCGACGCCATGACCACCGAGACCACCTGCCTGTCCTCCATCTGGGAGACCGACGAGACCACGCAGAAGTTCCTTGCCGTGCACGGCCGTGCTGCGGATTACAAGAAGCTGGCCCCGGCGGACCTTGCCTACTATGACGGCGTTGTGGAAGTGGATCTGTCGGCCATCCGTCCGATGATCGCTCTGCCCATGCACCCCTCCAATGCCTTTACCATCGAAGAGCTGAACGCCAATCTGGAGGACATCCTGCACGCCTGCGAAGAGGATGTGCAGAAGCTCATCGGCCGCAAGGATGTGCACCTGGACCTGTGCAGCAAGATCGAGAACGGCAAGCTGCGGGTGGACCAGGGCGTGATCGCCGGTTGTGCAGGCGGTTTGTACGACAGCATCTATGAGGCGGCTTCCATCCTCAAGGGCCGCACCGGCGGCTGCGGCGACTACGCCCTCAGTGTGTACCCCGGCAGTCAGCCCATCATGATGGAACTGGTGCGCACCGGCGTGATCAGCGAACTGATGGCCAGCGGTGCCACCGTGCGCACGGCTTTCTGCGGCCCCTGCTTCGGCGCAGGCGATGTGCCCGCCAACGGGGCACTGTCCATCCGCCACACCACCCGCAACTTCCCCAGCCGCGAAGGCTCCAAGCCCGGCAATGGCCAGCTGGCGGGTGTGGCCCTGATGGATGCCCGCAGCATTGCGGCCACCACGGCCAACGGCGGCATCCTGACCCCGGCCACCGACATCGACTACGATCCCACCGTGCCGGAGTACCAGTACGATCCTTCCAGCTACGACACCCGCGTGTATCAGGGCTTTGGCAAGGGCGATTACGATGCCCTGCTCAAGTTTGGCCCCAACATCAAGGACTGGCCGGAGATCGCACCACTGGGCAATAACCTGCTGCTGAAGGTGGCTTCCTATATCACCGACCCCGTCACCACCACCGACGAGCTGATCCCCTCCGGCGAGACTTCCTCGTACCGTTCCAACCCCTTGGGTCTGGCTGAGTTCACCCTCAGCCGCAAGGACCCGGAGTATGTGAGTCGCGCCAAGGCCGTGCAGGCCGAGGAAACTGCCCGCCGCGCCGGTGCAGGGGACGCCGCCCTGCTGGCAAAGGTGAACGCCGTGCCCGGCTGCGAGCAGCTGAAGTGGAACGATATCCAGATCGCCTCTACCATCTTTGCGGTCAAGCCCGGCGACGGCTCTGCCCGCGAGCAGGCCGCCAGCTGCCAGCGTGTGCTGGGTGCCGGTGCCAATATCGTTACCGAGTACGCCACCAAGCGTTACCGCTCCAACCTCATCAACTGGGGTATGCTGCCCCTGCAGCTGGCAGGTGCCACCCCCTTTGGTCTGGGGGACTATGTGCTCATCCCCAATGTGCGGGAGGCACTCAAGGGCGATTTGCAGAACATCAAGGCCTATGTTCTGGGCGATACTGTCAAGGAGTTTGAGCTGTACATGGCTCCGCTCACCACCGACGAGCGCCAGATTCTGGCTGATGGCTGCCTGATCAATTTCTATAAGCACTAAGGAAGTAACCCGCTATGTCCTGTGACCTGCATATCCATTCCACCTGCTCCGACGGTGCTGTGCCCATTGAGCGGCTGGCACCCATCGCCGCCCGCACCGGGCTGCACGCCATCGCCCTTTCGGACCACGACACCCTGCTCAGCGCTCAGTACGCCTATGCCCACACCGGGCAGGACGGGGTAGAGCTGATTCCCGCCGTGGAGCTGACCGGCTACGACTTTGAGCGGCAGCATCGGGTGCATCTGCTGTGCTACTACCCGGACATTAACTGCCCGGCGCTGCGGGAGCACTGCGCCATCATGAAGGAGCGCCGCAACGCCTGCGCTTTGCAGAGCGCAAAGGAGCTGGAGCAGCTGTACCCGCAGTTTACCACCGACCTTGCATGGGAGACCACCAAGGCCAGCGGGGTGCTGTTCAAAAGCGGGCTGATGCAGGCGCTGGAACTGCTGGGCCTGACCGATGGCAGCATCTACGGCGAGACCTACCACAAGCTGTTCGGGTGGAACCCCCGGGGCATCGTGCTGCACTCGCCGGAGTATCTGCCGGTGCGTCAGGTGCTGGCTACCGCTAAAGCCAGCGGCGGCGCGGTGGTGTTTGCCCACCCCACGGTATATAAAAGTATGCCCCTGCTGCGCGAACTGGCGGCAGAGGGTGCAGTGGACGGCATTGAAGTGTACCATCCCAGTAACAGCCCGGAGGATAGTGCCGAGTGCCTTGCACTGTGCAAGCAGTACGGCCTTGTGGCGACCGCAGGTACGGACTTCCATGGCCGCAACCACAAGCACCCCCACCCCATCGGCACCTGTACCGCACCGGACGAAGCCGCAGCGCAGCTGCGCGCTATCGCTGAAAAACGTAAAAGAGAGAGGACGTAAAGACCATGAGCAAGGAATTTTCCTTCCCGAACAAGGGCACCTGCTCCAAGCAGACCAACTTTGTACTGAACGATGACCACACCATTGCATCCATCGAGGTCATCGGCGGCTGCAATGGCAACCTGAAAGGCATCTGCCAGCTGCTTACCGGCATGAAGGCAGAGGACGCCATTGCCCGTCTGGACGGCACGCTGTGCGGCTTCCGCAGCACCAGCTGCCCGGATCAGATCGCCAAGAACCTGAAAAAAGCACTGGAAGAGATGAACTAAGATCCACCGGAGAGCCGCTGCACAGAACCTTGTGCGGTGGCTCTCTTTTTGCGCGGAGACGATTTTGAATGCCCGCCGCTATGCTTTGGGCATGAATAGCGGAAAATTATTTTAAATTAGTGCAATGCCGGGCAGCCTGTGGGCTGCCCGGCATTGCACTTTTGAGGGAGTGTTTTAAATGATTTTGCGCTGCGCTTTTATGTCACAATTTGTACGCATTTCCAGCAAATGAAGGCGGATGTAAAAAATCTATACACAGGGCAAAGTTTGTTTGTTGTTCAAGTTCACTTTGCGGGGTATACTGTTGCCATAGAGAACAGCACGATGAAGGCTGCGAAACGAAAATATGAAAGCAGGGAGGCTTTTTTATGTACTATTCCAGTGGCAACTACGAAGCTTTTGCACACCCCAAAAAGCCGGAGGGCGTGGATCATAAATCCGCTTATATCATCGGCTCCGGTCTGGCTGCGCTGACCGCTGCCTGCTATCTGGTGCGCGACGGCCAGATGAAGGGCGAGCACGTCCATGTGTTTGAAAAGAACGCACTGGCCGGCGGTGCCTGCGATGGCTACAAGTACGATATCGGCTATGTGATGCGTGGCGGTCGCGAGATGGACAACCACTTCGAGGTCATGTGGGATCTGCTGCACTCCATCCCGTCTCTGGAGACCGAGGGTGCCAGCGTGCTGGACGAGTATTACTGGCTGAACAAGGAGGACCCCAACTTCTCCCTGTGCCGCGCCACCGTCAACCGCGGCGAGGATGCCCATACCGATGGCAAGTTTGGCCTGTCCGATAAGGGCGCCATGGAGATCATGAAGCTGTTCTTTACCCCGGACGAGCAGCTGCAGGATAAAAAGATCACCGATTTCTTTGATGACGAGGTGCTCAACTCCAACTTCTGGATGTACTGGCGCACCATGTTCGCCTTCGAGAACTGGCACAGCGCGCTGGAGATGAAGCTGTACCTCAAACGCTATATCCACCACATCGGCGGTCTGCCGGACTTTACCGCCCTGCGCTTTACCCGCTATAATCAGTACGAGTCCATCATCCTGCCTATGGTGCGCTATCTGGAAGGCTTTGGCGTGCAGTTCCACTACAACACTAAGGTCACCGATGTGAAGTTCGACATCCAGAAGGGCCGCAAGCTGGCAAGCTCTGTCACCGTGGAGCACGAGGGCGAAACCACCAACATTGATTTGACCGAGAACGATCTGCTGTTCATCACTAACGGCGGCTGCGTGGAAAGCTGCACCGTGGGTGCACAGAATAAAGCCACCGGCTTCGACCCCACCATCCAGCCCGGCAACGGCTGGGATCTGTGGAAAAAGATCGCCGCACAGGATCCCTCCTTCGGTCACCCGGAGAAGTTCTGCTCCGAGCCGGAGCTGAGCAACTGGGAGAGCGCCACCATCACCACGCTGGACGACAAGATTCCTCAGTATATCCGCAAGATCTGCAAGCGCGACCCCTTCAGCGGCCATACCGTCACCGGCGGCATCGTCACCGTCAAGGACTCCAGCTGGCTGCTCAGCTGGACGCTGAACCGTCAGCAGCAGTTCAAGGATCAGCCCAAGAACCAGCTGTGCGTCTGGGTGTACGGCCTGTTCAGCGATAAGCCCGGCGATTACGTCAAGAAGCCCATGCGTGACTGCACCGGCCGCGAGATCTGCATGGAGTGGCTGTACCACATCGGTGTGCCCGAGGATCAGATCGCGGAGCTGGCAGAGCACAGCGCCAACACCGTGCCTGTGATGATGCCCTATATCGACGCCTTCTTCATGCCCCGTGCCATGGGCGACCGTCCCGATGTTGTGCCCGAGGGTGCTGTGAACTTTGCTTTCCTTGGCCAGTTTGCCGAGACCGCCCGCGATACCATCTTTACCACCGAGTACTCCATGCGCACCGGTATGGAGGCCGTGTACACCCTGCTGAACATCGACCGCGGCGTGCCCGAGGTCTGGGGCAGCACCTACGATGTGCGCGCCCTGATCGATGCCACCGTGAAGCTGCGCGATGGCAAGAAGATCACCGACATGGATCTGCCGCTGATCCCGCGTCTGGCTCTGAAGGAAGCCCTGAAGAAGATCGAGGGCACCGACCTTGAGAAGTTCCTCAAGGAGTATAACGCCATCTGATATTTTCCTCTTCTCCGATAGACCCGGCAACGGGTCAACACCCCCTAAAAAAGACCTCTCTGATGCTCTGCGACAGGGCACGGGGAGGTCTTTTTTGTATGGAATTTGTGTAAAAATGGTACAATATGTGTTAAAATAAAGCGGAACGTGAAAATAATTTGTGCCAAAAGAATGATTTTGTCTTGTTTGCGGCGGCGTTCTGTGCTATGCTAGAGCTATTGAAAGGGCAGGAGGGAAGAGCCTGCCCCAAATGCGATACGCCAAAAATAAAAGGAGGTCGTTTTCCTGTGAAACAACTTATTTCCCGTCGCAGCTTTTTAAAGGCTGCTGGTGTGACCGCTGCCGCTGCATCCATGGCCATCGGTGCGCCTGCCGCATCGGCCTGCTGGTTTGGTGATAAGTCTGACGTCACCATCCTGTACACCAATGATGTCCATACCTACATCGATAAGCAGAGCCCCAAGCTGACCTACGCCGCCATTGCCGACCTGAAGCAGAACTATCAGAACGCCGGTAAGGACGTGCTGCTGGTGGATGCAGGCGACCATGTGCAGGGCACCGCCTACGGCTCCATGGACGAGGGTGCTTCCATCATCAAGCTGATGAACGCTGCCGGTTATGATGTCGCCACCCCCGGCAACCACGAGTTTGACTACGGCATGGACCGCGCCAAGGCCATCATGAAGGAAGCCGACTTCCCGTACCTGTCCTGTAACTGGGTAGATCTGCGCACTACGCTGCGGGTGTTGCCCTCCGTCAAGGTGTTCGTGCGCGGCGGCAGACGCATCGCCTTTGTGGGCGTGACCACCCCCGAGACCTTTACCAAGTCCACCCCAGCCTACTTTATGGATAAGGCACAGCGCAAGTACATCTACGACATTCAGGGCGGCGAGGACGGCAAAAAGCTCTATGACGCCGTGCAGAAGGCCATTGATAAGGCAAAGCTTCTGGCAGATGTGGTCATCGGTCTGGGCCATCTGGGCGTAGACCCCTCTTCCTCTCCGTGGACCAGTGAGGAAGTCATTGCCCACACCAGCGGCTTTGACGCCTTTATCGACGGCCACTCCCATACCGTAATGGAGAACAAGCAGGTGCAGGATGCTTCCGGCAAGGCTGTCACCCTGACCCAGACCGGTTCTTACTTTGCCAATGTTGGCGAGATGACCATTGCTGCGGACGGCACCATCACCACCAAGCTCATCCCCACCCACGAGGGTATGGATGCAGGCATCGCCGCCATGCAGACCAGCTGGGTGAACACCGTGGACGATATGCTGGGCGAGAAGATCGCTGTGGGCGACAGCGATTTCTACGTCTCTGACCCCGCCACCGGCAAGCGCCGCATCCGCTCTGCCGAGACTAACCTCGGCGACTTTGTGGCTGACGGCATCTACACCTATTTCAACGAGGTGGAAAAGCTGCACTGTGATGTGGCCATCATGAATGGCGGCGGCATCCGCGCTGACGTGCCCGCAGGCGACTGGACCTTCAAGACCTGCAAGCAGGTCAGCCCCTTTGGCAACGTGGCCTGCCTGATGTCGGTCACCGGCAAGCAGATCCAGGACGCATTGGAGTTTGCAGCCCGCTTTGCAGGCGAGGACGGCAAGGAGAACGGCGGCTTCCTGCAGGTGGCCGGTGCTACCTACGAGATTCACACCGATATCCCCAACACCGTGCAGACCGACGAGAAGAACGTCTGGATCGGCAGCGCCACCGGCACTCCGCGCGTGCAGAACGTGAAGATCTACGATAAGGCCTCCGGCAGCTATCTGCCGCTGGATCCGGGCGCTACCTATGCACTGGCCGGCATGAACTACACCCTGCGCAATCTGGGCGATGGCTTTGCCATGTTTGACGGCGCAGAGCTGATCAAGGACTATGTGTCTGAGGATTATCTGGTGATGTCTACCTACGCTATGATTTTTGACGGCGTGGATGCTGCGGGTCTGCCGCACCTGTCCAGCGCCAACAGCCCGCTGGCCGCTTACCCCGGCTACCTGCTCAACTACGAGCAGCCTTACGGCGCAGGCCGCATTACCATTCTGTAAAAGAAAGCCCTATCGGGGCAGGTCAACTGTATAGCAAAAAACCGGGCAGTCTGCGGGCTGCCCGGTTTTTGTGTGTGCGGGTACCCCTTCCGTCTTGCCGCTTTGCGTCAAGCCACCTTCCCCAAGGGGACGGCTTCAGTGGTGGAGGGAAAGTTGCCCTTCTCGGCAAAGGCGTCCCCTTGGGGGAGCTGACGCATTAGCGCCTGAGGGGGTGACCCGAGAACAAACCCTCTCCGTCACGGCTTGCGCCGTGCCACCTCCCCCGAAGGGGGGTGCTCTGCTTACCGGTAGATGGCGAAAAAGCTCCCCCTTCGGGGGAGCTGGCATCGAGCAAAGCGAGATGACTGAGAGGGTTTGTCTACGGCAAGGGTGACTCTTCAAAAGTCTCCTATGACCCACAGGGGTTTTGAAGAGTCATGAACAAAAAGCAAAGAAAACTGCGTTTTCAGGCCATGACTCTTCATCTTGAAGAGTGAGCTTTCAAACATAGATACGCTTCTTTTTCGTCACTCTTCAAAAATCCAAAGTAGTAATAGAGTTATGACTCTTCAAGTTTTGAAGAGTCACGGCCTTGCGGCTGCAGTTCGGAATGATATAAACAGAAAAGCCACCTGAGTTTCCTCAGATGGCTTTGTTCTGGTTGGGGATGAGAGAATCGAACTCCCACAAGTAGAGTCAGAGTCTACCGCACTACCACTATGCAAATCCCCAATATTCTGTTGTGTTTTGCGGGGTGAGCCGCTCAACGTGTGCTATTATACGGGAAAAGCCCGGAGTTGTCAAGCATATTTTTGAAAAAAGTTGTACTTTTTTGGAAAATGACGCAGCAGCGATGAATGTTTTGCAAAATCAGTCGGTGTGTTTTTCACCGTCCGGTTCGTCCGGCAGATAAACGGCAACTTCTTCAAGGGTGCAGTCCAGAATTTTGCAGAGAGTATTAAGCGTATAGGTGCTGACATTCTCATTTTTGCGTAAACGGCTCAGTTGCCCCGCACTAAAATGGTAATCCTTTAATAATTTATATTGGGAGACCCCACGTTTTTTCATTGTCTCCCAAAGCGGGTCGTATCGAATCATAACATATACCATCCTTGGTGGGTTTTCATAATTAAAGAATAAGAAGTTGGCCGCATATTGACAATTAGCGATAATTGGGGTATTATCAATATGTGGGTAATGCTTTGCAAAATAGGGAAGGATGGCGTCATATGACAGCAGCAGAAATCAAAGAATATCTTGGTATGTGTATTGAGCTTGAAAAAGAAGTTTATACACAGAACCGCGCAATTGCACAACTTCGATACAACATTTCCCTGTTGGGAAACTATAGAATAATCAATGAACCGACCGCACCTGGTAAGACGGTTAATGAAAACGGTATAAACACAATGTTTTGGGGAATGATCCTTGCAGTTACCGGTGGGATTTCAATCGTAATTGCATTGCCTATCAGTTCAGACTTTTTTCTCATCAGTGGCGTTTTGGCATTGCTTATTGGTGGTGGATGCTGGTTTTTCGGAAGGATAATATATGACGAAGACTACAAAAAAGCTGTTAGAAACTATAACAAAAAGGCTGAACAATATAAAGTAGAAATACTTAACGATGCAAAACGTGTAGACGCGGAGAGAATAAAAAAAGCAGTGCTTCAATCAAATATGAACACGCTAAGCGAAGCAAACAAAAAATCGAGAAGATGCTTGCAGCAACTCTATGCTAAAGATGTTCTGTATTCTAAATATCGTAACTATGCATGTGTATGTACACTGTATGAGTACTTTGCTTCTGGCCGCTGTACAACGCTGGAAGGCCATGAAGGGGCATATAACATTTTGGAAAGTGAACTGCGCCTGAACCGGATCATCACGCAGAACGATCAAATCTTAGCAAGCTTAGAAGAAATCAAACTGAATCAGGAAATGCTGTACGATTCGATTCAAGATGCAAATCGAAAGGCAGACCAAATCATTCGCAACTGCAATTATATGTCCAACCAGCTGAACGGTATTCAGGCACAAGGCGCAGAGCTGAATGCCCGCATTGAAAGACTGCAAACAACTTCTGACCTGAACCTTTATGTAAATGCCTGCGCAAAACGTGAAATTGAGTACATGAACCGCGCAAATCGCATTTTCTAAGCGCTTTCTTATAGCCGCTCCCCGGCCTGTCCGGCGGGGCGACTTTTTATGCCTGCCCACGCTTCGGCACATTCTGCGCACTGCACCGCCTATACTGGAAGGTACAAAACCTTGCAAAGTACCAGAAGGAGGATGCCTATGCCGGAACGAACTACACAAAACGCCCAGACCCTGCTTTCACCCCGCGTCCCGCGGGACACCGAGCACGAGCGCTACCACCCGGAACTGGAGGAGGAGCTGAAGGAATGCCTGTTCTGTTTAAAGCGCAACGAGATGATGTTTGATATGGAGGTGGATACCGACCTGATCGAGCAGCGCATCTACGAGCGGCAGGCGCTGCTGTGCCGCTACCGGTACTTACTGGCGCGCGCCCGGGAACTGGGGCTGCATACGGTGCTTACCCGCTACCAGCCCATGGGCGGGTGAAAAGGCTTAGCGAAAAAATCTTGACAAAAGGCGCGCTGCGTGATATCCTATTACAAGATAAAAGCGTACCGGAACTATGTCCGGCGCGATAAATTTTTGAGAGTTAGAGAGGTTTCTATCATGGAGCGTATCAAGACTATTGCTACTCGTGACCTGACCAAGAGCGTTAAGACCGGTGGCTGCGGCGAGTGCCAGACTTCCTGCCAGTCCGCCTGCAAGACTTCCTGCGGCGTGGCTAACCAGCAGTGCGAGAACAGCAACAAGTAATTTTTGCAAACCCTATGCCGCCTTTGCCGGGCGGCATTTTTTTGTGTAATCTGGAATGGAGTGTAAAATGGTACATCAGTATCAATTAAACGGTTATAACATCGTGCTGGACACCTGCAGCGGCTCGGTGCACGTTGTGGACGAGGTGGCTTATGATGTCATCGCCATGTACCCGGAGCATACCGCAGACGAGATCGTTGCCGCCATGCTGGCAAAGTACGGCAGCCGCCCGGATGTGACCGAGGAGGATCTGCGCCAGTGCATCGACGATGTGACTAGCCTGAAGGAAAACGGCAAGCTGTGGAGCCCGGATGTCTATAAGGACATGGCCTTTGACTTCAAGAACCGCAACACTGTGGTAAAGGCGCTGTGCCTGCACGTTGCCCATAGCTGCAACCTGAGCTGCTCTTACTGCTTTGCCTCGCAGGGACGCTACCATGGCGACCGCGCCCTGATGAGCTTTGAGGTGGGCAAGCGCGCCATGGACTTCCTTATCGAGAACAGCGGCACCCGCCGCAATCTGGAAGTGGACTTCTTTGGCGGTGAGCCGCTGATGAACTTTGATATGGTCAAAAAGCTGGTGGCCTACTGCCGCGAGCAGGAAAAGATCCATAACAAGAACTTCCGCTTTACCATGACCACCAACGGCGTGCTGATCGATGATGACGTCATCGACTTCTGCAACAAGGAGTGCCACAACGTGGTGCTGAGTCTGGATGGCCGCAAGGAGGTCAACGACCGTTTCCGCGTGGACTGTGCTGGCAACGGCAGCTACGACCGCATCGTGCCCAAGTTCCAGGAGTTCGTCAAGAAGCGCGGCGACAAAAACTACTACATGCGCGGAACCTATACCCACTTTAACACCGACTTTACCAACGATATCTTCCACATGGCAGACCTCGGCTTTACCGAGCTGAGCATGGAGCCGGTGGTCTGCGACCCCAGCGACCCCAGCGCCCTGACCGAGGCTGATCTGCCCATCCTGAAGGAGCAGTACGAGATCCTTGCCAAGGAGATGATCAAGCGCGACCGCGAGGGAAGAGGCTTTACCTTCTACCACTACATGATCGACCTGACCGGCGGTCCCTGCATCTATAAGCGCATCTCCGGCTGCGGCTCCGGCACCGAGTACATGGCGGTTACCCCTTGGGGCGATCTGTACCCCTGCCACCAGTTCGTGGGCGACCCCAAGTACCTGCTGGGCGATATCTGGAAGGGTGTCACCAACACCGCCGTGCGGGATGAGTTCAAGCACTGCAACGCCTACGCCCGCAAGGAGTGTCAGGACTGCTGGGCAAAGCTGTACTGCTCCGGCGGCTGCGCTGCCAACTCCTACCATGCAACCGGCAGCATTACCGGCGTGTACGAGTACGGCTGCGAGCTGTTCAAAAAGCGCATGGAGTGCGCCATCATGATCAAGGTCGCCGAGAATCAGGAGCTGGCAGCCAAGGGCATTGAGGTGCCCATTGAGCTGGGCTCTACCTGCAACGCCTGCGCTGACGGCGAAGCCTGCGAATGAGCATGACCACCCCCATCGTGGATTTTGTGCGCAGCTATGCACAGTCCGGCACTGCCCGGCTGCACATGCCCGGGCACAAGGGGCAGAGCCTTTTAGGCTTTGAGCCGCTGGATATCACCGAGATTTGCGGTGCGGACGAGCTTTACGCGCCGGAGGGCATTATTGCCGAAAGCGAAGCCAACGCCACCCGGCTGTTCGGCACGGCGCACAGCTATTACAGCACCGAGGGCTCGTCCCAGTGCATCCGCGCCATGCTGTTTCTGGCGCTGCAAGGCGCACCGCAAAACGGCAAGCGCCCGGTGCTGCTGGCTGCCCGCAACGCCCACAAGGCGCTGCTGTACGCGGCGGCGCTGCTGGATTTTGACATCCGCTGGCTCTGGCCGTCTGCGCAGGCAGAGGGCGCACTGTGCAGCTGCCCAGTCACAGCCGAAGCGCTGGCCGAGGCTTTGCACGCGCTGACGCAGCAGGGGATAAGCCCCTTTGGTGTGTACGTCACCAGCCCGGATTATCTGGGCGGGATGCAGGATATTCCGGCGCTGGCCGCTGTTTGCCGGGCGCAGGGCGTGCCTTTGCTGGTGGATAACGCCCACGGGGCCTACCTGCGCTTTCTGCCGCAAAACTGCCACCCCATCGCGCAGGGCGCGGCCATGTGCTGCGACTCTGCCCACAAGACCCTGCCGGTGGTCACCGGCGGCGCGTATCTGCATCTGGCGCACGATGCCCCTGTGCTAAACGAAGCGGCTGTGCGGGGGGCGCTGGCGCTGTTCGGCTCCACCAGCCCCTCTTACCTCATTTTGCAATCGCTGGATGCCTGCAATGCGGTGCTGGCAGGGGACTACCCCCGGCGGCTGGTGCAGTGCTGCGCGGCGCTGGAAGGTCTGCGCCGCAGCCTGAATAAGGCCGCAGCGGCGCGGCAGTGCCCGGTGCCGCTGGCAGTTGCCGGGGCACAGCAGGAGCCGATGAAGCTCACGCTGGATGCCGCCGCCCTTGGCTGCACCGGCACAGCACTTGCGGAAGCCTTGCGCCGCGCACAGCTGGAGTGCGAGTATGCAGACCCGCGTTATGTGGTGCTGATGTTCACCCCGGAGAACCCGCCGCAGGACTTTGAACGCCTGCAAACGGCGCTGGAACAGCTTCTGGCCGCCGTGCCTGCCGGGCTGCCCTGCCCCGAGAATCGGGCAGGGGAGTTTGCCGCTTTGCAGCAGCAGGCGGTGCAGTGCTGCACCATCCGGCAGGCGGTGCTGGGCGCACAGGTGCGCATCCCGGTGCACAAGGCACTGGGACGGGTGTGTGCTATGCCTACGGTGTCCTGCCCGCCCGCCATCCCTGTGGCGGTCAGCGGCGAGGAGATCACCCCGGCGGCCATCGCCCTGATGCGGCGCTACGGCATTGAGGAACTCTCGGTGCTGCGATAAAGATTTTATAAGAAGAGAACCCGGAAGGTCTGCGGACCTTCCGGGTTCTCTATATTTATTCTTAAATATCCGTCCGGGGTGTGGCGCACATCTCCCAGAAGTGCAGCTCGTGCTCCGAGCAGGCGTGGAAGATCGCGCGGCAGCGAGCGGCGCGCTCCGGCGAAAGGCCGGTGCAGGCTGCTTCAGCGCGTTCTGCCCATGCGCGGCAGGCGGCATCGTAGCCGGGGCCGGCGTAGTCCAGCACCAGTGCGCCGTAGTAGGTATCCTCTACGGCGGGGGAGCGCTGCAAAAGCTTCTGGAACAGCCAGCCGTAACTCAGCATACAGGGCAGGCAGGCCATCAGGCACTCAGCTTCCCCCTCGCCGGTACGGGCAGCATCGATCATGCAGTCCAGATAGGCGCGGTTCTCCGGCCGCAGGGGCAGGGACTGGATGTCGGCTTCCTGCAGGCCGTACTGCTCCAGATACCGCAGCCGGGTCAAGTCCTCGTTCTCCTGCACAAAGGACAGCAGGGAATAGTAGGTGCGCATGGCAGCCATGGTGGTGGCCTTGGTCATGCCCCACGCAAAAATTTTGGCGTACTCCCGCAAATACAGGCTGTCCTCCACAAGGTAGCTTTTAAAGCAGTCCTCGCTCAGGGTGCCGTTTTCCATCTTTTGCAGAAATTCGGTCTGCAAGCACTGCTCCCACACGGGCAGGTCGGCCTGCACCAGCGCCGAAACGAAGGGCAGGTCAGTCACGGACAAAATCTCCCTTCAGGTTGAAGGTATGATCCATGGGCCCGGAGCCGTGCCCTAAATCCAGCATGGCAGACAGACAGCCGGAGATGTAGGCCTTGGCGCGCTCCACGGCAGTATCAAGGTCGTAGCCTTTTGCCAGATTGGAAGCGATCGCGCTGGACAGGGTGCAGCCGGTGCCGTGGGTGTTGGGGTTTGCAATGCGCTTGCCCTTGAACCACTTGCCGGTGCCGCCCTGCCACAGCAGGTCGTCAGCGTCGTTGATCTGGTGGCCGCCCTTGCACAGCACGGCGCAGCCGTAACGCTCGCTGATGGTGCGGGCAGCAGCTTCCATGTCGGCGGCGTTTGTAATGGTCATGCCGGACAAGATCTCGGCCTCCGGGATGTTGGGGGTAAGCACTTCGGCCAGCGGCAGCAGCTTTGCGGTCAGCGCCTGCACGGCATCATCCTGCAGCAGCTTTGCGCCGGAGGTGGCCACCATCACAGGGTCCACCACGATGTGCTTTGCGCCGTAGAAGTGCAGCCGCTCGGCAATGGTGTCGATGAGCGGGGCAGAGGATACCATGCCGATCTTCACCGCGTCCGGGTAGATATCGGTAAACACGGCGTCGAGCTGCTGTGCCAGAAACTGCGGCGTGGTGTCAAAAATGGCGGTAACGCCGGTGGTGTTCTGTGCCGTCAGGGCAGTAATGGCGCTCATGGCAAACACGCCGTTGGCGGTCATGGTCTTGATATCGGCCTGAATTCCGGCGCCGCCGCTGGAATCACTGCCGGCAATGGTCAATGCAGTTTTCATGGGTAAAATGCTCCTTTGCAGCAAAAATGCGGATATGCCCGCAAAGACATATCCGCAGATAAAAGCGCTATCTCCCTACGTTGGCATGATCCAAATCAGGTCACAGGTCAGGGCAATACAGCCCACTCTCAGCCCGCTTTGCGCGGGCTCCCTTTTTATAGTAGAAAGCATACCACAATCGGGGAAAAGATGCAAGAAAAACAGGCTGCGCAAAATGCACCGCTTATTCGCCCAGTGCGGTGCGGATGTTGTCCAGCACCTTTTTGCTCAGCAGCACAAAGGCCTGCTTGGTGCGGCCTGCGGACACATTGGCGCAGCGCACGTTTTCCCGGGCAAAGAAGTCCTCGGCCACGGGGCCTGCGGCGGCGCGGGTGTCGCAGAAGAAGTGGGTGCCGGGCAGATCGAGCCACTTTTCCAGTGCAGCGGAGTCAAAGCCGGGGCCGATGGAGGTGTTGAACAGCACCTTGCCTGCGCCCAGCTGGGCAAACTCGGTTTCGCCCAGCAGCAGCACGTTCTTGTTCAGGCAGGTGAACACCACCTCGCTCTCAGCCAGCAGCTGAGCCAGCGGCTTAAAGGTCATACCGGCAGCCTCGGCGTCCGGCTTTGCGCTGCGGGCAAAGTAGCTGATCTCTGCGCCCATAAATTGCAGCGCCTCGGCGATCATCCGGCCGGAAACGCCCAGCCCCACGATGCCCACCTTTAGCCCGGTGATCTCTACCGGCTCGTCCCGCAGCATAGGCATTCCAAAGCCGTGCAGCAGGCCGGTCAGCTCGTGCAGAACGTACTCCACAACGCCGCGGTCGCCGTAGTCCCGGATACCCAGCACCTGGATGCCCCGGGTGCGTGCGTAGGCGATATCCACGTTGGCGCTTTCCTCAGAGTACAGGCTGCAGCACATGCCGATATAGCGGATGTTTGGGCACTGCGCGATGACTTCCTTGCCCATGCGGGAGGTGTAGCTCAGCAGCACAGCATCGGCGTCCCCGATGCGGCGCACCATCTCGGCGTCGCTGGCGGGTACGTCACGGTACAGCACCACCTCTTTGGCGTAGCGGTGCAGCTCTTCCTCGGCAGAGGGGATCAGGCTGACAGGCTCAATGGCAACAAGCTTTTCAAACATGACGGACTCCTCCTTATATTAGTAGAAGCAGACGGGCGAGGCCAGATTGCGCAGCAGGGAAACGGCGCTCCAGCCCGCAATGGCGCTGGTGGAAGAGCAGATGTCCACCACAGCCTTCACGCCCTCGATCTCGGCAGTGATGCAGTGGTCGTCGCCCACCCAGCCGGGCACGGAGTGCATGGTCACACCGGTGATCTCGGGACCGGTGGTGGCCAGAGAGGTAGCCACCGCCACGTTTACCCGGCGGGGGAAGGTGGCAATGGCCTGCTTGGCGTTGCCGGTGAACACGGTGGTCTTTTCGGTGTCGGTCAGCAGATGCTCTGCCCACACCGGCGTATTGCGGAAGCCTTTTGCACCGGTGTGGGTCTCAATGCCGGCAGTCTCCGGCAGACCCTGCGCCTGTGCCATCAAGGTGACCGTCTGCAACACGTCAAAGCCGCCGATGGCGCCGCTGGCCAGATGCACCTTGGCACCGCCCTCCACGGCGGCTGCCTTGACCTGTGCGTAGAAATCCAGATCCGCAAAGGCACCGATGGACAGAATGACCAGATTGACGCCCCGCTTCAGCACGGGGATGGCCATGGCGCGCACCGACTCCACCGAAGCAGCCTCCACGATGTACTCCGGCTCAAGTGCCAGCAGCGCGTCCACGTCCTCACAGACGGCGCAGCCGACATTGGCGGCGGTCTTTTCGGCCGAGGCGCGGGTGCGGCTGGTCACGCCCACCAGCTCGTAGTCCGGCAGCAGACCTTTCTTCCACGCGTCGGCCACGATGTTGCCCAGAAAACCGCAGCCCACAATACCCAATTTTGTTTTCATACCGTATCCTAAACTCCTTTTTTTCTGCCTGTGGCAGCATATTCATAACCAGTATACCATATCGGGTACAAAAAGGAAAATGATGTTTGCGGCAGCCCGGCGGGGCAGGACATAAAAAGTTAACAAAATAAATTACAAAAAAATTACAATACCCTATTGCAAAATGGTTTCAAAAGAGTTACAATATGGTTACAGCAAGGGCAAAGTCCCAAGGCTGTGTGTGAAATCTTTTTCTTCTTGTTTTTGGGATACTGGGCGCGGATCCTCCTCCTCCGGCTGTTCTCCTTCACAGCTATGATCCATGCGCCGCACAGGCAGTGTCCCGCTTCGTGTGCAAAAGGGCTCGTCCGGTATTCTGGACGAGCTTTTTTGCATTCTGTAAGCCCTGCTTTGCCCGCAAAAGTGATACTTCAAAAATCAAAGTACGACCAATGCCCGAAAACGCTTGGCAATTTGTCTGTTTTTCCGCAAAGGACAATTATAAAGTTTGGCGCGGCAGGGGTTTGTATTCTTGCGGGCTTTGTGGTAAAGTATATACAATCAATTTATAAGCAGCAAACATGAATGATTTTGATGCTGATTTGTATCGGATGCGTTAAGAGAAAAGGAGTTTGATTATGGCTTATTTCTACGAAGAACCCTCCCGCACCTTTGGCGAGTACCTGCTGGTCCCCGGCTATTCCTCTGCGGAGAATGTGCCCACGGCGGTCAGCCTGAAGACCCCGCTGGTCAAGTACCGCAAGGGACAGGAGGAGTGCCCGCTGCAGATGAATATCCCCATGATCAGCGCCATCATGCAGTCGGTCTCCGGCGATAAGCTGGCCATTGCACTGGCTCGTCAGGGCGGTGTTTCCTTTATCTATGGCTCTCAGAGCATCGAGAACGAGGCCGCCATGGTGCGCCGCGTCAAGAGCTTCAAGGCCGGTTATGTGGTGTCCGATTCTAATCTGGCTCCCACCGCCACCCTGCATGATGTGCTGGAGCTGAAGGCACGCACCGGTCACTCCACCATCGCCATCACTGCTGACGGCACTCCGGGCGGCAAGCTGCTGGGCATCGTGGCTTCCCGCGATTACCGCGTCAACCACACCCCGGACGATGCCTGCGTTACCACTTTTATGACCCCCGTTGAAAAGCTGGTCACCGCTCCGGCCAACACCTCTCTGCACGACTGCAACAACATCATCTGGGACAACAAGATCAACACCCTGCCGCTGGTGGATGCCGAGGGCAATCTGGTGTATATGGTATTCCGCAAGGACTACGATTCCCACAAGGCCAACGTCAACGAGCTGCTGGATAAGAACAAGAGCTACGTTGTAGGTGCCGGTATCAATACCCGCGACTACGCCCAGCGCGTGCCCGCACTGGTAGAGGCCGGTGTGGATGTGCTGTGCATCGACTCCTCCGAGGGCTACTCCGAGTGGCAGAGCCGCACCATCGGCTGGATCCGCGAGCACTACGGCGACACCGTTAAGGTGGGTGCCGGCAACGTGGTGGACGCCGAGGGCTTCCGCTTCCTCGCTGAGGCTGGTGCAGACTTCGTGAAGATCGGCATCGGCGGCGGCTCCATCTGCATCACCCGCGAGACCAAGGGCATCGGCCGCGGTCAGGCTACCGCTGTCATCGAGGTTGCCAAGGCTCGTGACGAGTACTACAAGGAGACCGGCATCTATGTGCCCATCTGCTCCGACGGCGGTATCGTCCACGACTACCACATCACCCTCGCTCTGGCTATGGGCGCAGACTTTGTCATGCTGGGCCGTTACTTTGCCCGCTTTGACGAGAGCCCCACGAACAAGGTGCGCATCAATGGCCAGTATATGAAGGAGTACTGGGGCGAAGGCTCCAACCGTGCCCGCAACTGGCAGCGCTACGATCTGGGCGGCTCCACCAAGCTGAGCTTTGAGGAGGGCGTGGACAGCTATGTGCCTTACGCCGGTCCTCTGGCGGACGGCGTGCAGACCACCCTGTACAAGGTAAAGAGCACCATGTGCAACTGCGGCGCTCTGTCCATCCCCGAGCTGCAGCAGAAGGCCAAGCTGACCGTCGTGTCCTCCACCTCCATCGTGGAGGGCGGCAGCCATGACGTTGTGCTGAAGAACGCCACCCCGAACATCATCAACGGCTAACCCGTTCCAGATCTGCAAAGGCCGTCCGTGCATTCCGCATGGACGGTCTTTTTTGCTGGCGATGTCCCGGAATTTGACCTGGATTTTTCCAAAACACTTGCACCGGAAAGCAAATGGTGTTATCATGTTAGAAACACCCTGTCATGACAGGGCAAGCGTGCCTTCTGCCTGCAAAAATCGGGCGGCAGGCCAGGGAACGGCAGCGGCCTGCGGGCAGCGCCGGGGAAAAGAAGAGAGGAAAACTTTCATGGACGAAATCAAGGTTGTGCCTTATATCCCGGACGAGGACTACGACAACCCTGCAATGGTGGTGGATTTTTACGAATTCACCATGGCGAACTGCCTGTTCCTGCATGGGTTCAAGGACACCACGCTGGTGTTCGATATGTTCTTCCGTAAGAATCCGGACAATCAGGGTTATTCCATCAGCGCCGGCCAGCGCAAGCTGACCCGTTTTCTGCTGAACTATCACTTCAACGAGCAGGATATCCACTGGCTCCGCACCAAGGGCATGAGCGAGGAGTTCTGCGAATATCTGAGCACCTACCGCTGGAAGGGCGATATGTATGCGCTGCCGGAGGGCACGGTGTGCTATCCGCACGTGCAGATGGTGCGCATTGAGTGTGATCTGGTGGGTGCGATCCTCATCGAGACCTACCTGCTGCAGACCATGAACTTCCATAGCCTGATCGCCACCAAGGCCACCCGCGTTACCGGTCTGAACACCCACACCCCCCGCAGCGTCATGGAGTTCGGTACCCGCCGCGCACAGGGCGAGAGTGCCGGCAACGATGGCGCTTACGCAGCAGTGCTGGGCGGCTGCATCGGCACGGCCAACTGTCTGGCAGAGATGAAGTTCGGCGCAGAGGTCAAGGCCGTGGGCACCGTGGCACACAGCTTTATCGAGTTTTTCCCCACCGAATTCGATGCCTTCAAGGCCTTTGCCGATACCTACCCGGATTCGGTCAGCCTGCTGCTGGATACCTATAATATTATGGAAAGCGGCCTGCCCAACCTGATCAAGCTGGACGATTATCTCATTGAGAAATACCCCAACGATCCCAACCGCCGTGTCAAGAGCGCCCGCATCGACTCCGGCGACCTTGCTCGCGGCTCCAAGCGGCTGCGCAAGGCACTGGATGCCGCCGGTAAGCCCTACATCAAGCTGGTGGCCTCCAACGGTCTGGACGAGAAGAAAATCGCCAACATGGAACTGTACGAGCACGCACACTTCGACTCCTACGGCGTGGGCGAAAACCTCATCACTTCTGCCTCCGACCCCGTGTTCGGCGGCGTATACAAGTTGGTGGCAGTGAAGAAGCCGGACGGCAGCTACACCCCCAAGATGAAGTGCTCGGATTCTGCCAGCAAGGCCATCATCCCGGGCAAGAAGATGCCGTGGCGTCTGTACGATGAAAACGGTCAGGCACAGTGCGACCTGATTGCCATGGACGGTGAGGTCATCGAGGCTGGTAAGCCTGTCACCATGGTCAATCTGGACTCGGACGCCATCGAGCGCACCATCACCTTTACCCCCACCGCTGTGCGCCCGCTGTTGGTGCCGCATATTCTGTGTGGCGAGCTGGCCATTGACCTGCCCTCTATTGCAGAAAAAAAGGCCTATATTGCAAAGCAGCTCACCGAGGAGACTTGGGAGAGCGAGCTGCGTCTGGAGTGCCCCCACAAACACTACGTCAACATGACCCCTGCAGTGGCCGAGTGCCGTTCCCGGATGTACGCCGAGCTGCACGGAGGCAAGGTGTAAGCGGCACCGAATAAGCGGTTTTTCTTGACAAAACAGGGAAACTATTGTATCATAAAAGCCGCTGATTTTGATAAGAATGATACTACCACCAGATTGCGAATAGCAGTGTGGTTGTAATAATTTTTCCTCACACCTGTTATTCCCGGCTCCCTCTCAAGCCAGAGGGCAGCAGGGCTTTGTAAGCCGGGGTTGCGCCGCTGTGGTGAAATTGGCAGACACGAGGGACTTAAAATCCCTTTCTGGAGACAGAGTACGGGTTCGACCCCCGTCGGCGGCATGTAAAAGCCCAGAATCGTTCGTTGATCCGAATGATTCTGGGCTCTTTCTTTTACGCTTTGCGGGGAACGGGCGGGGCGCTGTTGTCCGTCAGGCCAAGGATATAATCGGTACTGGTATGGTAGAGGCGGGCAAGTTGGATCAGCACCTCGGTGGGGATATCCCGCTTGCCGGTCTCGTAATTGGAGTAGCAGACCTGTGTGCATTTCAGATACGCCGCAACATCCTTTTGCAGCAGATCACGATCCTCCCGCAGATCCCGGATACGTTGATACATGGTGTTTACCTCAAAGGCTTTATTTAAGGTAAAGTATAGGCATAACGAAATGTTATATTGACATATAAAACAAAATGTTATATCATAGAATCGCGCCGGGAACAGCCGTGAATCTCCGGCGCAAAAGGGGAGAGCACCATGAAACTGGAATTCCGGCAGACAGTATCCTGCAAACACCTTACGCTTGCAAGGGTCTGCAAAACCATCGACTGGCAGCAGCCGCTGCCCCGGTGCGGAGAATATGTGACCGGGCTGGATACGCTGGACGGCGAGCAGGAACTGCCGGTGCGCAAGCTGCTGCACCGGGCACAGGACGGCAGCTGCCTTGCAGAGCTGCCGGGCTTTAACATTGCGCAGCTGCGGCTTTCTTACCGGGAACTGGAGCAGCTGGCAGCAAAAAAGGGCTGGACGCTGCAAAAGCTGTAAAAACTTAAATTTCCCTCTTGCATTCTGGCCAATTCGTGCTATAATAGTAAGGCAATCGTTTCCAAGGCCGCTCGACGGGGTAGCCGATATTGAAGGTTGTGATGGGCACATACATTAAATATGGCCCCAATACGTCAGAACCAGAATTGAGGTGAAAAGAATGAAACAGGGTATCCATCCGAACTACGTTGACTGCACCATTACCTGCGCTTGCGGTAATGTCATCAAAACTCGTTCCACCAAGCCCGAGATCCACGTCGAAGTTTGCTCCAAGTGCCATCCTTTCTACACTGGCAAGCAGAAGCTGGTTGACACCGGCGGACGTGTTGAGCGCTTCAATAAGCGTTTCGGCCGTAAGTAATTATAGGCTATCTCATGCCGCTTCCTTCGGGAGGCGGCATTTTTGCTTTTTGCGTGGGCAAATATTTCGTTTTCCCACACAGGATTGTCTTAATTTAAACACATTTTCCATCTAAACTAAAGCAGTTCCAAACTGGAAAGCGCTGGCTCTACGCTGCTTTCCGCAAAACAGCTTCTGAAACAAAGGAGAGTTTGCTGTGATCGAAGTTTCTCACCTGAGCAAGTCCTACGGCAGCCGCCCTGCCGTGCAGGATCTCTCGTTTACGGTGCCGGACGGCCAGATCTACGGCCTGCTTGGCCCCAATGGCGCGGGCAAATCCACCATTATGAATATCCTTACCGGCTATCTGGCCCCCACCGAGGGCGAGGTGAAGGTGGCCGGCTTTCGTCTACCGGAACAGGCGCAGCAGGCTAAAGCCTGTGTGGGCTACCTGCCGGAGCAGCCGCCGCTCTACCCGGAAATGACCGTGCAGGAGTATCTGGACTTTGTGGCAGAGCTCAAGGGGATCAAGCGTGTGCAGCGCAAGCAGCATGTGCTGGCCGCTGCCCGCCGCACCGGGTTGGAGGAAGTGTTGCCCCGGGTCATCCGCAGCCTGTCCAAGGGCTATCGTCAGCGGGTTGGCATTGCGCAGGCGCTGCTGGGCAGTCCGCAGCTCATCATTCTGGACGAGCCCACCGTAGGGCTGGACCCCGCGCAGGTTATCGAGATCCGCAACCTCATCCGGGAGCTGGGCAAGGCGCACACGGTCATTCTGTCCAGCCACATCCTCAGCGAGGTGCAGGCCGTGTGTCAGCAGGTGCTCATCCTCTCTAAAGGCCGTCTGGTGGCTGTGGGCAGCCCGGAGGAGCTGGGTGAGACCCTGAACCCGGGCAGCCGTCTGCGCGCTACCGCGCAGGGCGAGCCCGACACCGTGCTGGCCGCTGTGCGCAGCGTGCCGGGCATCTGCAAGGTAGAACTGGAAAGCGCTGCGGACGGTCAGGTCACCTTTACCGCCGAGAGCGAGGACGCCGCCGACCGCCGCGCCGCCGTGTCCCGGGCACTGACCGAGGCCGGCTGCACCGTGCTGGCACTTGCCGCCGAGAACCGCAGCCTTGAGGAGGTATTCCTTGCGCTGACCGAAAAAACGCCGGAGCAGAACACCCCGGCAGAAGGGGAGGGAAACTGAGATGCTGGCCATCTTTAAACGAGAGCTCCGCAGCTGCTTTCACGGCATGATCGGCGCGGTGCTTACCGCCTTTATGCTGGCGGCTACGGCTATCTATTTTGTGGCGCTGAATCTGGGCTATGGTCTGCCGGATTTTGGCTATTATACGCTGTGCCGCACTATTTTTGTGCTGCTGCTCTACATTCCGGTGCTCACCATGCGTTCCTTTGCGGAGGAACGCCACAGTCGCACCGACCAACTGCTGCTCACAAGCCCGGTGTCGGTGGGCGGCATCGTGCTGGGCAAATACTTTGCCCTTTGCGTCATTTTTGCGCTGCCCTGCCTTGTGGATGCGGGCATGATCCTTGTGCTGAAGGTGCTGGGCGCTACTGGCACCAGTACACTGGCCAACTTTTCCGCGCTGCTGTGCTATTACCTCATGGGCTGCGCCGCCATTGCCATCGGGGTGTTCCTTTCCAGCCTGACCGAAAACCAGATCATTGCCGCCGTGTCCGGTGTGGCGGCGCTGCTGCTGGCCTATATGATGCCCAGCCTGCGCACTATGTTCACCACAGGCAGTGCGGTGGCGCTGGCATTGTTCACCGCCATTGCCGCCGTGCTCAGTGTGGTGGCGGGGCTGCGCAGCAAAAGCTTTACGCTGGGCTGTCTTTCCTTTGCGGGGTGCTGCGTGGCGCTTACGGCGCTGTTTCTGCTCAAGAGCAGCTGGCTGACCGAAGCCTTCAACGCGGTGCTCAGCGCCCTGTGCCTGTTTACCCCCTTTGAAGAATTTGTCAACAGCAGCTTTTCCATCCCCACACTGGTCTACTACCTGACCGTGGCAGCGGTGTTCCTGTTTTTCACCGCACAGGGGCTGGAAAAGCGCCGCTGGAACTGAGAGGAGGCCACAACGATGAAATGGAATAAGAACGCAGCCTCTCAAAAAGGCAGAGTATTCCGCAGCGGGCTGCTGTCCACCGCCATGCTGGCGGCAGTGCTGGTGCTGGCGGTGCTGCTCAACCTGCTGGTGCGGGCCATCCCTGCAAAATATACCGAGTTCGACCTCTCCGAGGCCAAAATGTACACCCTGAGCGACAGCACCAAAGCGCTGGTGGAGGGGCTGGAAAAGGATGTGCACATCTATTATCTGTGTGAGACTGGCAGCGAGGATGCCATCATCACAAAGCTGCTGGATCACTACGCCGCCGAGAGCGGGCACCTGAGCTGGGAACAGAAGGATCCCACCCTGTACCCCACCTTTGCCGCCAAGTACGGTGCGGAGAATGTTTCCACCGGCAGTCTGATTGTCACCTGCGGGGAGAACAGCACCGTGCTGGATGCCGCCGACCTGTACGAGTACGACTATACCGACTACTACACCACCGGCTCTGCCAGCGTGACTTTTGGCGGCGAAAAGCAGATCACCTCTGCCATCTATAAGCTCACCGCAGCCGGGCAGAGCCATGCCTACTATACCACCAACCACGGCGAGCAGACCCTGACCGACTCCCTGACCGATGCGCTGGACGTCCAGAATATCGACGCCCAGCCGCTGGATCTGCTTACAAGCACCATCCCGGAGGACTGCGACCTGCTCATCATCAACGCACCCACCACCGATTTTTCTGCAGGGGACGGCCTTGTGGACGAAATCAGCCAGCTGCAAAATTATCTTGCGGCGGGCGGCAAGCTGCTGCTGACCAGCAGCGTCTACGCCCAGACCCCGCAGCTGGACGCCGTGCTGGCGCAGTTTGGCCTTGCCCGCGCAGAGGGCATGGTGGTGGAGGGCGACAGCAGCAAGGCGCTGTATAACTCTGCATGGTCGTTGCTGCCGGACTACGGCACACCCACCGAAAGCACCGCACTGAACGGCGTGAATACCAATACCCATGTCATGCTGTCGGTGGCACAGGGCATCACGGTCACTGAGACCGAGGGCGTCACCGCCGAGCCGCTGCTGAACAGTTCCTCCTCTGCCTATGCCAAGGCCGATATCAACGACCTTACCACCATGGAGCGGGAGGACGGAGATGCAGATGGCCCCTTTGCGCTGGCCGTCTGGGCACGGAACGAGGACACCGGCGCCGAGGTCCTCTGGATCGGCTGTCCCAATATGGATAACGAGCAGCTTTATCAGTCCATGCCCGGCAACCTGACCTTTTTGCAGGGCTGCGCCGCCTCGCTGGTGGGGCAGGATATCCTTGTGGACACCAAGGCACTGGAAGCCGAGCCCATCACGGTGGCAGGCTCTACCGCCGCTGCACTGGGGCTGACCTTTGTGTTCGTGCTCCCGGCGGCGGTGCTCATTGCCGGGGCAGTGGTGGTGCTGCTGCGCCGCCGCAGATAAGGAGACCACCATGAAAACAAAACAGCGTGCCCTGCTGGCGCTGCTGGCGGCGGCAGTGCTGCTGGGCGCGGTACTGTGGGCGGTGACCCGCAGCAACGACAAGGCCGAGCAGGCCGCCAGCGCCGCCGCCGAGGGCAGCATCCCGCTTTCCAGCTTTGCCGCCGAGGACTTGGAGCAGATCGAGTACACCTATAACGGCCAGACCTACACCCTGCAATATTCCGGCGGCAGCTGGCAGCTGGCACAGGACCCCGCCTATCATCTGGACGAGAGCGCCTGCAACACCATGCGCACCGCCCTGATGGCACTGAATGCCAAGCGCAGCCTGACACCGCAGGCAGGGGAGGACTACGGGCTGGACAGCCCGCAGCTTACCGTTACGGTAACGGCGGCAGGGCAGAGCACCACTCTGACCTTCGGGGCAGAGAACCCGGTCACCGGGGATCTCTATGTGCAAAAAGCCGGGGACGATGCCATTTATACCGTCAGCGGTAACAAAGCCGCCTGTTTCCAGCTGGATAAGGCCGGGCTTTTCGGCAGCTTCTGCCCCACTGGGCTTACGGCTTCTGCCATTACGCAGGTAGCCTACACGCTGGCAGACGGCACCTCCGTCACCCTGAACGCCGTCAGCGAGCCGACCGAAAGTGCCGACAGTACCTCTTCCTCCACCTACGAAACAGTGTGGCGGCTGGCTTCTGACCCCACCGCCAGCCTTGCACAGGATAAGGTGCAAAGCCTGTTGTCGGCCTTGTGCACCTATGCCACCGCCCAGACTACGGACGCCGACCTTTCTGCCTGCGGTTTTGACGCACCGGTATTCACCGCAGCCGTTACCAGCGAGGACGGCTCCACCGTGCAGCTGGCCTACGCCTGCGGCGCGGACGGGTGGTATTTGCAGGTGGAAGGGGAACCTTCGGTATACACGGTGGACACCAGCACTGTACAGGCGCTTCTGCTGACGGAAAACGACCTGAAAACGCAGGAATGATTCCTTTTGTACGCTGCACCAAAACCAAGGTGCAGCGTATATTTTTTTGCAGCTTTTTATAAAGTTGCGGCAAACATCGGCAGAGTGATTGACAATCCGACTGTGATTGTTTATTATAAACCGTGACAGGGTAAGTCCGCCGCGCAAAATCATGCTGTTGCGCGGGGCGGAGCATCCCTTATACGCAAAAAAGATGGGGCAGGTTCCCTGTCTTTTTTCGTATCTGAGAACAAGGAGGATAACATATAAAATGGACAACTCGGTGGTCGTTTCACTGCGGGATATCGTAGTGGAATTTGATGGACAGCGCATTCTGGATGGGCTGAATCTGGATATCCATGACAAGGAGTTCGTGACGCTGCTCGGTTCCTCCGGCTGCGGCAAAACCACCACCCTGCGCCTGATCGCAGGTTTTCTGGAGCCAAACGCCGGTAAGGTGCTGCTGAAAGGGAAGGACATTACCGGTGTGCCGCCCTACAAGCGCCCGGTGAATACCGTGTTCCAGAAATACGCGCTGTTCCCGCACCTGAATGTGTTCGAGAACGTGGCCTTTGGTCTGCGGCTCAAAAAGCTGGACGAGGACACCATCCGCCGCAAGGTGCGCGATATGCTGGAGGTCGTGGGCTTAAAGGGCTTCGAGCGCCGCAGCATCAGCCAGATGTCCGGCGGTCAGCAGCAGCGCGTGGCCATTGCCCGCAGTCTGGTCAACGAGCCGGAGATCCTGCTGCTGGACGAGCCGCTGGGCGCACTGGACCTGAAGCTGCGCAAGGAGATGCAGCTGGAACTCAAGCGGTTGCAGCGCGAGATGAACATCACCTTTATCTATGTCACCCACGATCAGGAAGAAGCGCTTACCATGTCCGATACCGTCGTTGTCATGAACGGCGGCAAGGTACAGCAGATCGGCACCCCGGAGGATATCTACAACGAGCCGAAAAACGCCTTTGTGGCAGACTTTATCGGCGATTCCAACATTGTGGACGGCGTGATGCACAAGGACTTTCTGGTGTCCTTCTCCGGCGTGGATTTCCCCTGCGTGGACCGCGGCTTTGCCCGGGAGCAGAGTGTGCAGGTGGTGGTGCGCCCGGAGGATATCGAGGTGGTATCCCCGGTGGAAGGCCAGCTTGTGGGTGTGGTGAACGATGTCATCTTCAAGGGTGTGCACTTTGAGATGCACGTCGAGTGCGAGGGCCGCGAGTGGCTGATCCACTCCACCCGCGCCTGCACCCCCGGCGAGACCATTGGTATGCGCATCGGCCCCAACGAGATCCATATCATGGCGCGGAGCGAGGGGTGATGTGCCATGAAGATCTATGATAAAAAGCTGGCCTATCCGTACTTTGTATGGATGGTGCTGTTTACCGTTGTGCCTCTGTTCATTGTGGTGTACTACGCCATGACCGATGCCGAGGGCAACTTTACCCTGAATAACCTTACCTCCATCAGCGGCTACGGCTCGGTGTTTGCCCGCAGCCTGCTGCTGGCGCTTATCGCCACGGTCATCTGCCTTATCATCGCCTTTCCGGTGGGGTATTTCCTGTCCCGCCTGCGGGTGAACAAGCAGCACATCATGCTTATGCTGGTTATGCTGCCCATGTGGATGAACTTTTTGCTGCGTACCTACGCATGGATGGGTCTGCTCAGCGTCAATGGCCCGGTGAACACCCTGCTGGGCTTTATCGGCCTTGGCCCCTATACCATGCTCAACACCTCCGGTGCGGTAGTGCTGGGCATGGTGTATAACTATGTGCCCTACATGATCCTGCCGCTGTACACCAGCATGACCAAGATCGACCAGAGCCTTGTGGAGGCTGCGCAGGATCTTGGCGCCAACACCACCAAGACCCTTGTGCGGGTGCTTATCCCCATGAGCGTGCCGGGCATCAGCACCGGCATCACCATGGTGTTCGTGCCGGCAGTTTCCACCTTTGTCATCAGCCGTATGCTGGGCGGCGGCTCTAACCTGCTGATCGGCGATTTGATCGAGATGCAGTTTCTGGGCAACAGCTACAACCTGAACGTCGGCTCCGCCATGAGTTTGGTACTGATGATCATCGTACTGCTGTGCATGAGCTTTACATCCAGCTTTGACGAGGATGAAATGGAGGGCGTATCCTGATGAAAACAAAACATCTGCGCCTGATGCAGCGGGTCTACATCATCCTGTTCTTCTGCTTCATGTACCTGCCCATTGCCTACATGATCGTGTTCAGCTTCAACCAGAGCAAGGGCTACTCGCTGTTCACCGGCTTTACCTTTAAATGGTACCGCAGCCTGTTCACGAATGCGTCCATCCTCCACGCGCTGTGGGTGTCCGTTGAGGTGGCCATCCTGTCTGCCATCATCGCTACGGTGCTGGGCACGGCAGCCAGCCTTGGCATTGCCTCCATGAGCCGCAAAAGCCGTCTGGTGGTGACGAACATCACCTATATCCCGGTGGTCAACCCGGAGATCATCACCGGCATTTCCCTGATGCTGCTGTTTGTGGCTTACCAGCGTTTTGCCGCGCAGTCCGCATGGCTGCCGGACAACATCATGGGGCTGCCCACGCTGCTCATTGCGCATATCGCGTTTAACGTGCCCTACGTTATCTTCAACGTGAGCCCAAAGCTGAAGCAGCTGGATATCAAGCTGTACGAAGCAGCGCTGGATCTGGGCTGTGATCCCCGGCAGGCCTTCTTCAAGGTCATTCTGCCGGAGATCAGTCCCGCTATCCTGTCGGCCTTCCTCATCTGCCTGACCTATTCCATCGATGATTTCATGATCTCCTACTTCAACTGCGGCACGGTAGAGACCCTGCCCATTGCCATCTACTCCATGACCCGCAAAAAGGTCAGCCCGGAGATCTACGCGCTGTCCACCATCATGTTCGTGGTCATCCTCAGCGTCATTCTGGTGTCCAATGCCATGGAGAGCCGCAGCTACCGCAAGGATCAGAAAACGCTGCGAAAGGAGGGTGCATGATGAAACGCATTGCTGCATTGCTGCTGACGCTGGCTGTGGCGCTGTGCGCCGCATTGCCGGTGTTTGCCGCCGGTACCATTGAGGTCACCGAGGACGTCTCGGTGTCGGACGATTACGACTGGACCCGCTTCAAGGGGCAGAACGTCACCCTGAACGTCTACAACTGGGGCGAGTACATCTCCAACGGCTCGGATGACAGTGTGGACGTGGTGGCCGCCTTTGAAAAGCTGACCGGCATCAAGGTAAACTACACTACCTTCGACTCCAACGAGTCCCTGTACGCCAAGCTCAAGTCCGGCGCAGCCAACTACGATGTGATCATCCCCTCCGACTACATGGTGGCAAAGATGATCAACGAAGGGATGCTTGCACCCCTTGACTACGACAATATCCCCAATTTCCAAAAGATCGATGCAGGCTACCGCAACCCGGACTACGACCCGCAGAACGCCTACACCGTGCCCTATATGCTGTGCACCACCGGCATCATCTACAACACCACGATGGTAGACGAAGCCCCCACCTGCTGGGCAGACCTGTGGGACGAACAGTATGCGGGCAACATCCTGATGTTCAACAACAGCCGCGATGCCTACGCTATCGCTGCATTTAAGAGTGGCCACAGCATCAACCCCGCCACCCCGGAGGAGGTGGACGAGGTGGTGGAGCAGCTCAAGGCACAAAAGCCACTGGTGCAGGCCTACGTCATGGACGAGATCTTTGATAAGATGATCGGCGGCGAGGCTGCCATCGGCGTGTACTACTCCGGCGATGCCATTACCATGATCGATGATAACCCGGATCTTGCGTGGGTGTTCCCGGAGGAGGGCAGTGTGCTTTCGGTGGACTGCATGGCTGTGCCCGCTGCCAGCGAGCACAAGGAAGCCGCCGAGATGTTCATCAACTTCATGTGCGAGACCGATATCGGCAAGGCCAACAGCGAGTATATCGGCTACACCACCCCCATGTACGATGTATGGGAGGTACTGGACGAGGATCTGAAAACCAGCGAGATCGCCTATCCGTCTGAGGAGGATGCCGCCCGCGAGAAGGTGTTCACCGCCCTGAGCGACGAGGTGAACAGCGAGCTGGATCTGAAGTGGAGCGAGATGAAGAGCTACGATGAGGGCGGCGGCAGCTACCTGTTTTTGCTGCTGCTGCTGGCTATGCTGGCACTTGCCTGCTTCAATATCTGGCGCAAGGTGCGCAGAAAGACCCGCAATCAGTATTGATCGTTCAACCAAGGCTGCCGTCCCGGACGTGGTGCGGCGGCCTTTTTCCGATAGGAGGAAAAGACTATGGAACAGTTTTATTATGAAGGCACCGCCGTGGTAGAAAATGCCGATGCAGACTGCCACAGCCTGCTCAAGGCCAGTGCGCTGCTGCGCTATGTGGAGCAGATCTCCACCATGCACGCCCGCCACTTTGGCATGGACGATAAGTTCTTTGAGGATCATGGCGTAGCGTTTCTGGTGGGCAAGCAGGCGTTGCGGTTCAGCCGCGTGCCCCGCCGTGGCGAGACTTTGACCCTTTGCTCCCGCTCAGAAAAGGCTCTCCACGGCTCTATCAAGCGCGTCACCACCCTTACGGACGAAGCCGGGCAGGAAGTAGCCATGGTGGACAGCCGCTGGATCATGTCCAGCCTTGAGGATGGGCACATCCTGCGCCAGCCGGGCTGGACGGTAGAGGGATACTGGAACGAGACGGTGGAAGAGGAACTGCCCCTTTTGCTGCATAAGCGCCGGGACAGCCTGACCAGCGCCGGCCTGTTTACGGCGCGCTACTCCCAGTGCGACCTGCACTACCACATCAACAACGCTTTTTATCTGGATATCGTTTGTGACGCGCTGCCGCTGGAGATCATGCGCGATCACGTTGTAAAGTTTGCTTCCATCAATTACCACCGCGAAGTCCCCATGGGGCAGCAGGTGGAGGTGTTCTACGCGCCTTCGGATGATGGCTGGTACTTTATTGCCAAGCGCGCGGACAAAACGGCTTTCGAGTGCTATCTGGAACTGGAGCCGGTCAAACAGTAAGTGCCCGGAGGAAAAATGCCTATGTCCAAGACCAAGGAGCTGTTCGGCACCTTTTTCAAGATCGGTGCCTTTACCTTTGGCGGCGGCTACGCCATGGTGGCGCTGCTGGAACACGAATTTGTAGAGGAAAAGCGCTGGCTCACCCGGGAGGAGTTTCTGGATATGGTCGCCATTGCCGAGTCCACCCCCGGCCCTGTGGCGGTAAACAGCGCCACCTACATCGGCTATAAGCTGGCCGGGGTGGCCGGTGCGGCGGCCTCTACCCTTGCGGTGTGCCTGCCGTCCTTTGCAGTCATTTACGTTATTTCACTCTTTTTCGACCGCTTTTTGCAGCTGACGGTGGTGGCGAATGCCTTTAAAGGCATACAGGCCTGCGTCATCTACCTGATCCTATCCGCAGGGGTCAAGATGCTCAAAAATCTGCAGCGCACCCCCTTCAACACGGCAGTGGTAGCGGTGGTGCTGGCGGCCATGGTGGGCTGCTCTGTGCTGGCGGTAAAGTTTTCCTCCATCTGTTGCATCCTGTTTTGCGGCGCAGCCGGGGTGCTGGCCTACGCGGTAGGGCAGGGGAAGAAAGGCGGCACAAAATGATCTTGCTGGAGCTGTTCTGGAACTTCCTTGTCATCGGTGCGGTGTCCTTTGGTGGCGGCTACGGCATGATCTCGCTGGTGCGGGAAACGGTGCTGGGGCACGGCTGGCTGACCGAGAGCGAATTCCTCAGCTTTATCGCGGTGTCAGAGTCCACGCCCGGCCCGCTGGCGGTGAACATGGCTACCTTTATCGGCGCTTCGCAAGCAGGGCTGGCAGGCTCCCTTGCGGCAACGGTGGGGGTGGTGCTGCCCTCCTTTGTCATCATTCTGCTCATCGCGGCGGCGCTGCACAGTTTGATGAAGTATGCCGGGGTCAACGCCTTTCTGGCCGGGGTGCGCCCCTGCGTGGTGGCTATGATCTTAGCCACTGCCTGCACCATGGGGCTTTCCACGCTGGGGGGCTTTACCACTGTTTCCGGCGGCTTTGCCCCGGATGTGCGTGCGCTGGCGGTGTTTGCCCTTTTGAGCATTCTGCATTTTGCCTATAAAAAGAAAACGCAGAAAGCACCGTCCCCCATCGGGATGATCCTGCTTTCTGCGGTGCTGGGTGCGGTGCTGTGGAGCATCTGACCCGGCAAGAAAGGATACTGCAATGAACATTACCGTGTATCTGGGCGCAAGCCTTGGCAACGACCCTGCACTGCCACAGGCTGTGCAGCAGTTGGGGCGCTGGATCGGCGAAAGCGGCAACGCGCTGGTGTACGGCGGCAGCAAAAGCGGTCTGATGGGCATTTTAGCCGACAGTGTGCTGGCCGCAGGCGGCAGGGTGACCGGCGTAGAGCCCAAGTGCTTTCTGGACGCAGAGTTGCAGCACGAGGGCTTGACCGAATTGATCGTGACCGAGGATATGCCCGCCCGCAAGACCAAAATGATCGAGCTGGGCGATGCCTTTATTGCATTCCCCGGCGGCACTGGCACGCTGGAGGAGATCACCGAGGTCATCAGCAAGCTGTCTCTGGGACAGCTGGACGCACCCTGCATCCTCTACGATCTGAACGGCTACTACCAGCCCCTGCACCGGCTTTTGCAGCAGATGATCGCCATGGGGCTTTCCAACCCGGCGCGGCAGCGGAATATCACCTTTGCCGCCGACCTTGCCCAGATCCGCGCGATCCTTGAAAAATGATACTGGGAAGCTTGCTTCTCAAACGTAAGGAGACTGCTGTACATGGCTTTGTGCGGCGGTCTTTTTTCATAAAAATAAAATACCGGGGCGTCCGCAGACGACCCGCTATCCCGAAAAAGAAAAAATCATTCCGCTGGTTATGCCCATAGCGCACGCGGAGGGCATTTAAAATCTTTCTGCGCAACCAAAAAGGCCGCTGCACAAAACGATGTGCAGCGGCCTTTTGCTATCCTGTTATGTACGCTGTGCGCGTTAAACTTAGGCGGCAGTGGTGGAAGCAGCCTCAGAAGAAGCAGCCTCGCTGACAGCAGCCTCAGAGGAAGCAGCCTCGGAAGATGCAGCCTCAGAAGAAGCGGCCTCGCTGGAAGCAGCCTCAGAAGAAGCAGCCTCGGAAACAGCGGTGCTTGCGGAAGCAGCCTCAGAGGTGGAGGAAGCAGAAGCGGTAGAAGTACCACCGCAAGCGGTCATGCCAGCAGCCAGAGCCAGAGCAACAACAGCGATGCAAATATTCTTGAGTTTCATATCAATGATCTCCTTAGTCTTCTTGTAAATGTTTAGCAGCGGGCTTTCGGTAACACCTCACTGCGATGCTATATTCTAATCCGTTTTTGAAAAAAATCAAGAGGATTTTGGCCGAAAGTTATAATCCGTGTAAAGAATCTGCATAGTTGTCATAAACTTTCTCCAAAGTAAAAGACTTTTTGGCAAAAATAAAACCCAGAATAGAGCCTGCGCTGCCGGACGAGGAACGCAAAGTAGAAAAAATCTGAAAAATATCAAAGAATCCTTTTTATTGGACTGCAAATGTAGATAATAGAGGCACAGCAGGGGACGATCATCCCCCGGAAGGCTGAACGACAAAAATATTGTGGAGGACATTACAATGAAAGATTTTGACTTTGGTTACTTTGGCACCGGCGACGAGGGCTACGCCCAGTACATGACCGCATTTGAGCGCAATTTCAGCACGGACAGCACCGACAGCTTTGCGTCCGATGACGCGGACTGCGATGCAGACAGCTGCGACAGCACTGAGGGCGATTTCTGAGTCCGCACCCTTTTGCCCGTTTGCGCATACAAAGGGCAAAGGGGGAATGCGGCTTGAACCGGATCGTTTTCACACTTGGAATCTGGCTGTTCCCGGCGGCGTGTACCGCGCTGGGCGCAGCAGGGGTGTTTTTGCTGCGCAGGCAGGCAAGACCGGCTACCCGGCGCATTTTGTGCGGCATGGCGGCGGGCATCATGCTGGCGGCCAGCGTGTGGAGCCTGCTGCTGCCGGCCATTGAGCGCACCCGGGAGCTGGGCGTCGCGGCGTGGGTGCCGCCCTCGGCAGGGCTGGTGCTGGGGGCGGCAGGTCTGCTGCGGCTGGAGAGCATGGCCGGGCAGCTTTTGCAGCGGGGCAAGAGCCGCATGGTGCTGGCGGTAACACTGCACAACCTGCCGGAAGGCATGGTGGTGGGCCTTGCGGCGGCGCTGGCCCTGAGCGGGGAACCGGATGCCGTGAGCGGTGCGCTGGCGTTGAGCCTGGGCATCGGGCTGCAGAACATCCCGGAAGGGGCCGCCGTCAGCCTGCCGCTGGCGCACAGCGGCCGCACCCGCCTGCAGGCGTTCGGGGCCGGGGCGGCATCCGGTCTGGTGGAGCCGCTGGGCGCGTTGGCGGCATTCGCATTGGCCGGGTGGGTGCAGGCGGCACTGCCCTGGCTCATGAGTGCGGCGGCAGGCTGCATGGTGTGCGTGACGGCGCAGGAAATGATCCCGGAAGCCGTGGAGCAGGACGAACCCGCCGGGGTGGTGAGCATCGTGCTGGGGTTTGCCCTGATGATGGCACTGGACGTGGCACTGTAAAAAAGTCATACCGTAACAAAATTCAGTCTGCCGGGCACAGAGCTGAAATGCTCGCAACGGGAACCGGGAGCTCTTGCACGGCCGTGAACGAATAACAGAAAAGCAGAAGAGCCCGCTTCCGGATAAAACGGAAGCGGGCTCTTTTTGCGCGTGGATGCGCTCAGTTCTTTTCGATGTAGACGCTGGTGGAGGGAAAGGCAAAATCCACACCGTCAGCCTGCATGATGTCCATGATGTTCAGGTTCAGGTCGTTCTGCATCTGCAGAAACTCGGCGTAGACGTTGGTCAGCAGGTAGGCCGAGATCAGGATGTTGATGCTGGAATCTCCGAAGCTGGCCAGCTGCACGATGTTGGTGCCGTGGTTGGTGAGGGGGCTTGCATCCAGCATGGCCTGCAGGTCCTGCATCAGCTTTTCCAGCTGCGGGCGGGTGGTGCTGTAGGTGACACCCAGCGTGAATTTGTAGGGGCGCATGGTGCGCAGGGCGGCGTTCTGCACGGTGGTAGAGCAGATCTTGCTGTTGGTGATCACATTGACGGTTTTGTCCGGCGAGCGGATGCGGGTGGAGCGGAAGTTGATGTCGATCACTTCGCCTTCCACATCGCCCACGGTGATCCAGTCGCCCACCGAGAAGGGTTTGTCCAGCAGGATGACGATGCCGCTGAACAGGTTGCTGGCGCTTTCCTGCGCCGCCAGCGAGATGGTCAGGCCGATGAGACCGGCACCGGCAACGATGCTGCCGATGGGGAAGCCCACCTCCTGCGCACCGGCGGCCACGCCCACTGCAATGACCAGTACCTTGTAGGTGGTGTTCAGCAGGGAGAGCAGGGTCTTGTTGGAGCGGATCTCCGGGCTGCAGGATGCCAGCACCAGATCGGCCAGCTCAGAAGCTGCATATAGGCCCTCGCACACCAACAGGGTCATGACCAGCTGGAATGCCATCAGGAACAGCTTGCGCACACCGGGAATGGCCCACGGCAGGCTGGAAGCGGCCAGATAGATGCCCACCACCGTGCACATGCGCTGCACCGGAACCGCAAAGCTGCGCAGCAGGATGGGCGTGCCGGTGAAATGCCAGCTACGTGCCTCCAGGGCGGGGAAGCCCTTGTGGGTCAGCCAGCGGCGCACGAGCCATGCCGCAAGCAGAATGAGCAGAGCGCATACGGCCCGGGCAGCAAAGGCGGGCCAGCCCTCCAGCAGCATCGAGCCGAGCTCAAAGGAAAGATCACGGATCGAGAAAATCATACAAAACCTCCGGTATTTTTACACAATGAAACTATGATAACATATTTGCGCGATGCGGGCAAGCGCGTCGAGTGTGCAGGGGACACTGCCTAAAAGAATGACTTTGATAAAAGATGCATAAATCGTGTGCTGCCCTCTTGACAAGACCGGTCCGTCACGCTATACTTTATGCCAGAAAGTTCGTTTCAGGGCGGGGTGCGATTCCCCACTGGCGGTAAAGTCCGCGACCACCCGCAAGGGTGCTGACCCGGTGCAACTCCGGGACCAACGGTATAGTCCGGATGCAAGAAACGGCAGACAACGTTTGTGTCTAAGCGCCCTGTTGCAGTTTTTTTGTTGCAGCAGGGCGCTTTTCTGTTTGTCTTACCCGTTCCGAGTTCCATGCGAAAAGGGCTTTCCAATCAATTTTTTGAACGGGGCGAACCCCGGGGGAGGACAAAACCTATGCGAAAGAATACGACCCACAACCTGACCGTTGCCGCCATGCTCAGCGCGGTGGCCTTTATCCTGATGTTCATCGAGTTTCCCATCCCGATGCTCATTCCCAGCTTTGTCAAGATGGACTTTTCCGACCTGCCGGCCCTGCTGGGTGCCTTTGCACTGGGCCCCGTGTACGGCGTAGTGATCAGCTTCATGAAGAACCTGCTCCACATCGTCATCAAGGGCACCTCCACCGCCTGTGTGGGCGAGCTGTGCAACTTCATGCTGGGCGCGGTGTTCTCGGCGGTGGCGGGCTTCATCTACAAACACCGCAAGAGCCGCAAAACGGCCATCCTTGGTGCCATTGCCGGTGCCGCAGCCATGGCGGTGTTCAGTGTGCCGTCCAACTACTTCATCACTTACCCGGCCTATGTGGAGTTCTACCACATGCCGCTGGAAGCCATTCTTGGCATGTACCAGGCCATTCTGCCTTCGGCCAACAGCCTGATCAAGTGCCTGGTCATCTTCAACATGCCCTTCACGCTGGTCAAGGGCCTGCTGGATGCCGTGCTCTGCCTGCTGATCTACAAGCCGCTGTCTCCCATCCTGCACGGCCGCAAGTAATTTTTGCTTTTCTCTTTTCTTTCTTTCTTTCTTCTTTTCTTCTCAATCAAACAGCAACTCCCCGGCTGGGGCTGCCCAATTGCAGCGGTCCCGGCCGGGGAGCTGTTTTATAATGGAAAAGAATCTATCAGGCCAGCGCGCCCTTGTCCAGCCATTTGCCGCGGGCCAGCCGGAGCAGGAACAGGGCACCGCGGATGCACAGCTCGGCGCACATGGCAAACCACACGCCCACAAGCCCGAAGCGGGGAGCCAGCAGCACGGCCAGCGTGAGCCGGATGCCCCACATGCTCACAAGGTTCAGCACAAAGCAGCCGGTGCTGTCACCGGCACCCTGCATGGCACCGCTGGCCACGATGCTGGCCCCGAACATCGGCTCGGCAAAGGCTTCGATGCGCAGCACCTGCGCACCCAGCGCAATGACGGCAGCGTCGGCGGTGAAGATGCCCATCAGGGCCGGAGCAAACACATACAGGCCCACGCCGGTCAGCGCCATGATGGCCATGCCCATACCGGTGCACAGCCAGGCAATGCGTTTGGCCATATCCCGCCGGTGGGCGCCCACGGCCTGGCCTACCATGGCAAGGGAGGCGTCCTGGACGCCGTAGCCTGCCATGTAACACAGGCTTTCGGCGCTCACGCCCAGGCTGTTGGCCGCAATGGCGGTAGTGCCCAGCCCGGACACGATGCGCACCAGCAGCACCTGCGCCGACGACAGCGCCGCACGCTCGGCGGCCAGCGGCGCACCCACCTTCCACAGGTTCTGCAGGCAGGCCTTTGTGATGCGCCAGGAGCCGGGGCGGCGGATGCACAGCACACCGTCCCGGAACAGCAACAGTGCCAGAGCCAGCAGGCCGCCCACCACATTGGACAGCGCAGTGCCCAGTGCCGCACCCGGCACGCCCCAGCCGAAGCCGAACACGGTGATGCTGTGCCCGGCCAGCAGGATGGTGCGGGTGGGGTTGATGAGGACATAGTTGAAGATGACATCCAGAATGCAGGTGAGCACACTGATCAGACCGGGGGTCAGCGCGTCACCGGTGGAACGCAGCATGGAAGAGTAGGTGCCCATGGCCATGGCAAAGGGCAGGGAAGCCGCCCAGATGGCAAAATAGGCCGAGGCATCCGCCTGCAGGGCCGGGTCGGCCCCCAGCCAGCCGGGCAGATACCGGCTGATGCCGATGCCGAAAGCGGCTGCCGCCAGACCGACGAACAGGTTGAACAGCATGGACTGCCGCAGCACGCCCCGGGCATCCTCCTGCCGGTCGGCACCCAGATACTGTGCCACCTGAATGGAAAAAGACATATACAGCCCGGCCAGCATGCCGTGCAGCAGCCAGGTGCTGGAGCTGACGATGCCGATGGATGCGGTGGCCGAAGCTCCGATATGGCCCACCATGGCAGCGTCGATGTACTCCATGGCCGTGACCACGATCTGCTGCAGGATGGACGGGATGCTCAGTGTCAGCACGATCTGCGCGGTCTGCCGCAGCGGCACCTGCTCGCCCTGGCGCATTTTGGCCGAGAGCTGTTCAAGGGTAATGGACATGGTTCCTCCTTCAAGGTCAGAATAGCGGATGATGAGTCTAATCACTTATTATAAGGGCGGGCCGGGCAAAAGTCAATCAAGGTGGCCTTTTTGTGCCCGGTGATTGATTTTTTGGGTGCGGCGTGATACACTCAACAACACAAGGCATGAATTGCAAAAGAAATGAGGAGAATAGAAATATGATCGAATCTCTGGTGTCTGCCGTCGGGCAGCGCGGAGTGGATGCCGCAGCGTTTCTGCTGGCATTTGCGCTCACCGCGCTTACTGATTCGCTGTTCCACAACAAGCTTCCCCACGACCATGGCCGTGAATTTGCCGTCAATGGCGGCCTGTCCAAGGGCAAGGCCCGCGGTTCCGGCCTGATCTTCGTGCTGTGCATCGCGCTGGTGTCGCTGGCATTCCTGCCGTTCCGGGTAGAATATGTCATCTACACCGTGCTGCTCATCGCTTCCATGCTCTCCGGCTACTTTGACGATGCCGCCGAAAAGGCCTGGAACGAATACAAAAAAGGCATCATCGACTTTGTCATCGCCGTGGTGGCAGGCGTGACCTACCTCAACTTCAACGGCTGCGGCGTGCAGTTCCTGCAGTGGAGCTTCACCCTGCCGTATGCGGTGTACCTGCTGCTCATCGTCATCCTGATCTGGGCCAGCATCAATGTGGTCAACTGCACCGACGGTGTGGACGGTCTGTCCGCCAGTCTGGCCGTGGTGACCATCGGCACCTACCTGATCGCCTACCACGAAGAGCTGGCCG
>ENA-ORUI01000670-ORUI01000670.1-human-gut-metagenome-genome-assembly--contig:-NODE-670-length-40981-cov-4.181352_pt1 | contig 40981 bp, 66 predicted proteins | sample MGYA00242078_ERZ509205 | MGnify/ENA primary metagenome ERZ509205 (study PRJEB26280, sample SAMEA2338828) | human gut metagenome | biome: human gut; feature: human-associated habitat; material: faeces... | reverse complement strand
CAATAACCGGTGATGTCACATACCAGCACGTTCTCCGCCTCCGGCTCCGCGGTCTCTGCCGTGGGCGGTGACTGCACCACATCCTCCTGCACCGGCGGCAGTGTCAGGCACCACGCCACCAACACCAGCAGCATCACCCACAGGACGATTGCCACTACCCACATACGCCTGCACCATCTCCTGGTGCGGCACATACGGGAGTATTCCCGCGCCCGCCTGTTCCGCTCTCTCATACCCGTTACCTCCATGTGTCCTAAATGTTCCAGGTGCAGCTCTTTGCCAGACGCTTAACTGCGTTTTCCCTGCAAATTGCCTTGATTGTGCATCGTACCGGCCGTCCTGTAGCGTTTTCTACGCCGGAAAATTCCATCCAGTGATAAGATTGCCCGCGAACGCCGGACGGCTTCATGCGCCCCTCCGGGAGTATCACATCAATCGTCTTTCGCTCTTTGTCGTAGCTTCCGAATACCGTTTCGCAATCGGAGAAAGACGTCTTGTACCTGCGGTACAACATCGTTTCGATTGTCGTTCCGTTCATCGCCCCAGCGCCTCCACGCCCTTGACGATGGCCCAGCTCAGCCACGCCGCGCCGATAAACGCCAGCGCCCATGCAAACGCGCTCATTTCGCACCTCCACACTTCTTCTCGTTCGGCACAAGGCCGACAAACTCAAGCCCTCTTCCACGGGCGTAAATCTCGCCCAAGATCTTCCCCAGCTTTACGGGGTCTGGGGGCGTTACCCAAATGATTTTGTACTCCGGCTTTTTACTCATTGCCTTTTCCTTTCTCCCGTGCTACAATAAGCACGGACACAATATCTTGTGGTGAAATTTGTCCCACCCGCCCCGCTCGATGCTGCAACATTGGGCGGGGCATTTTTTTACTGCCCGTCGCTGGATTCAAACAGCTCGTCCACCGTCACGCCGTACATCTTCGCCAACTTCTTGTGGTACTTCCGCAACGGTCGCCAGTCGCCAAGTTCCCAATGCGTTACGCAGGATAAGTCAACATTCAGTTTCTTTGCCACCTGTGCGCGGGTCAGTCCGGAGCGTTCTCGTAGCTCTCTCAATGTCAATTTTTGTGTCCTCCCTTCATTGTGAGTTATCATTGACTGCGGCGGGGAGATTTGCTATACTGCCGTTAGCCCTCTTTGGGCAACTTCAAAGGAGGTGGTTTTCGTGACCAACCTTTTGATTTTGCCTGTTCCCTTCCTGCCGGGTCGCAACAGCGGTTGCCAAAGCGCGTAAAACTGGCTAAATGCAGCAACTGATACGGCGGAGCACTCAGTGAAGAGGTTAAAACTCACGGTGATATGCCAGTAATCATATCCCACCGTATCGGGTACTCCCGATGGCTTACCAGCGAGAAGGCCATGCGCAGAACCAAAACTGCGAAAGTGGTAAGGCTCCAGAAGAACTTGTAGCACCATTGCAAGCGGCGAAAGCCTGCACGGGGCAAAGGGTAAACAAATTTGGACATTGGCCGGTGGGAATGGTGCTCCCGCCGGTCTTATGTTTCCCCGCCGCAGTCAATGCCCGCCGAAACCTCATAAACATGAGAAATCACACTTGACACTGCCCCGTAAGCGTATTACAATGAAATCGCCAAAAGACATTGCAAAAGCCGCTTTTATGGGGGCTGGTTTTTGTGTACCCTTTTCCGGTGGGCTTAGGTATATGATACCTCACAGATGCGAGGTTTGCAATAGGTAAATTCAGTGTTTATTGAGTTTTGGCAAATCTAACAAATATAGGCAAGCGAATATGTCAATTATGCAAGAGCGTGTCCTTTCTCTTATCCCTCGCAAACCTGACGGGAAATATGTGCATGGCGCAAAGGCTGATTTTGCAAGGGAACTTGGGTTTAAGAGCGGGGCGATAGTAAGCGATTGGGAATCAGGGAAAAGCGATTCATATAAAAATTATCTTTACCAAATCTCGGCGCTGCATGGCGTATCCGTTGAATACCTCCGTGGCGAAACGGACGACCCGGGCATAAAAAAAGCCCTCGCCACAGAGGGCGAGGACTATACGGAGTTGCAGAAGGCCGCTATTCAGTTTGTGTTGTCATTACCGCCGGAAAAGCTGGAGCGGTTTATAAAAATGGGTCGCGCCGCTTTTGAGGAAGACCAATGAAAGAAATCATTATTGCACGCAGTTAAATGCCGTGATCGAGTGCAAGCGGAAAGCCAACGGTTAAAATGCGGCCTTTCCGGCTTCGCCCTCTTTCTAAAACACCTCAAGTTCCCCGGTAAACAGGTTTCGCGCCATTCGGTAAAGCTCGGTCATTGCGGTCTCGCGATCCATGCCGTCGCATTCCAGGCCGATTTCATACTCGACGCCTTTTTCTTTACTGATCGCCCTAATTTTCATTTTAGAGCATCCATGATTTTTTGAAGTTGTTCGTCGGATAACTTTTGTATCAGGTCAAAGGCTTCTGCCAGCATTTTTTGATACTCTATTGTATCACTTTTCACGTCTTCGCGCAACATTTTGTGTCCCTCCAAATGATTATAGTAACGGGGCTATATGTCGATTATTGCACTTTGTGCAGTCGAAAATATAAGAAAATGGAGAGTTGAGATGAAAAAGTTTTTGCTTATCGCGATGTCTTTGGTTCTCGCGCTCGGCATGTTAACCGCCTGCGGGGGAACAAATCAGACCAAGCCAGAAAACGAGCCGGTAACTCCGCCCGATCTCGTTGGAGAGTGGAAGCAGACAAACAGCGATGCAGAGGACGCATGGCAGGCCGCTACCATTTCCGGAGATGCCATTGAGGTGTATTGGGTATCTGATAATGGAGACACCAAAGCCCTCTATTGGGCTGGCACTTTTGATGCCCCTCCCACGGCGGATGAGCCGTACACCTGGGAATCGGAAAATGATAAAGACCAGACCGATATGGCAATTCTCGCCAGCGGCGATGACACCAAGACGTTTACCTATCAGGACGGCGTAATTAGCTACGAAGTGTCTGCTATGGGAGCTACGCAGACCGTAAAACTTGAGAAGCAATAAGTAACTAAAGGCACTGCCGCTCTCCGCAACAAACGGCAGTGCCTTTTTGCAGGCAGCGAGGAGCGGTCGCCGCTGCATAATTTGACCATACTCCGCGTTGCTTGACTACTTCAACGCCAAAACCTTGCAATAAAACAGCGTGTGGTGAGGTTCGGTAAGCCCTCATCTTGCGACTTCGCGGTGCCAAAATCGGAGAAATTAAGGTGATGCAAATGAACATTCAAGAGGTGTGTAGAATCCGCAAAGAAGAATTGAAACTGACCTATCAGGACATTTCCGACACTTCCGGCGTACCGTTGTCCACCGTGCAGAATTTCTTTTCCAAGTTTTCAAAGTCGCCGTCCATTTACACTGTCGCGCCGATCTGCAAGGCAATGGGCATATCCCTTGACGAGACGTTCGGAATTTCCGAACACCTGACGCTGACCGAGGAAACTTTGCAGGCGCGGAATGATGAGCTGGAACGCCATGTTGACGCAAAAGCAGACATGATCGAGATCATGCGGCGTGGAGTGCGTATCCGCAACGGCGTGATTGCTATAATGTTTTTTATAATTGTTCTTCTCGCTGCATGGTGCGTGTACATTGATTTTCATTGTATAGATTACGGATTTTGGAGGGGGATTTGATGATAGCGGCATTGATGAGAGTGGCTTTGATAAGAGTGGCTTTGTATATCCGCGTCTCAAGCGAAGAACAGGCGCGGCATGGCCTGTCCCTGCAAGAGCAGCGGGACGCGCTGATAAGATATGCAAAAGCAAATAAAATGACCGTGGTGGGCATATATGAGGACGCGGGAATATCCGCGAGAAAGCCGTATAAAAAGCGTCCGGCGCTCCTGCGACTGCTGGGCGATTGCAAAGACGGTAAGATAGACATGATTCTGTTTGTCAAACTTGACCGCTGGTTTCGCAATGTCGCGGGGTATTACGATGTACAAACACAGCTCGACCAGTACGGCGTAACATGGCAAGCGACGGAAGAAGATTACGAAACACGGACTGCTTCAGGGCGTTTAAAGGTCAATATTATGTTGTCAGTCGCGCAAGACGAGGCCGACCGCACAAGCGAACGAATCAAATTTATCAACGATGGAAAACGGGCAAAAGGACAACCGGCCGGCTCAAAAGCGCCTTTAGGGTATGTCATCACGGACAGGCAATACCAGATTGATAACGGCACGGTAGATGCAGCGCGAGATATGTTCGCCGCGTTCATCCGGCTAAAAAGCGTCCTTGCCGTAAAGCGATATATGCTTGACACATGGGGCATTGACCGGGCTTATAGCAAGTATGTAAACTATTTCCGCAACCGTCTTTACATCGGCGAGGTTTACGGCATCGAAAATGCTTGTCCGGCGTTGGTTAGTAAGCAAGACTTTGACATTGTAAATGATATTATTCGCCAGCGGTCACAACGCTGTGCGGGAGTTGACACAGACCGCGTGTATCTGTTTTCCGGGATACTGCATTGTAAAGAATGCGGGAAAACGATGCAATCGGAAACCGTAAAGAAGACATATACATATTACCGATGCCGGACTCGGATGCTTGATAACACCTCTTGCCCTCACACAAAAAGGATACGAGAGGATGTGTTGGAAGACTACCTACTACACGAGCTTGCTGGAATCGCAGAGTGGAACAATAGGTACTACAAAAAGGCCGAAAAAAAGCCCACGCAAAGCGCGGACTCGATACGAAAGAAAATGAGCAAACTAAAAACGCTATACCTAAACGATTTGATTGAGCTTGACGATTATAAAGCGGAATACTCGATCTTGAAAAGATCCCTCGAAACCGTGGAGGAAAAGCCGAAGACAGACCTCGACGCCTTGAGAAACGGGCTGGGCGAATATGGCACATACTCTCGGGAAGAAAAAAAGGAATTCTGGACGCGCTTCATCAAGCGGATTGATGCAGACAACGATGGCGCGTTTTTCGTAACGCCGCGTTAGGCATATTTTACCTTGGCGGACACAAAGGGGAAGTATACCTAAAAAATCCCCCGCCGTAAATGACGGGGGATTTTTTACCTATCGAGTTTACGCATGACGCTGTTGTAGACGCGCTCGTTAACAACTTTCAAACTGTCCATCAGTTCGTCCATAACCGCCCATGCCACACTTGGCTCAACAGCTGATACGGCCCGCAGAAAGTCGCTGTCGCCGAAAACTTCAACCGGTGCAGGAGCGGCGGAATACAGCATTGGCGACATTTTGTCGTTAACGTCGTTTTGCTGGTTAAGCACCGTATACAGCACGGCAAGGCGTTCATAGTTTGTCCAGCTGGACTCTTCGGTTTCTAACCGCGCTATCCACCTTTTGATCTCGGTCTCATCACTCATGGGGCGTTTACCCCCTTTCGTCCTCCAGCACGTCCATGCAGCGCTGAATGGCGCTTCGGATGGTGTCATCGTCTGCGCTATCCAGCATATCTTGCAACTGCCGTCTCATTCCGTCGCGTGCGCTGTCGCGGCTGTAATGACCCCGGACATAATGCTTTCGGCTTCTTGCGTAGGAGCTACCACCTCCGTACTCATCGTGCGGATACCGACGCGGCTGATACCCAGCTCTGGAATAGCCGCCATCTTCAATTGCCTCAATTTTATCCAGATTTTTGATGGTGCTTGCCAGTTTGTGCGCGATATCCAGATCACCTGCTCCAAGCTCACCCTTTCTGGCAATTTCATCCAGCTCATCGCAAAGCATATCGCGCAGCTCATACATAGATTTCATGCTCATGCTTTACCTCCTTTCAGCAGACGCGCTCCACGATCATGTTGCTATTGGCAAAGCTGATCGCCTGAGCGCTGGTGTTCTCCATCGCCACCGTTACGCAACAGCCCTTCGGCACGTCCACGTTGGCAGCGACGAAGATATTGAAATAATTCTCCACGGCGGCGGGCGTTACTGTCGCAACAGCGCTGGTCAGCGGCTCACCGTTGATAGCCAGCGCGGTGGAGATCGCGCCCACCGTGCCGCCGGTGGGGATGGCGATGTTTCCGCCGAAGGACACACGGAAACGCGCCTTGCACTGGTTTGTCAGGCCACGCAAGAACACCTGCCCGCTGCCCTCGCGGTGTACGATGCAGGACTTTCCCGCAACGGCAGTTTCCGTCAGCGGTACATTCTGCCCGGCAGGAACAGAAACGATGTTGGTATTTACATATTCAGCCAAAATACTCACTCCTTTCAAAAATGCAGACGGCGGAGCTATTGCCCCGCCGCCTTTCAATATCAGCCCGGAGCTGAACAATTTCCGTTTTGGAAATAGATTTCTATGCAGTTGTCAGCAGCCGGAGCAGCCGGTGTAGCTGCCAGCCCACGGGTTGCAGGATGCATACGCCGGGATAGGCGTAGGCCGCAGCTGGGAGATCAGATAGTTGTTCTGCGCCGCCTGAGACGCGGCCAGACGCAGCTCCTGATTTGCGCTCTCCAGATCGCGCATCTTGGAGTTGGTCAGGAAGTCCAGGATGGCGCGGCTGTTGGCGTTCTGATTCTCCACGATGTCGCGGGTGGCGTTCTGCACGGTGTTCCGCGTGTCACACGCCTGCGTCGCCATGTCGTAGCGCACCTGCGCGATGGCGGCTCTGTTCTCGCAACAGCAGTTTGCCGCCTGCATCTGCATAGCGCTGAGCTGCTGCATCAGTGCGGCCTGCTGGTTGGCGCGGGACAGCTCGGCATTGCCGAAGCCGGTCAACAGCGTGTTGTTCACGGCATAGAAGCCGTCGCACAGCCCGCCGTTGATGATATCCATCTTGCGCTCGATATTGGAGAAGTCGGAGGCCAGCACATAGCCGTCCACCACACCGCCGGAATTGCCAGCGTTGTTGCCCCAGCCATTGCCGCCCCAGCCGCAGAACGCGAACAGGAACAGGATGATGAGGAACCACGCGCCGTCACCGCCAAAGCCAAAGCCGTTACCGCTGCCATTGGCAGGGGTCACAGGCATGGTCATGGTGGGCATACCCTCGGAAAGAGACATAGTATCACTCCTTTTTATTGATGTAATTTATCTGAATCGCGGCCACGATCAAGAAACAAGTTACGTTTTGTCTTACGTTCCGTCTTACGTTTCGTCTTATGTTTTGCTTATTCCATCAGACTTTGAAATTGCTTCGCCATCTGCTGGAGCTGGTTCAACTGCTGCTGCGTGAGCTTGCCGCTTTGCAGCAGCTTCTCCACCTCTACCTTGGGGTCGCCCTGGAAATTCGCCTTGAACTGCTTGAACTGCTGCACCATCTGCATAAAACCGTTGCCGCCGCCCATTGCACCGAAAAACGGATTATTCATCGCTCTTTTCCTCCTTGCGCTTCTTGCCCTTCATTTCGCTCACAAGCGCCGCCAGCGCGTCAAACTCTTTACGGGTCACATATTCCGCAGCGGGCGCTTTCTGCGTGTCAGGAGCGCTTGCAAGCCGCTCCACAAGGTCGTACACCTTGAGCGTCGGCTTGCCGCTTGCATCGGCCTGTTTCAGATACACCGTGGGCGCCGTCGAATCCCACAGCGCCACCGCCGCATTGGGAGCGACCATCCAGCTTCTTGCCTCCTGTTCGCCGGATACCCACTGCACGCCGCTTTGCGGCAGGGGATTTTGCGGCATCGGAGGAATAGCCTGCATCTGCTGCTGCCTCAGCTGGGCGAGGTTGTCCTGCATCGGCGGCATATAGGGGTTTCCATAGTAGGGGTAGTTCATGCTTCATCCGTCCTTTCCCAATAATACAAAACTGTTTCGTTGCTGCTGTCCCAGCTGTCATATAAAACACCATCTTGTACACACACGACATGACCGGAGAGCGCGAGAATATACGTCCCAAATGGGTGCTCATCGGCAAAACGGCCAACTGTGTAACAATCAGGACAGGTATCCGGCACGATGTACCGTCGGAAACCTACCGACCGAAGATAAGCGCCCCAGCAGGAGTTAGCCGACGGCATATCCCCGTCAAGATATCCCTGTACGCAAAGCCGGAGGTACGTCTCACCCCAGTCCTTGCCAGTTGCTTTTGATATGGCTCTGACGGTACAGTCGCCTACGTTTTTACCTCGTGGGTTTTCATTGTAGTAGCTATACATATTCGCGCCTATCGTCGTGGAAAAGCTCCACGATGCGCACAAGGAAAAGCAATCCAGCAAAGTCCGCTCCGTATTGGTCGCATATATCCCGCGCCATATCCGCCGTATACCCGCACGTCAGCAGCCGATCCATTACACTCATTTCGACACCCCCTGTATATCTCACAACATACAATAAAAAAGGCCCAACAAAGAGCCTGAAAAAGGTCTTTGTTGGGTCTTCTATTTATGGGTTTTTGATATGGTCGGCAATCTTTTGGTAACCGTTGCGGCGGCACTTCTTGACATACTCGACCGACGAAAACAGCCTGTTTGCCACCTGCTGGCGGGATTGTTGCTTAACATCGCACGCGATGATGCAAAACGCCTCGTCTCCCGGAAGCTCAAGCGCGGCAACGTAATCAATGGCGCGTTGCGGGGACATACTGCGCAGTCTTGCGCGGATGTCTCGGTAAGTTGTATTCATGGCGATCATATTCGCCGTGGACTTGCGGAGCTTTGGTGGAAGCAGGGGTCGGCGCATCGTTATCCCTGTTTCGTCCAGAGTTTTGGATCCGTAAATGTGTCGCTCTCTTCACATAGAAAAAACGATTTTCTTACTGCCCCAGCAGCTTGCCCCACGTCCCTTTCCCAGCAATGCCGTCAGCGCCGAGGCCGTACTTGGTCTGGAACTTCTTCAGCGCCGCTTCCGTGCCGCTGCCGAAGTCGCCATCCGCACCGGCCGCGCCGCAGGAGAACCCGTAGGCGATCAGCGCCGCTTGCAGGGTCTTCACGTCCGCGCCCGCCATGCCGCGCTTGAGCATCCGTACCTGCATGGGCAGCGTCGTGTCCTTCTCCGCAGGCACCGGCACCGGCACGTTGGCGCTCTCCACGAACGTCACACCCAGTGCGTTGCACAGCCCCTTGGCGATGGTCTCGCCGATCAGGGTGGTGTTGTCGATGATCCACTGTGCAACACTGGGAACATCGTGGAAGTCCACCTCGATATACACCGTCGTGGCGGCAGGGTGCTTCACCTCGTACAGCGCGGGGTAGGCGCGGATCACGTCCGGCGCACCCGGCGTCACAGGCCCCAGCACATCCAGCACCGCCTGACACGCCTTGTACCCGGCGCTGTTCCGGTCGCCGCTGTAACAAAACAGATGCGTACCGCTGGCCTTGCCGTTGCAGGCGTTGGAATGGATGGGCACGTGCAGATCAGCCTTGAAGCGGTTGGACGCCGCCACACGGTTCTGCATGGTGTCATACTGCCCCAGCATCACCTCCACGCCGGAGCGCTCCAGAGCGGCCTTGCAAGCCTCGGCAATGCGTCCGCACTGGATGGCCTCGGTGGTGTCGCCCACCGCGTAGGTGTTCCGCCGCTGGTCGCTGGGGGACAGATACACTCTCTTAGCCATTGTTGCCCGCCTCCTTGTGATACTGTGCCGTGCTGATGCACAGCACCGCGCCGAGGAACGTGTCCACGGCGGTGATGGTGGTCACCACCTCGTCGGCATAAGGCCACGCCCACACCGCCGCCAGCGCCGCGTACAGCGTAGCCACGGCGGGCATGACGATGATGACCAGCCACTTGAGGATGTCATATACCTTGTTGTTCAGCTTCATAACAAATTCCTTTCCGGCCTGTCGGCCTGTTCCATTTTATGCCTCACCGTATGGGCAGCTTCCGCACTTCCTCCATGACGCGCCGTGCGCTGCCGTTGCCGCCCATCTCCTCATACGGCTCGTAGAGGTACACCTGCAAATTCTCGTACTCGTCCTGCGTGACGTAGCCCCGCTCGATGTACACCATGCCGAGGTGGATGATGCGGTCGTGGGCCAGTCCCACCAGCATCTTCCGCTCCGCCTCGTCCGCCTTGCTGCGCTTGGCCGCCAGCTCCATCCGCTTGAGGATCACCTTGCTCACCACGCCCCACAGGGCGGTGGAGGTCAGCAGCGCCACAATGAGCGGCACGCCGACATTCGTCCATATCTCCATCCCGCCGTTCCTTACAGCTCCGCGCTGTTGGCGTATAGCGTCGCACCGCCCACGCTTACCGTACTCTGCACGGGGTCTGTCCGCATAACAGGGCGACAGTCCAGCGCCTTGGCGGGACGCGCCGCCGCCGTTGTGTAGACCTGATAGTACCGCTGACACCGCAGCAGCTCCCCGCCGTAATCCGGCAGCTCGTTCAGCACCCACGCGCCGTTCTCCTGATGTGCCAGCGTCTGCTGCTCACCCAGCTCCAGCTTGATGGCCTTGATGTACAGCCCCTGATTAGCCTCCATGTTCTCGAAGCACTGAATCGCCACGATGGCGCGATCCTGCAACGTGCCGACGCTCCACTTTTCAAGTGCGAACGTCTTTTGTACCAGCGTCCAGTCGGACACATTGGAAAGCGTCACGATGCCCCCGGACTGTGCTACGCGCAGAGAGGCGCCCTCTCCGCTGCCCTTATAGAGCATAGAGACCGTTACCGTCTGCCCGACCGCCGCGTCCGTTTCCAGTGCCTGCGCCCATGCAGGGTTGGCGGAGGCGGCGTTCTTGTACAGCTTGACGCCCTCCGCCGTCACGTCCACAGACAGCGTAGCGCCGGTGGTATACCACATATCCACACCGTAGCCGGTTCCCGCGTAACTCGTCTTCCCCCGCTGGTTCACGATGCAGCCGTCTGCAAACGTACCGTTTCGCAGCAGGTTGGGGCTGAACCTTAATGGGATATCGATGCTTTTCGGCGCGCTGCCGTCGTAGGTGACGCTGTTGCTACCGCTGGTGATGGTCAACGCGTTGGGGTTCGGCAGCTTATCCTCCGTCGTCGCCAGCTTCGCGTTGCTGGCCTGCACACCAAAACCGGTAACAGCTACCGTAAAGGTCTGTGCCGGAAAGCCCATATCCGCCAGTTCGCCGGAGCCGGAGAATATCCATCGGCCAAGTTCAGGCACTGGGATGAATAGCGGCAGCGTTGCGGTGTACATTCCCATCTTACACCGGCATTCCAGCACCTTCCCCGCCTCATACGCCGCATTGATGTCGGCCAGCGCCACCGGGCAGGTATAATTGGGGTAATCTCCCGCAAGGTCGATGTAGAACACCTCCGCGCCGATGTTGTCCCGCGCCTGCTGCTTCTGGGCCTCCGTCAGTGTTTGAGGTGCGTTATACTTGACGGCACCCTCAGCCGATGTTGCAGCGTCTGCGGCACTTGTTGCTGCCGCTGCCGCCGATGCTGCAGCAGCACTTTTCGCTTGCTCTGCCTGATCGGCAGCCGCGACCGCCTCCGCGACCTTAGCCGCCAGAACGTTGTAGTAGTCGCTGGAGATGATCTCCGCGTCGGGGAGCACGCAGGGCGCCACCTCGACGACGAAGCGGAATGTAGCCAGCCGCTCGGCCGCTGTCCCGGAGCCGCTCCCGAAGATGTCGATTTCTGCAAAGACGTCTCCAGCCACAGCCAGCATCTGTGTGGCCACCGGGGCCGTGACGACGTTACCGGCATAGGAAATAGTCTCGCCAGCTTCGGAAGAATCATAAAGACCGCCAGTTCCGTCCGGTTTTCTGAAGCGGACCATGACAGACGATCCATCCGGCACGCTGTACGGCTGCGCCCCGTCCCACAGCGTGGCCACGATCGTCCGCGAGTTGCTATCGCCCTGCACCATGTGCAGGCGACACGGGATCTCGTAGGCGGACAGGTTCAGCCCGATCGAGTGTTTAATATTCAAAAAAATCCCTCCTTATCCGTTGTAAACTGTTTTCACGGAATCGATAGACCCCGTTCCGCCCGTTTTCGATGCTCCACCGCTGCCATCAAACGAGAAAGCGCAGTACCAGTCATTCGACGCGCACTGGAAAGATCCAGAGGTGCCTTCAGGAATGAAGCAGGTCGCCTGATTGTTGCTCCCGCCAGTACAGCAGACGACATAGCCGATGGGCTTCCTCTCAAAAGGCTGGTAGTCTTTCCCGTCGATTTTCAGTGCGTCGAAGCTCGCACTTTCCGCCTCGATCGCTTTCTGTGCAATCAAGTTTACGGCCTCCACAGAGTTCGCCTTCACATTGGAGAATCCAGCAGACAAGACGATGTTCTCAGTATCTGCGCCGGTGATGTTGTTGTGGTAGACACGATAGATCTTCAGTAGGTTGTTTCCGTCGGCAGGATCGATGCGCAGCCGCCACCGCGTGGTGAAGTTCACTGTCCGCGCTCCACTGATGATCTGCTGGATCTGCACAGCATCGGTGATGCTGATCGCGCCGTCGCCGTTGACATCCAGTTTCTCGTAGTCGGCCAAAGTCGGCGTGACAGTCTTTAGGTTGATCTGATTGATTCGGTCCAGATCCGCCTGCGAGTAGTCGGAGTTTTTGTAGGTCGCGCCGGTGGCGCTGGTGTCGATGGTGCCACCATCCAGATTGATCAGGAAGTTCCCCTGTTCGCTGGAGATCGTGCCGGCCACCAGATTCGCGGCGGTGATCATCCACGCCTGGATGCCCCCGGCAATGGTAGCGCCCATCGTGTAGGGGCCATTGTAGCCGGTGCTGCTGGCGGCCCAGCCCTCGTAGTTAAAGCGCCAAACCTTCTTAGCCTTGGTGGGATCCGGATCGTCGGCGATATAGAGCTCATCCGGCTCTCCGTCGCCGTTCGTGTCCAGCAGACGGACAGAACCGCCATTCGCCCCCAGGAGGGCAGCTGTCAGGCTGGAGGAGATCTTCTCGACCAGCGCGGTGGACGGCTTGGCATCGATCTCCTTTTGCTGCCCGGCAATAGTGGCCGCGATGTTGGCCTTCACACTGCCAAGGGCTACGCTGTCGTAGCGCTCCAGCAGGCAGTCCCAGACGATCTTGTTCACTCGCGCTTTGGCGTCCACACCCAGGCGGTGGAAGTAGACGCCCACGGTATCGCCCAGATAGATCTGCTCCAGGAACGCCACGTCCTCGTATCCAGAGGACTGCGCCAGCAGTGCCAGCTTCACGTCCCAGCTCACCGCGGGGACGCCGATGCGATTCCGCTTGATGTAGGAGGCAGCTGCGGCCTGCAGCTGCTCCTGTGTTGGCTGCTGCTCGAAGCTCGTGGACAGATCCAGCGGCATAAGCCTGGTGTAACCAAAATCGCCCTCTGCGTACACAGGCGCAGCCGTGACGGTGATGCCGTTGCTTCGCCAGTACGGCACTGCACCCGTGTAGCAGTTGGCGCAGCTGGCGTCCTGCGTCAGATCGGTAAGGTTTTTCCCGTACCGCACCGACACACCGCGGTCCGCTCCGCGCCGTGTCAGCAGCCGCACCGCCCACTCGTCAAACTCGTACTCGCCGCCGTACACGTCCAGCAGACTGCCCTGCTGGCCGCCCAGCAGCCCCCACGCGCTGGAGGGGACCGTCACGGACATGGTGGCCACGGTGGTCTTGTCGGTCGTCAGCGCAAAGGGAAAGTCTGTCGGCATCGCGTGGCTTTTAATAGCCGCCACAGCGGATGGCGCATCCGCTGCCGTGAATGGAGACACCACATAGCCGCCGAGATCATAGGCGATGTGCCGCGCGTAGATGGCCGCTGTGCCGTTCATGCCCGGCACGATGCGATATACCCTAAAAGGCTGCAGCTTGCCGTCTGGGCCAACAGTAGCCCGGAGAATAGCGCGCAGCGCGATCTCTCCATAGTGGATTCCCTCCACCGGATAGTGCAGCTCCAGTTCGTACTGACCGTTCAGCTCCTGCGTCACCTTGCAGGACATGGCGTCCGCGAGGACGCCCAGCCCATTGTCAACGCCCGCCGGGAAGCTTGTGCGGTCAGCGTCATAAAGGATCGGTTTCATAGTGTCCACCACCTCGGGATGATCTCCACGCTTGTAATGCCGCCCGTCCAGCGGACGACGCTTTCCCCGGCCGGCAGCGTGGGAAACTCCGGCGCGGAGATAGTGCTGTTCAGGTTAAAGGCCCCGTAGGAGGCGTTCTGCGTGTCCGAATCGAGCACAACAGCGCCGCGAGGCATGCTGTTGACGTTGACAGTGACATCGCCTACCGTCAGGGTCCCCGCCCCCGTTCCGGTGACAGTGATCGTCGGCAGAGCCGTGAACGCGGTGGGGTTTCGCAACACCTCCCCCTGCACGGCCTGCACCGGCAAATCTCCGATACGAAGGAACCGCTGCGGCTGGCAGTTAAACTCGATCGTCGCGCGGCCAAACCGGTGCATGACGCTCTCCACGTCCAACGGGCCGGCAAAATAGGCCCTGCGGTAGGTCTCTACGTCGTAGCTGTCCTCCAGCTTCTGGTACCCGCGCGGGCCACAAAGCCAGTCAGCCACCGCGCGCATAGCGCGGGGGAGCCGCATCCGCTCTGCGCTGATGTAGATGCTGTACGCCTGCACATAATTCTGGTAGGCGTCCTGGAGAAACAGCAGGTCGCCGTTTCGCCCGGGGACGGCTTGTGTGTCCAGCTTTCGCGCAGAAAGCTCCACATCCGGATAGCGCTCAACGACAACGTGGACGTCATCAGACGATACTCCCGCCCAGAAGATCATGCAAACACCGCCTCTCTGCGCTCCACCGCGTGCTGCAGCCTATACATGACAGCATCCGCCAGTGCGTTGACGTCCTGCCCCTCCGCGCCGTAGACATTCAGCACTACACCGCCCATGTTAGTGGTCGTGCCGCCGCCCAAGGGCAGCGCCGACAGCGCGGACAGCTCTTCGCCCATGTCGCGCATAGCTCTCGGCATAGCCTGCTCTACGCCCAGCGTGATGCCGGGCGGGATGAACTTTCCGATCTCATTCGCAAAGACCTTAGACGGAGAATGAATGCCGAACAAGCCCTTGACCCAGTCCAGGACATCACTTACCCAGCCTCGAAGCTTGTCATAAAGCCACGACGCCGCATTGGAGATTCCGTCGAACAGGCCGCGGACCAGCTGCGACCCGACTTCACCAATAGAAGCCATTCCAGACAGGAGGCCCTTGACAATGGCGCCGATGATCTCCGGCAGCCGCACCACCAGACGGGGCAGCGCCTCGATCAGGCCCTGCGTCAAGCCTGCGATAAGAGATCCCGCCGCGATGATGATCTTATCCACATGGTCCACCAGACCCTCGGCTACGGTGATGATGGCGTCAACCGCCGCGGGGATCAGCGCCGGAAGGTTTTCTCCGATGCCCGACGCGAGGGCGGCAATAATATCAATGCCGGCATTCAGGATCTGCGGCAGCAGTATCGTGATCTGCTCGACCAGCATCGGAACGACCGTGGCTATCGCCTCCACGGCCGCAGGAAGCGCTTGCACGATGCCGGATACCAGACCACCGATCCCCTCGACAAGCGGCGGCAGGAGAAGCTCCAGGGCCGGCGCTACATAGGGGATCATGCCGGAGATCAGCTGCGTGAGGCCCTGAACAAAGCGCGGTAGCATGATCTGCAGACGCGGCAGCAGGTTGTCTGCGAAGGTATTGACGCTGTCGATCACATTCTGCACCAGCTTGTCCAGATCAAGATTCTCATTGCTCATGCCGGTCAGAAGGTTGCTCCACGCCGACTTCATGGCGTTGGCGCTGCCCTGAATGGTGGTGGCCGCCTCTTTGGCGGTCGTGCCGGTGATGCCCATTTCCGTCTGGACTACGTGGATGGCGTCCACGATGTCGGCATAGCTGGAAATGTCGTACTTGATTCCAGAGAACTTCTCGGCGTCTGCGAGCAGCCGCTCCATTTCCTGCTTTGTGCCGCCATAGCCCAGCTTCAGGTTGTCCAGCATAGTGTAGTTGGCCTTGGCAAAGCCCTGATAGGCGTTCTGGATGCTGGTCATGTCCGTGCCCATCTTGTTGGCGTTGTCGGACATGTCCGTAATAGCCTGGTCGGCCTTCTGAGCCGCCGCAGCCGTGTCGCCGCTCAGAGACTGCAGCAGAGACGCGGAGAAGCTGGTGACGGTCTCCATATACTGGTTCGCGCTCAAGCCGGCAGTCTTGTAGGCGTCGTTGGCATACTGCTGCACCTGCGCGGAGGACTCCTTGAACAGGGTGTCCACGCCGCCGATCAGCTGCTCCTGCTCGGCAAAGCCCATAATGGACTGCTTGCCGAGATCTACAAGCGCTGCGGTAGCCTCCTTGATAGCTGACGCCATCGCTTTGATGCCGGAAACGATAAAGTCAGAGGCGACGTTGGCCCTCAGGACATCGCCAAAGGACAGGGCCTTCTCGCTGCCCTCGCGCATGTCATCGCCCAGCTCCTCTACGCCGCTGGAGGCGTTGCGCAGTTCGCTCTGCATCTTGTTCAGCGTGGCAGTGGCCTTATTCAGGCTTTCCTGATACTTGAGCGTATACTCGTTAAGCGGGCCATACTTGGCGGCCGCTTTGCCGGTCTGCTCCGCCAGAAGCTTCACGCGATCACGCTGCACTTCAATCTGCTTGGACAGCACGGAGGCGGTCTTGGCATTCCTCTCCTCCGCCGTTGTGGCAGCGGTAAACTGCGAAGCCACCAGCTTCATCTGGCTCTCCAGCGTCTTGGACTGCTGGATGATCTGGCTAATCTGTCGGCGATACTCCGCCTCGCCGTCTACGCCGATTTTAGGGCCGATGTTCACAGCCATAGGCTCACCTCACTTTCATAGCTTCGTCAAATGTCCAGTGTTTCTGTTTTTTCTTGGGGGTAGCCCCGTTATAAATGGCGAGGCAGGCGATCATGTCCAGCATTTCACCGTATCGCGTGACCATGATCTCCTGCCTCCCCATATTCAGCTTTCGCCCGTAAAACAGGAGCCAAGCAAGGTTCAGCTGGACGCCTGCGCCTTGCCGCTTTCTTTTTTTTCGGGCTCTACCTCCACTGTGGGCTTGCTGTCTTCCGTCCAGGCCGCCAGCGCCGCCTGCTGCAACTGGATGAACTCGCTTTCTCGCAATGACAAAACCTCGTCCACCGTCAGGGGCCGGGGAGGTATCCAGTCTCCGCCGATGTCCGCTCTGCCGAAGGTTTCAAATTCAAGGGCCGTCGCATAGCCTTCGCTCATGGCGACGATAATTGCGGCTGTGTCCCGCACCACCTTGCCGTAGCTCCCCTCCAGCACCTCCCCCAGACGGGTGATATCGCCGTCCGGGCAGAGGTCGGATATCTTAGCGGAGGCGCCCACCGTGAAGCGGAAGCCCACTTCTCTGCCGTAGATCTGCATAGGCTCCTCCTCTTACGCCGCGCCGCCCAGGATGGCCTTCATGACCTCCACGGCAGCCTCCTCGGTGGCTTGATCAGCGCCCACCAGCTTCCAGTCGTGGTTGGTGGTATCGTCGCGCATCAGCGTGGCCGTCAGCTCCTGCGTCTGCCAGTCGATGGACTCTTCCTGCGTAGCAGCATCCAGACCGGGCTGCTGGAACCGCGCCTTCGTCAGCACCACAGGCGCGTAGGTCACCACGCCGCCGCTCTGATAGCGGACGACAAAGCCGATGCCCACATAGGGGATCTCCATGCCGTCGCCGTAGTGGGAGACCTGCACCGCGCCGCCGCTCGCCTGGATCTCGGTGGCCTCGGGCAGGCCGAGGACAAACTTTTCCGCCGCCGTCAGAAGCCCGTCAACGGTCAGCGTGGCGGTGCCGTCTGCGAATACAGCCGCTGCGGTCTCTGCGGAAATGTTGTCGGCGTAGAACGTGTTGTCGTCCGTGGTATTCAGGGACAGGGAAACGCTGACGCCCCGCGCCAGCAGCATGACGCCGCTGTAGGTGACCGCGCCGCCATCGTTGGAATACTTGGCCACGTAAGGCTTGCTGAAGCCCGTACAGACCTTTCCTGCTGCGCTCATAGCAGCACCTCCTATTTCATGATTTTTTCAATTTCGCGGCTGCACGCCGCGTCCATTGCCGTTTCCGCCGCCTTCTTGGCGGAGTTCACGGCCTTGTCCACAAACTTCGTCTTTTTCCGGAAGGTAGTGCCGCTGTTGACGGACCTGGCGATCAGGACATTGGGCTGCCCTCGCGGGTACGGGTAGCGTTGTACCCATCAAATCCCAGTTTGACGTTGATAAAGCCGTTATCGTCCCGCATTGGGCTAATGCCAAATCCGTCCAGAAGCCCACGCTTCTGCGCCGCAGTCACCGTGTCGATAAGACCGCCGTCCTCAGATCTTCCCGAACCGACAGGGAGAGCCTCTATGGATTTTCGCACAGCGTCTGCCACCACGGCCGCTCCGGCGTATGTAGTTCTGGCAATTACCGAATCTTTCGTAACAAGGCGAAAGGTGTCCAGTTTATTGATGTACTTCTCGATTCCCCGAAATTCGAACCGCGCCATCAGGCAAACACCTCCCAGTCCCACTCATAGTGCCAGAAGCCGGTTTCCTCCTCGAACTGGCAGCTGTTCAGGCTCCAGACGATTTCCTCCGCGTCAAAGGCATCTTCCAGCTCATCCCGCCAGGGGTCAAACTCCTGCTTGGTGAACAGATCCGTGGAGCCGGTGACCGCCTTTTCCGCGTGGATGCCGCCGGCTTCGAAGTCGTTCGCGCCGTCCTCCTGCCATACAAGATAGCGGTCGGACTGGATGCGCCCGCCGTGGCTGACGGCATCCGTGACGGCCAGGTGAGCCGCGATGATCCGCTGCGCCCACAGGGGCGTCCTGTCGGTGCCCGATTCGGGCACATTTCGCTTTTTACTCATTGGGCACCTCGTACTTCTGCGCTATCCGGACGAGCGTCAAGTCCATTGACGGAGGGTAGACGTCCTGCAGCTGCTGCACCAGCTCGATGCCATACTGCGTGCCGTCCTCTGTGACAGCGATGCACTGGGGGTTCACCGTTGGCCGCGTCTGTGTCCGAATCACGCGCTCCACCTGCACCTGCGCCTGCTTGCCGCTGTAATACCGCTGCAGGCCGACGCGCCGCTCCGCGTAAAACAATGTCTCCACCAGCGTAGGCGTAGGCTTTGGCTGGTAGCCGGGTTGGGCGGCATCCGTTATGGTGTAGATCTTCACCACGCCGTCCCGGTAGGGCTGCGTGATCTGCCGGTCGTCAGGGCGAAACGGTAGCTTCCGCATAGTTCTTCACCTGCCTGTCGTTCTGCATGGCCAGCAGCCGGTTCAGATAGTTCGTCTCGAACACATCCAGCGCGTCGCTTAAGCCGTACCGGACGTATTCCTTCAGCAGCGTCAACGGCTCCCCGGGGTTCTCATAGTCACCAGCCGCGCCGAGCTTCCCGTCAATATACGCCTCCCCGGAGGCGATGAGGTCGGACACCTTGGCATCCGTAGCCCCATCGCTCCAGGTAATGTTACAGGCGATCTTGACGGACGACAGCAGCGCGGCGTTCACCGCGCCCGCCACCGTTAAGACTTGGTGACGGTGACCTTATAGGTCTTGGTGGTGGTGCCGTCAGCGGCAGTCACAACGACCTGCAGGGTGTTGCTGCCGGTCTTCCACGTGGCGGCGGTGCCGTTGTCGATCTCGGTGCCGTTCACGGTCAGCTTCATGGCAGCCGCAGCGTTGCCGGGCACAGCGGTCACCACATCAGACGCGGCGGTGGTGGTCGCGGTGTAGGTCAGTGTGCCGGAGGCGAACGCGGGGGTCAGAGCCAGGTCGCCCACAGTCAGAGCGGTCAGCGTGGCATCGGTAGACGCTGCGGGAGGATCCACCTGCGTCACCTTGTAGGTGGCAGGCGTCAGACCGGAGATGTCCAGCACCAGGAAGGCGTTGTTATCCAGAGGCATACCATTGGCGTAGGCCTTGATCAGGTAGACACGCTCATCCTCCAGGAAGCGGTAGTGGTCGCTGTACTCGATACGGCCTTCGGGGGAGGTGCCTGCCATCGCCAGATAGCGATAGGCAATGCCGATGACAGCCTTGCCGCGGGGCAGCGCGTGGGTCTGGATGATGTCCATGGGATAGGGCAGGACGTCATTCCGGTAGGTACCGTCCGGAGCCATCAGCGTGGTGGCGGGCATGACTTTCTGCAGGTAGTCCTGAGGGTTTACCAACAGGATCACATCCCGGACCTGGCGAGACTTACCGTTAGGATCAGCCGCCACGATGGACAGCAGATTGCCCACGGTGTAGGGAGACAGATCGTCAACCTTGATGGCAGCCTTCTCGGGGTATGCACCGCCGGTAACGGTGACGCTGTCGCCTACCTGGCGGATCATACCGATGGGCTTCTTGTTGCCGTCGCCGGCGACGAAGCCTGCCTCCATTCCGTTGCTCAGAGCCTCGTAGAGGGTCTGGCGGATGAAGCTGTCCAGCCACTCCGGACCCAGCTCCAGCATCGCCTTACAGACAGGCAGGAAAGCGGACAGTTTCAGCAGCGTGGTGGGTACCTTCTTAAGACCAGCGGTCAGCTCCTTGACGATGTCGTCGCACAGCTCGCCCCACACGGCCTCCTCATAGCCGTTGGTGTTCACCATGATCTCGACCGCGCCGCCGGTGGCGCGGAATTTGATGCGGCTCAGCAGGGGGTGCGCCGTCTGCAGCTCGTCAAAAACGGAGTTGATGACGGTGGTGGGCAGCGTCTCATCCAGGCCAGTGACAGCCTGCCGGGGGTCGGTAGAGCGCATGGCTGCGGCCAGCTTCTGGTAGTAGCTGCGCTCCTCGCTGGTCAGCTGATGGACGCCGCGCTGGGCAAGGATGCGGGAATCGACTTCCTGCCGCAGGTCATCAAACCGCTGCTCGTACTCGGCCTGGATGTCCAGACCGATGCGCTGCATCATCTCGTCCAGAACGGAAGAGAATGCGCCGGTGTCGCCGGAGACGGCAGCCTGCTGGAGAGCCTGCCGCAGTTCCTCGCGGGTGCGAATGTCATTGTTGTTCATTCTTTTTCTCCTTTCGATTCTCAAGAAAACAGTCCGAGAACTTTGTTGATTTTTTCAGGGCTTCCGCCGCCCTGGGGATTCTTAGCGGGCGCAGGCACCGAGGGTGCCGCTGCCAGGTCGCGGAGCTGCGCCGCCAGCGACTTCTGATACCGGAGATGCTGCTCCATGCCGGCATTCATCTTCTGCAGGATGGTGGCCGCGCCGCTCATGTCGGCGTCGGTGTCGGCAAGGCGATCCGCGAGACCGAGCTCAACACACTGCTCAGCGGTCAGCCACGTTTCCGCGGCCATCATCTCCGACAGACGCTCCTCCGTCAGCTTGTCGCCGGCCTTCTGCAGATACGCCTGCCGCCCCGCGGCATTGATGACATCCAGATCATCCGCCGCCTTCCGCAGCTCCGCGGCATTGCCGCAGGCACACATCCACATGTTGTGGATCATCATCAGCGTGTTGCGCGGCATGATCACCTCGTCGCCCGCCATGGCGATCACGGAGGCGATGGAACAGGCAAAGCCGTCCACGTGCACCACCTTCCGCGCCGGGTGGCGCTTCAGCTGGTTGTAGATCGCCGTGCCTTCAAAGACGCTGCCGCCGTAGCTGTTGATGAAGATCTCGATGCGCGACACGTCGGGATGCTTCGCCAGCTCTTCGCGGAAGTGCTCCGCGCTGTTGTCGCCCTGGACATACCGCCAGTTCTCCCAATCGAACTCCTCGCCCTCTACATCACCGTAGATGTAGAGCTGCAGGACGCCCTCCGCAGCCTGCTTGATTTCCCAAAGGGGTTTTCTCATGCGTTTCCTCCTTCCGCACCGCCAAGCACAGAGGTCTCCGAACCCAGCGTTGCAATATTTTTTGTGAGATAATGCTTGTCCGCCCAATCCTCCGAGATGGCGGGCAGACCCGCCGCCCGCAAAACCTCGTTGATGGAGAACACACCGGAGCCGACCAGCTTCTCCACATTCGCCGCGTTGGCGAACATATCGAAGTGGCGGATGCTGCTGGTGTCAATGCGAAGATAGTCGCCGCGCTGGATCCGGTCGTAGCCGTATCGCTTGCGGTTGATCTCCTCCTGCAGCTGATCGCAGATGGGGTCGATGCAGCCGGTCAGGAACCGGCTCTGCGCGTCCTCCGTGCCCTGGATGCTGCCATCCACCAGTACCGCCGGGATCTGGAACGCCTTCGCTGTGAACGCGAAGATGTCCTTCATCTGGCTCTGGATGTCCGACAGCTCTACCGCAGCCTTGCCGCTCTCGTTCGTATAGGCGTAGCCTTCAAACTCCGGCAAGACTGCTCCATCAGAGTCGAGGAAGGTTTTCACCTGCTCCTCGATCATCTGCGAGAACTTCTGCGTGAAGTCATCCGCACCGGAGGCCAGCTGACTCACGTGGACTTTCCAGTGCTGCCCCTTGTCCCACACATACCGCCGCATGGCGGCATTGATGAGCCGCACGTAAGAGCCGTACAGGCCATCCAGCACCGGCTTGATGTTCACGTGGTTCAGCGTAAGATGCAGGACTTCCCGCTCGCGGAAGGTCTTCTCGTAGGACACATCACCCACCTGCACGCTCGTGTACTCGTTCTGCTTGCTGGGATAGCTGCCGCCGGTCATATAGCTGTCTGCCACGACCAGTGCGTCATAGCCCTCCCGCTGCCGGGTGCCGATGACCAGCACCTCGTTGTCTACCAGCAGCTTTGCCACCAGCTTGTGCAGGAACGCCGTGGAGTTCTGGTTCACGTTCGGTTCTACGTTCCAGAGATAGTGTTCGCGCTCTCGAACTTCCTTCCCTTCCCGGAATGTCCGGAACTCACAACGCCCGACGGCGTTGGCGATCATGTTCGCGCAGATCCAGAAGCAGGTGTCCCGCAGCTGGAATTCCTGCGCCGCTGCCAGAAGATCGCGGCACGTGATCTCCACCGTGGTGGGAGAACGAGCCTTGCCTCCGGCGAGCCACTTCCAAAAATTAAGTGCCATTGCCCACCTCCTATAGCCGGATCGCGCCGATGGGCGGCAGCTTCACCGGCTCGCCGGTGCCAAGCACCGCCTCCTCGGTCATAGATGCCACCAGAGCCATGAACGGGTCCGTCTTCCGGCTCTTCGGTTCGATCTTGGCGTAGTAGAAATTTCCTGTATTCGTACCGGCACGTTGGCCGCTGCGTACTCTCTTGGTATTGTTCACCGCCCAGCGCAGGGGCGGGTTGTCACCCCATGTGAACAGGTCGCGGTCAAAGCATTCCTGGATCACGGGGTCGACCTGCATAATGTCGCTGGGTCGAACCAGCTTCACGCGGTTCTTGTCCCTGGCGTCAAAGCCGATGCGCCGCATGGCGTCGCTCACCAGCGTCCAGCGGAAGTGGTCCATCGACAGTTTGACGATGTTGTACTTTAAGCCCATCTCCTTCAGGTAGTCCGCCAGGAGGTTGGGGTCGATGCTCACATCGTCCACCACCGTCAGCTTTTTCGCCTCCGCCCAAGCTCGCCACGGGGCGACGATGCGAGAGAGAGACCGGCTCTGCAAGCAGACCCACGAATGGCTGATGTCATAACGCTGCGCGCCCACACGGAAGTGCAGATTGACGCTCGCCCAGTCGTTGATCTCCGCGTAGTCGATGCCGGCCACGCAGGACTTCCCGCGGAGATCCGGCAGCGGCCGGTTGGTCGCCTTGACCTTGGCATAGTCCGTCACGCTGGTCTCCAGCTGGCCGGCGCGGATGCCCATCCGCTTTGTCAGGAAGTCTCCGTTCTGCTCCGGGTTGACCAGCCAGTCCGCATATTCCTCCTCGATCTCTTGCCGCAGGTGTGGGACATAGGAAAGCGACGGGTTCGCCATGAACCAGTTCTCCGGGTCATTGACCTGCTCCCGGTTTTCCAGGCAGCAGATGAACGGGAGATAGCCGCCCTCCGGCTCCGCTTCGTTCTCGAAGAGGATCCGCCGCCCCTGGGCAATGAAGTCATCCAGCGGGCCATCAGACACGTCGCCGTTCGATGTGAACATCCCGATGCGCGGCTGTCCGACCTTGCCCAGACCGGTGACAAAAACCTTGTAGTTGTTGTAATTCTCAAAGGCGTGGACTTCGTTAAATACAACTTTTCCGGAGCGCATACCGTCCCGCCCCTTCGGGTTGTTGGTGCGCCCCTTCATCACGCCCTTGTTCTTCCGGCCCTGCACCATCTCTTTGGTGTGGTAATAGTGCCGGTTGAGCTTCGACTCCCACTTGGGGGATTCGAGGACTTCGGAAAGATCCTTTACCGGCGTAACCGCCTGCTCCTCATTGTTGGCGCACACGTCCACGTTGTAGTTCTTCACGGGGTTGTAGGGGGATATGGAGCACGCGCCGTCAAAAGCGATGAAACCGTCCTTGCCTGCACCGCGTCCCACCATGCAAAGCAGCTTTTTCCACCGCGGCCGCCCGTCGGCGCGGTAGGTGCAGTCCCACAGCGCGAGGAGGAACTCCTCCCAAGGGAACAGCCGTTCATAGGGGAAGTAGCGCAGCAGGCTCAGGTACCGGCGCAGCTGCTCCGTGTCCACGTAGATGTCCTCCGTGTCGAACACGCGGCGGATCATCGCCACCAGCGCGTGCTGCTCAGGACAGGCGCGGGGATTATTGGACTCGACGATCTCGATATAGCGCAGAACCTCCGCGGGGATATCACAGCTCATCGTCATCATCGCCCCTGGCAGCTGCCGCCAGGGCGTCCTCCTTAAAGCCCAGCGTGGTGAAGATCGCCAGCATTTGGCGGGAGACTTGAATCTCCAGCGACACGCTGCGGTTCTCCATCAGCCGCCCCCGGTCATCCGTGACGGTCAGCCCGCGCCGGGCGATGTCGTCCCGCAGCTCCTGCCGCCGCACCCAGAAGTCCATATATTCCTGCACTTTATCTCGGTACACATCACCGTCGAGATCCCTTTCGATTAAGTTCTGCAGCATCGACTGCCGGAGCTCCTTATAGGCGTCCGTCAGGCGGTAGTTCTTCCGCTTCTGCGGGGGTGCGTCGTGACCCGCCCGCTGTGCCTCCAGATGCCGCGCCATCGACACATTCTTCTTCGCTGCGGCGACCTGGTCGCGGCGCAGAGCAATGCGTCCCATCATAGCCAGCCGGTCAAACGCGCTCCGGAAGTCCTCACCGTAGGTGTCCACGCACCAAGTATTTAGAGCTGCCTCATCACAGCCAAACCAACCGCACAGCTCCTCCACGGAGCACTGCATGCCGCACAGGCTCTCAAATTGCCGACGGTCCAGTTCTCGCTGATGCGCCATCATTACACCTCCTTTTTGCTCAAACACACAGCCTTTCTGCCCGTAAACTTCTCCCACCGGTCAATGATGACATCCACGTATTTAGGATCAAGCTCCATGCAGTAAGCCCGCCGCCCGTTTTGCTCCGCTGCGATGATCGTTGTGCCGCTGCCAGCAAACAAGTCAAGCACTGCATCGCCTTCCCTACTGGAGCACTGCATCTGATAGTCAAACAGCTTTACCGGCTTCATCGTCGGGTGCTCCGCAGATTTTACGGGCTTGTCAAAATTCAACACGGTCGTCTGCCGTCTATTTTTGAAAAAATAGTGCTTGCCGCCCTTTGTCCAACCGTACAGACATGGCTGCGCTTCGTCGTCTGACTCGAGCTCGCCATACAAGCAAGGCTCATGGCGCGGTTGAAAGTCAGAGCGACCCAGTACAAGCTGAGACTTTACCCATATCAAGCACTGGTGCAGAACTAGCCCCGAGTCCATGCATGCACCGCGAAAGTTGTAACCCTCAGACTCGCCGTGCCAGACATAAAACGGTGCGGCAGGTTTCATGACCTTCGCCGCGGCGGAGAAAGCGGCGGTGAGAAAGCTCCTAAACGCTGCAGAGCTCATGTTATCATTCGCCATTTTCCCGGCGGCGCCCTGATAGTCGACATTGTACGGGGGATCGGTAAGCAGAAGATCCACCTGCCCCCCCACGAGCGCCTGTACGTCCTGCAGAGACGTGCTGTCTCCGCACATTAGGCGATGTCGACCCAGCTGAAATATCTCGCCCTGCTTACTCCGAGGCTCTGCGGGAGGAGTGGGACTATAGCCATCTTCAACGACCTCATCGTTCAATTGCACCTGAAGTCCCCACTCGAAATCAAACGCCGACAGATCCAGCTCCGGCAGCTCGGCGGCCAGCAGGTCGAGATCCCACGGACTCTCGTTGGTCTTGTTGTCCACAAGACGCAGGGCGTTCACCTGCTCCGGCGTCAGATCATCGACGCAGACGCAGGGCACCTCAACCATGCCCAGCTTTTTCGCCGCCAGGGCGCGGCAGTGCCCGATGACGATAACGCCGTCCCGGTCTACCACGACCGGCTGCACAAAGCCGTACTGCCGGATGCTCTCTGCCACGTTAGCCACCTGCGCGGCGTCGTGCTTTTTGGCGTTGGCTCGATACGGCGTCAGGTCCGCCAGTAGCCTGTTCTCGATTCGCATAAAGTCACCTCCCGTGCCCGATTCGGACACCGCGTCCGCCTCAGGCCAACCAGCCTACGTCAATACCCCGCGCATCCAGCGCAGGCCTTCGGCTGACCAGCCTGAGGCATTCTTCTGCGGCTTTGCGGGACGGGCGGACGAGCCGCCCGAACCGAGGAAAAAGGAGAAGAGTACTTCCGGGGCTGCCCGCCCCGCAAAACCGCAGTTTGTTCTGAAATTGCCCGGCGATCCTCGCGCCCACGCGCAGCGCGGCACCGCGCAGACGCGGAAATCGCTGGAATGTCTTGGACCCCCGCGAGTAGCAACAAGGACGCGAGGGGCGTTTTTCCGAGGGGGGGTCAATCCCACCGTTCCGGCGTCAGAGGCGGCGCAGACGGCGCGTATTGCCGCTGACTATCCGGATGCAGCTTCTCGTGACAACGCTTGCAGACGGCTTCCAGCTGCCGGGAATCGCCATCGTAGACGGACAGTGCCAGGTCGGGACGATCGCGCAGATGTCTGACGTGATGGACGATACTGGCCTTGGAGTACACGCCGCTTGCACTCCTGGCACTCGCAGTTATCAACCGCGAGCACCTCCCGGCGCAGCCGCCGCCACTCTGGCCAGGAGTAGAACTCATGCTCCGACCCCGCATCGAGGAGCCCGCGCAGCTCCGCGAGCCTGCCTGCTGAAATTCCCATGCATTCCTCCCGTCTTCGTCTCCGGTGTTCCGGCTCGCGGCTATCACCTCGCGGCAAAACAAAAACGCCGGAGACCATGACGCAGCACCAACGTGTGGTGTCTAATCATGGGCTCCGGCGTTTAACGCTCCGGCCTCTTGCTCGATATGCAGGATGATCTCCGTTTACAGTCCCGGCAGGGCCGGAGCGGCTTCTCCACCACGGGCTATCACCTCCACGGCACCGGAGAAAAACAAAAAGCCGGAACCAACGACCACGCGCACTTCGCGCTGATCACTGGCTCCGGCTTTCAAAGCTCCGGCCTTGTTCGATATCCACGATGACCTCGTGCTTGCACTTGGGGCACCACACCGGCAGCCACCGCGCCGTCGTCCTGAGCGGCACACGCTGCATCTTCTTGTAGCGGCAGTGCGGGCAGACGAGGAAACCGTCCTTCACTGCTAACAGTTTACCATGATTCCCTTCGGCACGCAATACTTTTTCCTCCTTTTCGTGATTTGTTTAACTATATCACAAGTTACATTTACTATTTAGTACATACCGAAACCGCCTTGATGCGGCATACGCTTCCCGTCTATCACAGTCGGATGAAGAGGATCTTGCTCGATGTACCAGCCATACTGGTAGTGGCCAAACCCGTTATCCACCGTATACCGGCCGCACACCCGGCAATCGTCCGGGATCTCAATGCACCCCGAATCAGATCGGAAGTATTCAGGCGGCGGCAACTGCCGCGCAAGGCTGCGCGATGCCACCCACGTCCTGGCATCAATCGGTATGACGATGCCGTCGCTGCGCTCCTTGCAGTAGTATCTGGCAGTGCGCCGATAGCTGTCAAATGCGCCAAGCAGCAAAGGCTGCGACGAGATGATGTAGCCCTGTTTCCAGAGATCTTCCATGATCATGGGCGGGAAGTCGTTGTATCGCACCGTGAGATGCATGTGGTAACGATGGTCCCCATGGCGCCCCTCGATAAGATAAACATAGTCAGGCGTCACGCCGTCATGCCACTTCTTCATCTGGTAAAGCAATCGGCGCCAGCACAATCGAACCTCTGCAAAGTTGGGTGGCAGATGCGCCTCGTCAAAGGTCAGCGTGTAGCTCCACCCATCAAAACCGAAGAGCGCCAGCAATAGCTCCAAGCGATCCATGCGTGTCCGACACACACCGGAGTCCCGAGGCGGGCGGAGAATACGATTCTTCTCCGCCCGCTCGTAAGGGCTGTCATACTGGCTGAGCCGCGGACGTATGGCGCGCTGCTCCTTCACCAGCGGGCCGGCGCGCTGCCGCACGCAGATCCAACGTCCTTCACCGTCCATCTTGAGCCTCCACGCAAACCGCTTGCAAGCTGTCAGCCATGACACACTGCGCCGCATCAATCGTTTTGCTCACAGCATCCATCACGACCACTGCCGTGGATATGGCTCCGTAGACCTTAGGCGGAACGCGCGCGGCAGACTCATCCAGATACGCCCTCAAGACTTCGGCAGACTCCACAATGCCCATCATACCAACTCCACCTCCACGTTGTATTCCTTCAGCATGCGCCGCACGCCGGCCCAGGTGACGTACCCCTCCGCCACGCACTCGGCGGCGTGGTTCAGCTCCGCGGCCAGCTGCTGCACGTCCTCCATCGGCGCGGCGTGCTTGTCGATCAGCACATACAGCATCAGCTCGATGCCGCGATTCAGGCCCTCGGTGACGCCCTTCGTGTAGGCGGCCGCCACGTCGGCCTCCGTCCGAGGTACCCGCCGCGGGTTCACCTTAGCGCTCATCCCGATACTCCATGACGCTGCTGGGCCTGTCCTCTGCCAGTGTCTGCTCCAGCCATGCGATCGTTTTTCGCAGAATTGCGCACCCGTGGATGCCGCAGTTATGTTCATAGCCGCAGCCCACACACACCAGACTCCCGGTTTCCACCTTCAGCCGCCGCAGCGCGGCGATCAACTCGCGGTCACTCATTATGAAGCGCCTCGTTCACGCGGCGGCACCCCGAAACGGATCGAGACTTGCCGTCGGCGCCTCTCACCATGTCGACGATTCCCCAATATGGACACCGCTCTCGGCAACAGTCCGCAAACGCGGTCACGCGTCCGCCGTCATCACTCACCAGAGTAGACGGGAGCCATGGACAGACCAGGTCGCTCTTTTTTATCACGTCGCTCCCTCCTCCCTCACTGCCTCCAATGCTTCCTCCGCCTCCTCGCGGGTCAAAAAAATCGTTTTTCCTATGGAACTTTCCACGCATGGGCAGAATGGGTACGTTTCAATGTCCCACCGTCCCTGTATTGCGAAGTATTTCATGCTCCCAACTCGGTGCTCGAAGATTTCTCCGGCAAACGCCCTGTATAATTTATCGCCTATCTTGCACGGCAGCACCACCACGCGCTCGTCCTTGTCGGCCTCGGCCAGCTTCCGCAGGCGGTCATAGCTGCAAAGGCTTTCCAAATCAGCAAGCCGCATAAGCTTCAGCACGATCTCGTCCGCCTTATCCTTCGGCAAAACTTCCTCCGGCTTAAGCCCCGTGTCCTCGTAGGCGGCAAGGCGGTCTTGCAACACACTGATCCACTCCTGTTCCGTGTATTTCTCCTCGTAATCTGACGCCATAAGAACCTCACCAGTTCTAAGTCGCTGTGTCAGTCGTTCCATCACACTTCCCCCTTTTCGGCGGCGGAAACAGCACCGCCGTGAATGAATGTATCAAATTCCCTCGTACATGCAGGACACAAATCGTAGATTTCTCTCGGAAAACATGTTTCATCTTGATTGCGATCAATCAGCATTAACAAGTCACTTATTTTGCAGCCGCCACCGAACCGCGACTTCCTATCATAATGATCGTAGAACCTGCCGCAGCGGTCACACTTCTTCGCTCTCATCATCGTCACCTCCGCCAGCCTTCAGCTGCACAACGGCTTCAACCTCCCCGATGTCGAGATATATTGGGATTCCTGATACGGCCCCAGTGTAGTTGAAGGATGTGAGCTCGCCCGTCAACCCGTTATACTTACATTTGACGTTTTCTGCACAGACATCAAAGCGCTGCCCGGACTTCAAGTATACTCGCACAACGATCATGCATTCACCTTCCCCCGCAGCACCGCGATCTCCTCGGCGTACCGGGCGCAGCGGTCTACCAGCTCATCCAGCCGGTCGGCGGCGTCCTCTATGATGCGGTCCAAGCAATCAGCGTTACCGCACTCGTGACCGCAGGCCGAACATTCGCCGCGCAGACACACTCTCAGATCAGCCACCAGATCAGTTGTCCTTACCATCCGTATCCGCTCCTTTCTTCCATTCCATCTTGTCCAACGCAGCGGCCACCTCCCGCCAGATCGCCACCGGGAAGCGCTCCCGGTTCAGCATCCGCGCCAGCAGCTCCGCGCTGATCACCTTTCCATCCACCTTGCCGCAGGCCGCTGCCAGCGGCGCCAGACTGTTCAGGCCATCCTTCCGCCGGCAGGCCGTCAGGCGCTCCAGCGTGTCGCGCTTCAGCTGTGCCGCCTCCGAGGCCGGAGAGCCGGCCGTCGAGGCGCCTTCCGGCTGCGGTTTCCGCGCGGCCGGGGCGTGAGCGGCAACAGAGGGCGCCTCCGGCAACTCCTCCGCAGCCGCCAAGGCGCGGCGGGCCAGCACCAGCATCTCGATCTTGTCAAAGCTGCCTGCGCCCATGCCGTTATTCAGGACGCCTCGCAGGTAGTTCGCCAGCTCGGCGCACTGCGCCTTGGTCAGGTCAACTCTCGTCATGCTGCCGCCCCCCCTCAGAATGGTTTTCACCTCCAAAGAGATCCTTAGCCTGCTTCAAAAGCTCTTTGCCTTCGGAGCGGATCACCACGCGCTCCGAGCTGGGAGGCGGAGACTGCCACATGGGAGAATCCTTGTGGTTGACAGCCAGCAGCACGCACTCCTTGAACAGCGGGCGCATTTCAACCGGGATCTCAAAGTAGATCGCGCGGATCACCTCACAGCAGTCTGCCGCAACCTGCGGGGCGCCTCCGGATGCGCTCACGACAGTCTTCTTGTCATCTCGCACACAGTTAATCATCGTTTCTCGTCCTCCTTATCCACCTCCGGCAGCGCCAGCCACCGGACGACACGCACCTCGATCTTGTCTCTGCTCTTCCCGAACCGGAACGCCTCACCGTCCCACCGGCAGAGCGAGCGAGATGTCAGCTCGCCGTCGCCGCTCAGGTCGAACTCCGCCACCACGTCACACGGCTCTGCCGGCGTCGTGCCGCCGGGCATCCACGCGGCAAGCGCGACTTGGCCGGACACTGCGGCCGTGGAGTTGATCTCGTCCGTCAGACCCAGCAGATAGTCCACGGAGCAGTGCAGCGTCTTGGCGTTTTTGACGAGCTCCGTCGTGCGCCAGGGCGTGAGATCAGCCAAGTCCACGTTTCTCGCACCGTCTGGCACATCGCCGCGGGAGATTCCGCGCAGCGCGTCAATGCTAAAACCGCCGCCGTAGCTGCCGGAGATCTTCGCGTCACCCGCCAGACCCGCGGCATCCGCGGCCCGCACGATCCGCTGCGCGACCGCCTGCGCCTTGGTCACGACGGCGCTTCTCTCGCTCTGTTTCTCCCGCTCCGCCTTAGCCTCGGCGCGCGCTTTTGCCTTCTCAAAGGCGGCCTTTGCCGCCGCACACATATCCGGGCACATGCGTCCAGACCAGCCGCCGGGGTTATGCTTACCTCCCGCGCTGCAGGTCAGGCAGCACCTTTGCCCTCCGCAGCGCTCCCAACTGCAGCATGTTAAATCATGGCGAAAGAACTTGTCCTGATGGGTACAGGCCCCGGCGTCTGGGCATCGAAAAGCTGCTGCGTAGTAGCCGTAGCTATTAGACCCCAGCCGCTCTCCCATCTCGCGGATAGCGTTTGCCGTTGGCGTTTTCTTCGGGCAAACCCTCTTGATACGCTCCTGAACCTCCTCGGATAGGCCGGCCAGCGCGTCCGCCGTGTCCTCTGGCAGCGCCCCAGCCTCCCATGCGTCGCGGTAGCACGAGGCCAGCCCCTTCTGGATCTTCTCCAGCCGCGCCAGCTTGCTCCTGCTGATTTTACAAGCCTCCGCCACATGGTCCCGCATCCGGCCGGGGAACTCAAACCCCTCCTCCTGCAGCTGGTAAAGCAGCTCCCGCACCTTCTCTGCCTGATGGGACAGCTCTGCTGCGGTCAGATCGCGGGTGCTGCTGTTGGCGTAGATCAGGCGCAGCTCCCGCAGAGCCGGAGACGCGTCGTCCGCCTCCCGGATGCACGGCACCTCCCGCAGATCTGTCCGCCCCTCTGCCACCAGCTTTCGGATGGCCGCCGCGCGCCGGTGTCCGGAGACGATCACCACACGGCCGCCTTCGCCGGCGCGCACCCGGATGGGCTGCTGCAAGCCGATGGTGGCGATGTTGGCGGCCAGATCATCCAGACCGCGGAGCGCATAGAAGTTTCCCGGGTCGCCGTCCAACAGATCCACATCGATATACTCGATCTGCTCCCGCCCGGTGCCCGACTCGGACACCGGCTGCGCCAGCGTCTTGGCAAACTCGCCCATGTCAAACTTCGCCACGGTCTGCACCTCCCTCCATCAGATACTCCCAAACCCACGCCCGGTAGTCAGCTGCCGCCGCGCTGCGGGGACTGTAGTCCACGACCGGCTGCCGGGAGAACGTGCTCTCCGGTACCTTCTCCGTCCGACGGATCACCGATGTGAACACCGGCAGGCTCAGGCCTCGCAGCAGCGCCTCGCCCTGCCGCACCACTTCGCTGTTGTGCCACTGACAGATCAGGACGCCGGCCACTCTGATGGCGGGGTTGGCAGCTCTCATGCTGTTGATCTGCGCCGCCATGTCGCTGACGCCCCAGACGGAGAAGCCATCCACCACCATGGGGACGACCACCTCGTCCGCCGCCATCAGCGCCGCACAGCTTGCCGCCGTAAAGCCGGGAGGGCAGTCAAAGATCATGTAGTCCATGCCGTCGACCGCCGCCGCGTCACGGAAGTCCCGCAGAGAACTGATGCTGTGGATGCTGCTTTTCAGCGCCCTCACATCCAGCCCGTACAGGGCGCTGGATGCCGGCAGCAGCTGCACAAGGCCACCGGCGTCCACGGGGATGGTGCTGTCGCTCCACACGGGCTCCGCCTCACCCTCCAGCACGTCCGCCACCGTGGCGGCGTTGTCCGGGTCAAGATCCGGAAAGTAGAACCGCGTCAGGCTCATCTGCCCGTCGCAGTCCACCAGGACTACCCGCCTGCCGGCGCGCCGTAGGGCGTCCGCCAGGTTGATGGCCGTGACGGTTTTCCCCACGCCGCCCTTCAAGTTCATGATCGCTATGGTTTTCATGTTGCTCGTACCTCACTTTTTTCGTTTTTCAACCGGGACGCACTCCCGATACCTGTATCGCCCCGTGCTGCGTTCCACCACCGCAAAGCGGCCCTCCGGATGCACCCAGAGCACCGGCGCCGCGACGCTGGGCGCCCGCAGCTCCGTGTCCTTGGCGTAGCGCAGCACAAAGGGAACGTATGTAACCTTGTCGCCTGCCTGCATAGGCCCTCCTCTCAGAACGGCCCGTCGCCGTCGTCTTTAATTTCGCGGAAGCTGATCTGCGCCGGAAGCGGCGCCGCCTTCGCCACCGGCTTCGGCATGGGACGGAAGCTCTGGATGCGGCCCTGAAACTGCATCACCTTGTACCAGCCAGCTTGGCCGTCCTTGTTCTTGTCGCACTTCAGGATGCGCGGGCCGGCGCGATCCGCAGGGTCTTCCAGATACAGCAGGAAGATCACATCCGCATCCATAGCGATCTGCCGGCTCTCACGGAGGTCGTACATGGTGGGAGCTTCGTTCTTCTTCCGCCCGTCATCCGGGGTCAGCTGGGACAGCACCACCGCCGTGATGCCGTGCTCGTGGCTCATCCGCTGCAGGCCGCGGCTGATGGATCCAACCTCCTCCGGCCGTCCCCATCCCTTTCGTCCGTCCGCCTCAATGAGCTGCAGGTAGTCGACAAACACCACGTCATAGTGCCGGGACAGCGCCACGGACTGGATGTCCGCCACAGTGAAGCCGCTGCACTGCATGATCTGCAGGCCCGTCCTGCTCAGACTGGACGCCGCGTAGGCCAGCTCCTCCCACTCCTTTTCTCCCAGCTTGTTCTGTTTGATATCGCTCAGGCCGACCATGGCCTTGGCGGACATGATGCGGTCCGTCAGCTTTTCCTTGTCCGTTTCGTAGGAGAAAAAGCCCACCCGGTACTGCTGGGCCATCTTCATGGCCATGCACAGCGCCAGACACGTCTTTCCGGCGCTTGTATACCCGCCGATGACGCAGTAGTCGCCGCGCGCCGTATACACCCGCTCGTCAATGAAGTCGTAACCCCAGCGGATGTACTCCGTCTTAGCGGTCTGCGCATGGCGCAGGCAGAAGTTCTCCCACATCTGGGTCATGTCCCAGACCTCCACGCCGGACTTCAGACTCATGGCAGCGTTGGCCTTCTCCATCAGCTTTTCCGCCGTCGGAAGATCTTCCGTCTCCGCCAGCGCCGCGCCGATGCTCCGCAGCCGCCACACGATGCTCTCCCGCTTGAGGATCTCCACGTAGGAGCCCACGTTGGCGCTGGTGGGCGTCATGTCCATCAGCTGCACCAACAGCTCGCCGTAGTCCTGCCCGGCGCGCTCCTTCAGCGCCGCGCCCACCGTCACGGGGTCAACCGGCTGCGCTTCCTGAAACAACTGCCGGATGCAGCCGTACACCGTGCGGTAGACCGACGACACGAACATAGTCTCCGACGTATCTGCCAGCACATCGGCAATGCAGTCCGCGTCGATCAGCATCGCGCCCAGCACGGCGGCCTGCGCCGTCGCCAGCCTCTGGGACTGGATCGGACTGTCCGTTGTCATATCTCGTAGTCACCCTTCCTCTCCTGCACACGGGTAGATGCCGGCACGGCAGGGGAGGGCGCGTCCAGCTCGTCGGCGTCCTTCCACCTCTGCCCGTTGAGGAACGTGGCCACGTGTGGGATGCCAATGCCGCGCTGCCACTCCTCCGTGGCCAGCAGCTTCTCCAACGCCCGCCCGATCCGGGCAATCAGTGCGTCGTCCGGTTTCAGCTTGTCCCAGGCATCCATGGCCCGCTGCTTGTTCCGCCGCCCCTTGGCCGGGTAGTAGCTCCACATCCCCGCGAAGCGCTCCGGCTTCCAGTCCGGCTGCTCCCGCGGCACACCCTTGTGCACACGTTTTTGCACACCTGCCCCCAATGGGGGTATGGGGGTTATATTATAATTATCTGTTCTTATATTGTGGGGGGTCGACTTTTTTGCCGACACCCCCCCGACTTTTTTGCCGAGAGGGGTCTCGGCATTTTTGCCGACACCCCTTGTGCAAACACCGGCGAAAATCCGCCGCTCACTGCCGGTGGCCGTAGGCACCATCTCCACCGTCAGATAGCCCGCGTCCCGGAGCTTCCGGATCAGCCGTGTCACCGTGTCCGCCGACAAGCCGTAAAGCTCGGCGAAGTAGTCGTTCTTCGCCCAGCAGAAGCCCTTGCGGTCGCACAGCGCGGAGATCTCGCCGTACAGCAGCTTCGCGTTGGCAGGGAGACGGTCGTCGTACCGCACGGGGGCGGGGATGACGCCCCAATAGGCGGGCTGTTCAATTTTTTTGCTCATAGCAGTCCTTACCCCCTTGTAAAAGCCTCCCGGCTCTGGTATAATCATCTTGCTCGTATGAAGCGCGTGCGCTTCAACTCACCGAACCGCCTTCTGGCTCCACCCAGAGGGCGGTTCTTTTTTTGTGCCTTCCCGCAGCCGTCTACCCATCGGACGACGGCTGCCGCACCGGCTGCCGCGCAGATGTACTGCACCGCCATTGCCCAGCTATCCACAGATCACACCTCCCTCCGGCGTATCCAGCGGCATGAAACGGACGTCGGTGTAATACTTCTTCCAGCGGGCGGGATCCTCGATTCCGCCGCCGCTCCGGTAAAACCACAGCTTCCGGGAGCCCGGATCCCGAGGGTCCGTCGCAAAATACCCCACGCGGTAGGTGGCCTCCCGGAAGCTCAGGGAGCCCAGCCGCACCACCACCATCTCGCCCGGTCGGAGGTATAGGCCCGGGTATTTCAAATCCAAACAATACCATGTTGTCACGCTCTCCGCCTCCTCAGCACGCCTTTGCCCACGCGGCGAACAGCTCGTCCTTGGGGATGCGCGCCGCCTTGGCGATAGCCGCGATCTCCTTGCCGGAGCAGCTGGGCAGGTCCTTGATCCGGGCATAGATGGTGCTGCGGCTCATGCCCGCCGCCCGCGCCATGCCGTCCAGACCGCCGTGCAGGGCGTAGGCCTGCGCCTTGATGCGGACCGCCATGTCCTTGGCGGCGTCTGTCTTCGCGCTCAAAATCGTCCGGGGCATCACTGCACCTCCTCTGCGTACTGCAAGGCCAGTGCGGCCTGCACGATATCCCCCAGATCGCAGGCGATCTCCTCGAAAAGCGCCCGCTCGCCGTCGCTGATGACGCCGTCCTCGGCGATCTCCATCAGCTGGTCGCTGCGGTGCGCCTCCGCGAAGCGCATCACCCGCCGCACCAGCTTGATCACCGCCACCGGCAGCGGCTCCGGCCGAGCCTCCTGTACGCAGTCCGGCAGCAGCGCCGTCTTCAGCTGCAGGTGCTGCAAGCCTAAGTATTGTACGTTGTACACCGCGCACATCCGCGCCACGATGTCGTCGCCCGGCAGCCGCTCCCCGGACTCGTAGGCGCGTATGCTGGTGTCGCTGACCGCCAGCCGCTCCGCTGCGGCCTCCTGCGTCAGACCCGCCGCTTTCCGGGCGGTCTGGTAGATGTTTCCGCCGTCCCTTGCCATGGACAACTCCTCCTTTCTCCGCTATGCTGACCTTAGTGGGCGGCCTCGCTCATCAGCTCCATCTCCGTGCACTGCAAGATCGCACACAGCATGGCGCGGTGCTTCTTGCAGGGCGTCGCTTTACCTCGCTCCCAGTAGCTGATCACAGACCGGTCGACGTTCAGCTTGTCCGCCAGCGCCTCCTGCGTCATGCCGGTGCGCTCTCGGTACTCCTTGATCCGCACTTGATTCACCTCCAATCGTGAAATTTCACCTTGCGCGCCGGAAAAAAGGGTGGTATAGTGTTCATGTCAGTAAACAGCTACACACCCGTTTTTCCGAGGGGGATACAACCTGCGCAAGACCCAGTGGAAACCCTCAACTTTTGAACGCAAAGGGAAAGACATGAAAAACGACAGTCAGATCACCGCCTGCGACGCCGAAGTGCTGCGATACTTCCGGAAGCATGGCCCCGCGCCAACCGCTGACGCTAAAAAGGCTCTTCCGGATATAGGCTCCGCCGAGCACCGCATCGCCGCATTGGCCAAGCCCGATACCGGGCTTCTGGCCGAGGAAATGGATACCGCCATCGAGGCGATGCGCCCGCTCCATCAGGGACTTGGCATCTACCGCATCACGCCAAAGGGCGAACTTGCGTTAGACGACTACCTCGCAGAGCAAGAGCGGCATCGGAAGGAACTATGGCTGAAAAACATGTGGCTGCCTATCGCAGTATCATTCGTAACAGCTCTACTAACATTAGGGTTAAAAGACTTGTTATCGCGGATGATACAACTGGGATGACGAGCGACCACACACCGCCCGCTTCAAGCTTGCGCGTCAGCCAGTCCGAAAACCGTCGCATTTTTCCACCTCCCTCTCGTTCTCACCTGAGGGACAAGTTAAGCATAAATTCGTAATTACAAAATGTCAAGTGGTATTTTTGTATTCACAAATTGTTTGTCACTTTGCATAATTCGCATATAGTATGAGGTCGTCATGGACAAGGAACTTTTTGTGCAGAATATCAAGGAGCGCTGCCGCGCAAAAGGTGTCAAGCCCACCGTAGCCTGCCGCGAGGCTGGCGTAGGCGTCAGCTTTATAAACGACATAGAACGAGGCCAGACGCCGTCTGTTGCCAAGGTGCAGCTGCTGGCGCAGTATCTCGGCTGCACCGTCTCCGACCTGCTGGGGGAGAAAGAGACGCCGCCGGATCCGGTGCGGCAGGAGTTTATGCGCCTGCTGGACAGCATGACCGCTGAGCAGCGGAACGAACTGTTTGCCTTCATGCTTCGCCTGAGGCGGGAGCGGGAAAAATAAAACGGTGCCCGAATCGGGCACCGTCTCTCAGAGGATCTCGCCGCTAATGATTTTCAGCGCGGCCGCCAGGGCCGCGGCCTGCGCCGCTTCGTCCAGACTGTCGAACAGCGCCAACAAGTCCTCCTCCCACTCACTCATGTCGCGTCCCTCCTCAAGATAGTACCTATATCGTACCACTTCGACGGAATATATCCAGTAAAATGCAAATTCTTTGCAGAAAATATATGTAAGCGGCAGATTTGCCGCGGAAAGAGGTCAAAAATGAAGAAAATTTCTGTGTTCCTGATGGCCGCCGTTTTGGCACTGTCCATCTGCGCCTGCGGCAGCGCGCCCGCCAACAACGGCGGCGAGCAGACGAAAGACCCCGCCTCTCCTCCCGACCTGACCGGCGAGTGGAAGCAAGTCAACAGCAACTCCGAGGATGCCTGGCAGGCGGCCACGATCTCCGGCAGCGAGATCATCGTCAACTGGGTTTCCGATAACGGCGACACCAAGAGCCTGTACTGGGCGGGAACATACGTTGCCCCCACCACGACCGATGAACCTTACTCCTGGGATTCCGAGAACGACAAAGATCAGACTTCCCTCGCGCTCTTGGCCAGCGGCGACGACACCAAGACATTCACCTACGCCAACGGCCAGCTGAGCTACGAGGCCAGCGCCCTCGGCTCCACCATGACCATTCGCATGGAGAAGGTCGGCTAAAAAAGACAGAGGCGGTGCCCGAATCGGACACCGCCCTTCTTGATGATGGGAGGGGGATGTTATGAAGTGCAAGAACAAGGGCTGCGGCCGCGAGATAGACGCCGACTCCGTCTACTGTAAATGGTGCGGCACCCGGCAGGTCCGGGAGCAGCGCAGCAAGAACACCGCCCACACGCCCACCGCCCGAAAGCTTCCCAGCGGCTCGTGGGCCTGCCGCGTCCGCGTCAACGGGCAGGATGTGTCCATCACCCGCGAGACCAAGGAGGAGGCCATTGCCGAGGCCATGGCCATCAAGCACGGCCTGAAAGCGCCGGACAAGCCCCGCGTCACCATGACGCTGGAGGCTGCCTACAAAGCCTATATCGAGTCCCGCGATGGCGTTCTGTCTCCCTCCACCGTGGCCGGGTATAAACGCCTCCAGCGCAACACCTTTCAGCGGCTCATGCCGATGCAGCTCTCGTCCATCACTTCCGAGCACATTCAGCGGGAGATCTCCGCCATGACGAAGAGCAAAAAAAGCCCGAAATACATCGCCAACGCTGAAGGCCTGCTATCCTCCGTCCTAAAACAAACCATGCCGGACAAGCACTACTCTCTGCATCTCCCAGCTAAACGCAAGCCGGACCTTCGACAACCAGACGACAAAGAGATTGGAGCGATCCTGACCGCCTTCCGTGGCAGCCCTATCGAGCTGCCGGTGCTCATGGCCCTCTGGATGGGTATGCGGATGTCGGAGATCCTCGGCGCACGGCGCGAGGATATTGACGGCGGAAAACTGCACATCTGCCGGGCGGTCGTCCTGGACGAAAACAACAAGCCCGCGGAGAAGGACAGCGCCAAGACCTATGCTGGAGACAGGTGGGTCAGCGTCCCCGGCTACATTGCCCAGCTCATCGCGGCCACCGGGCGCGACAGCGGGCCGCTGGTGACTTTCTCCGGGGCAGCTATTTATAAGCGGTTCGTCCGCACGCTGGATCAGGCAGGCATTCCCCGCTGCCGCTTCCATGACCTACGGCACATTAACGCCGCCGTCATGGTGCGCCTGGGCGTGGACTCAAAATATGCCCAGGAGCGAAACGGCTGGGCCTCCGATCGGATGTATAAGCAGGTCTACGCCTACGCCATGTCAGATCAAATGACCGCGATCAACGAGAGCATAGACGACTATTTTGGCAACAAAATGACAACTGGAAATCAAGAAAGCACGTAACCATGCGGTTTATAGTCATTTAGCCCACGGGTTCGACTCCCCTCAGCTCCACCAAAAGGGAAAACCGCCTGATTGCAAGGATCAGGCGGTTTTCTATTTATTCACAAGGCTTTGCGGCTCGCTGTGCGTCCGAGCCAGCGCAAAAGCCGTCCAGCCTTGCGGACGGTCTTGCGCTCGATAAAAACAACTTTTGACAACGGAATGACAACGGTGCGCCTGCGCCTACTCGGTGACAATTCCCTCCTTTTCGCATTCGGCATCAAGGTACTGCCACACGATGGACGAGAGGGACTGCCCCCTTCGACTGGCCAGCTCTCTGTAAGCGGCTGCCTTCTCGCGGCGAACGCGAATCGACAGCGCCTCCGTGTTTTTCTTGTGCCACGCCGCGCTGGCGGCGGCGTTCTTCTTGGCGGCTTCCTCAGACAGCTTCGCGCCCTTTCTCGGCATCAGAACGCACCGCCTTCCTCAAACTCAAGGGCCGAGTCGACGAATGTGGCGGTCTCCCAAAGGGACGCGCAGCAGTCCGGAGTGCGCGGAGCAACCATTTTCACGACCCGGTAGCCCGGCATCCGCTTCAGCGCCGCGCTGATGATGTCGCGGCAGTCCTGCGCGGAGAGATGCTTGTGGCCAAGCGCGACGCCTACGTCGTGCAAGCTGACGATCTTGCTGCCCTCAGATTCCTTAACAATTTTTTCAATGATCTCGGTCTTGAACTCCTTCATGATTGGCTCCTCCTGTTCTTGGTATGACTTTATTATATACCATACCAAGAACTCTGTCAAGCTATTTTTGCAGAAAAAGCAAAAGATATCCCGCACCGTTTCGGTGCGGGATATCTTTTTCACGTTACACCCCCAGCAATTTCCCCCAAGTCCCCTTCCCGGCGATACCGTCAGCGCCGAGGCCGTACTTGGCCTGGAACTTCTTCAGCGCCGTCTCCGTGCCGCTGCCGAAGTCACCGTCCGCACCGGCCGCGCCGCAGGAGAACCCGTAGGC
>ENA-ORUI01000638-ORUI01000638.1-human-gut-metagenome-genome-assembly--contig:-NODE-638-length-42224-cov-2.923427_pt1 | contig 42224 bp, 36 predicted proteins | sample MGYA00242078_ERZ509205 | MGnify/ENA primary metagenome ERZ509205 (study PRJEB26280, sample SAMEA2338828) | human gut metagenome | biome: human gut; feature: human-associated habitat; material: faeces... | reverse complement strand
ACATAATGATTTTCCGCCACCTGTAGGCATTAATACAAATGTATCGTTTCCCGCCTTGATGAAAACCACGTCGTTCACCCCTACCTTGACGACGGCGCTGTTGGGGACGGGAATGAAGCCCTCCGCGGCGGCGTCATGGGAGTACAGATCCAACCGGGCCAGCTGGCCGGCATGCGTCCCTTCCGGTATGCGGTCCGGGGTAAAATACAGGGCCCTGGACTGGGTGGCGGGATCTACCTGTTCGGCCACCCTCAGGGAGCCGTTCAGCAGTTCCGTGTTTTTACCGCTGGTCAGGGCCAGCCGGGCTTTTGCATAATGGACGGGATCCGTCCCATAAATGGTCGTGGTAAATTCCAGATCCCCTTTATTGGTCATGACGAGGGCAGGCGCGCCCTGTTCTCCCCAGGCCCCTTGGGTCATGTTCACGGACTGAACGGAACCATCCGCCGCTGCGTATATGTAAAGAAGGTTATTTTTCAATACGCCGGACTCCATCACCAGTTTCAATTTATTGTTGCTGGCGTTCAGGGCAGCCCGGAGGCTGTGGATTTCCGCCTCTTTGAATTGGATGGAAGTATTCAGTTCGCTGTTGCGGGTGCCGATTTTTTCCAACTGGGCCCGGCGTTCCCTGAGGGTTCCGAGTTCTGCTGCGGCACGGTCCAGCGCGGCCCTGGCCTGGGAGGCGTTTCCTTCCATTTCCACAATATCCGGGGATGCCAGCGTGTACAGCAGTTCCCCTTTGCGCACTTGTTGTGCGGATTTGACGTTGAATGTCACGCGCCCTGCGGCGGGAAGGGCGTATGTGGTTACCGCATGGGGGGGAATGACCATCTGCCCGTGAAGGGTTTTCGCCGCTCCGTGGGAGGTTTCCTCCACTTTCTCAAAGCGCATGTCCAGAGAATGGCGCGCTTTTTCATCCACATGCACGGGAATCATGTCTCCCGGTTGGCTGGAATTTTTTTCCGCAGACTCCTCGCGTTCATGGTCGCCCGTGCATGCTTCCCCTTCCGCGTGCTGGTGACCTTCCAGTTCATGGTCGCCTGTGCAGACGGCTCCGTCCGCATGCCTGTGTTCTTCGTGGGCGTGGCCCTGAGTACAGGTTTCCCCTGCCTTGTGCTGATGGTCGTCATGGCCGTGATTCGCCGTGCAGGCGGAACCGTCCTCGTGTTTGTGTTCCGCAGGGGCAGGCTGTTCTCCGCGTGCGGAATGGAGACAGAAAGCAGGAGCCAGTCCCAGCATGATGGAAAAATAAAGATGTTTCATATTCATTAAAGATGGTGGAGGGTTGATGTGGATTAAAGGTTGGCGTGGGTGAGGTAGCGGAGCTGGGCCTGAACGGCCAGAAGCTTGTCCAGATTGTCCAGGAAAGCCAGGCGGCTTTCGTAAAGCTGGTGGCGGTTTTCCGCCAGTTCCAGCAGGGATGCTTCCCCAATGCCGTGCAGCTTTTCCATGGTCCGGACGGAGGCGGCGAAGGATTCCATGCGCTGGAGTTCCGTGCGGCAGTGGCGGAGCGCCATCTGCTGGCTTGCGTCAAGCTGGCGGGCGTTGAATAATTCCGTTTTCCAAAGCTGGATGGTTTCCTGTCTGGACAAGTCCCGTGTGCCTCGGGCTTCCGCAATAGCCTTGCGGTTGCGGTTCCAAAGGGGAAGATTGAACCCTATTTCTCCGCCTACTTCCTTTTCTCCTTCGTCGCGGGTGAAGGAGGGGCCGAGCTCCAGTTCCGGGTACTGCCGGCGGATTTCCGTTTTGAATAATGTCTCCGTGGTGGCGTAGGTCGCCAGTTGTGCCTTGATTTTTGGAGAGGCGGTCAAGGCTGAAGGGCTGGGAGCCGGTACGGCGGCGGGAAGCTGGAAACTCTGTTTCGTCAGGAAACCGAGTTTCCGCACCGCAGAAGGATGCAGGCCCATCAGCTTGACGAGTTCCATCTTCTGCTCCAATTCCGTTTCCGTCACGGTTTGGAGTTCCCGGATAGCGTCATTCATCCGCTGGGAGGCTACCTGCCGAGAGGAAAAATCCACTTCCCCCGCGCCGATAAGCTGTTCAATCATGCCGTTTTCCCGTCGGATGGCATCCAGCCGTTCCCGGATGACCGTCTTGCGGCGCTGGGTAACGGCCAGTTTGCTCCATGCCTGGTCCAGGGAACTGAGAAAATCCAGTTCAGCCTGGCGGAGGATCCAGAAGTCGGCCTCCTTGTATTGTTCCGCCACTTTTTTTTCCAGGGCGGGGAGGCCGGTTACGGGAATGGTGAAGCCCAGGCTGCCGGACATGTTGACCGTATTTTCCTGGAGGACTTGTTCAATATCCCAGGAAAAGGAGGGATCGTTCCACCAGCCCGATTGCCTGGCTACTTCATTGCTGGAAGCCAGTTTCAGCCGGGCTTTGTTCAGATCCGGATTCATGACCAGGCCGATCTGGCGAGCCTGGTTCTGGGTGATTGAGGTAGGGGAATCTACGCGGGACGCCTCTTTCCAGGAGGCTTCCTCCGCGTTCAGGTCGATAGGCGCGCTGTGGTAGACGCTGCATGAGCTGAGCAGGGCTGCCAGGCTTATTCCGGCGAAGAATGGTGTGGATTTCATGATGGAAAAGATAATAAAAACAGTTCGGTCCAATCAGGTTTGGACAATGCGGCGAATAATTCCGCGGAAACAAATAAAAGCGGCCGCCGTATTAAAGGCAGCGTACCGCAGGAAACGCCCTTAAGGACGTTTCTGAAAAAGAGCCGTTAAATCAGCAGGGGAAGTTGAAAGCCTTCATGCGTCGGACCGGTGTTCCTGAAGGGGTCAGGGGGAACCGGTGTTGCGGAATCCGATGTTTGGCTTGTTAAAAGAAGAGGCCGGGCCAGATGGTGGAAATCCGGCAATGTCTGCCAGATGACATAAGGCTGGGGCAGAGGTGCATGAGGAACGGGAACCGTCAGATCATTAATCTCCAGCTGCCGGTGTTCGCAGAGGTGCCCGGCCAAAGGGCTGGAAGAGCCGGTGCGGGGCACATCGTCCCCGTGGCATTCGCAGGGGGCGGCATCCTGATGGCAGGAACAGGAAAAAATGAAAATTTCTTCATGGCACGGGCACACGGAAACCATACCCGTTCCGCCTACGACGACCAGCAGAAGGGTGAGCAGCATGATGCCGGTGCGCAATGCTCTAACCATGGTATGCCGCGAATCCTAGAAAGGAGCCGTGAAAGCGTCAAGAGCAAAAGTGGCGGATGTCTGAACCCTGAAGGAAAGGCCGTTATTTTTCCGCCGCTTTGCGGAGCAGGTCCACAGTGTGTTCAAAAGCTACGCCGCGGACATCAATGATCCGGGAGTTTTCCGCGATTGCTCCGGTGATTTCCTCCCGGAATTTACCGGACTGTTCTTCCGTGAGCAGGTTTTTGGAGCTCAGGGAGCGCGTGATGAGCTGGAGGACGTACCCTGTTTCCACGAAAGACTGGCGTCCCACGGCTTTCTTCATGGCTTCCATGAATTCCGGGGCATGTTCGGGCGGCAGGCCGGCCACGGCCTTTTCATAAGCACGGATGAAGGAATCCACCGGGGCTTTGGAAACTTCCGTCTTGGTGAGGTCAAAGCTGGATTGATAAGCGAGAGCTCCTTCTTCCGCCAGTTGAAGGGCGTTTTTCCCGAATTTGTTGACGGCAGTCATATCCGCTCCTTTTTCCAGCAGCAGGGCCGCCACCTGGAAATTGCCGCGCATGGCTGCCAGCATGAGGGGCGTAAAGCCGTTGCCCTCCCGGTTGTTGATGTCTGCGTTCCTTTCAATCAGCATGTCGGACAGGCGGTCCAGCCCGCTCCAGGAAGCCCAGTGCAGCGCGGTCCACCCGTCCTTGTCCTTCCGGTCGATTTCCACGCGGGGGTCTTCCAGAAGCCGGTCCAGATAGGGGGCCCGAGTGGTTTCCAGCTTCAGCGTGGTCTCAATATTGTTGTAGTTGGCGTAGCATACCCACATGACAGGAGTTCTGCCATGGGGATCCGTCATGTTGACAAAAGCCTTTCCTTCTGCCGCAGCCAGTTCTTCCCCTTCCTTCAGGGTTTGTTCGAATTCCTTCATTCCCTTGACTCGGGCTTCCTTCTCCTCCTGTTCGGAGGAAGCGTTGACTTCTTTGGCCTCCGCTTTCTTCATTACGGTGATAAGGTCCAGGGCCGGGTTGGGATCTCCGGAGAAAGATTTGGAGACCAACAGGCTGAGACCGCCGAGGAGGGAGCTGAAAGCTACCAGGATGAGGGAATCCACAATGATGTTGCGCGTGTGCTGGTTCATGGTCTCGTAAGGTCAGGAGTTGGCTTCCGTAAGTTCTTCCGCCGTCAGGGCGGGATCCGTTTCCGCTTCAATGGCGCTGATGGGTGGCGATGCCGCGTCTTCCTCGGGATGGTCCGAGGTGATGGTCCTGCGGGTCATGATAATGGCGATGGGGCTGATTACGGCCATGGCCAGGTAAATGGTCCACATGAATTCCGGGGAGTCCCAGAAGCCGATGTGCCCGGTATCCATCTTGGCGCAGATGCCGTCATAGCAGAGGTAGGCGACGAGCAGGCCGCCGATGATGCCATTAATGGGTTTGGCGATGAACATGGGAAGCGCCGCCAGAGACATGTAGGAAGCCACTTTGTCTTTCGGAGCTACCCGCGCCACATATTCGGAGAAGCGGGGAGAGAAGAGCAGTTCCCCAAATGCGAATACCAGGATCTGCGCCACAATGGCTACCAGATACGCCTGGGAGCGCGTTTCGATGCCGGGCACCAGGTAGTACCATTCAATGGGAATGGCCATGAAAACGAGAGAGAAAGCGGAGATGGACATGCCCGCAATCATGAGGCCAACGGTAGAGAAGCGGCCCAGCACCGGAATGAGCAGGATGAGGCCGGAGACAATGATGGCCGGGTTGACGGCATTGATGGAGCCTATGGCGAAATCGTCATATAGCGTCCGCACGTAGTATTTGGGCATCACCAGGAATTGCAGCGTGAAAACGATGCGCACGCCCATGGTCAGCACCAGGAAGAGGATAAGTTTGCGGAAGGCGGATTCCTTCCATACCTCCATGAAGAGCTGGAGAGGTCTGCGGAGGGGGGCATTGATGTTCGCCTCCCGTTCGCTGGGTTCCGCGTAGTTGTCTTCATTAATAAAACGGGTGGTGATGCAGCCCAGCAGCACCATCAGCGTTCCGAAGTTGATGATCCAGTACCCGCCGTCCACGGCGCCGAAGTGCTTGCGGAAAAATTCAATCAGGAACACGTTCGCAATGACGGCGGAAATGTTCATCAGCAGGTAGTAGATATTGAAGCCCGTGGAACGCGCTTTCAGCGGGGTGAAGCGCCGGATGGAAGTCTGGATGACGGGGGACATGAACGCCGTGCCGAAGGACATAATCAGAATGCCCGCCATGACGGCCAGCCTTCCGGAGTCCACGGTCGGGCTGAGGTCCGGACCGAAGCCCATGATAAGGCGCCCGGCAATGAGGATGATGAAGCCGATTAGGTAAGTGCGCCGTATGCCGATGATGTCGCAGATGGAACCCACCGCGAAGACGAAGGCGGAGATGAAAAGGGTGTACAGGCCTACCCAGAGGGCGGCGTCCGCATCGTTGAAGCTGCAATAGTCCGTCAGGTAGAGGACGAATACCGTAATCATGGAAAAATAGGCCCTTCCGTCGAAGAACTGGACGACGTTGGTAAGCCAGAAATCCTTGGATACGGTTTTCAGGATTTTGAATTCCGAAAAATATTTGAGGATGGGGTTTGCGGACTCATTCATGGAGAGATGGAAGTGGTAAGGAAAAGTTGACGACGGTGAAAGAGTGGGTTACACGCATCCCCGTTTCAAGATTTTTTTCTCCCGAAGGCCGGTTTAACCGGAAAAATGCGCTTCACCGCCAGGCCCCCCCTCTATCTGGGCAAAATACGCCGGAAGCCTGCCACGTGGCACCATGACAGCGCTTTCAGGCATTGTTCCACAGCCATGGCGTCCGAAGGCAGCACGGGCCACAGCCCGGCTTCCTTCAGCCCTGATTTGGCTATTTCCGCCGCTTTCCATTCGCGGAACTGGGTGGGAAGGGCGGAGAAAGTGAAAAAGGCCCAGCAGGCCAGCCCGATGGCCAGCGCGATCTGGAATTTCAACAGTCCGGCCGCCAGCATTCCCAGCAGGATAAGAGCTGTGAAAAAGGGAATCATCGTGGCGCGCGCAGAGGCGGTTTTGCGGGCTTTTGCCGCCTCCGGGTCTTCCCGGACCAGGCTGCTCATGGCCCAGGTATGGGCTACGCAGGCCAGCCGGCCTGCGGTCACCTTGCCTTCCCATGCCGGAGGAAGGCTGATGAATCCGTTTTCATCCACTCCGGGAAACCGGGCTTTCTCCAGTTTCCGCTGGCGTTTTTCCGCACCGTCCAGGCGGTGGATTAATCCAGCCGGGCCGGGGAAACCGGGCAGTTCCCGGGATTCGTAGGTGCGCAGGGGAATGATGCCTTTGGTGAAACGCAGCGCGGCAATGACACCGAGCACGACCACGGAAAGGAAAATCACTACTGCGAATAGCATAGACGGCTTTTTCTCATATGCCCGTGTGTCCGTCAATCTCTCCGGCTGGCATGAAGCCGTCCTTCCCGGCCAACAGCCGGGTGCGGATGCGGACATCGTTTTTTCCTTCTTTTCCCGCCCGGAACGCTTGGAAAACGGTGGGATGGCGTTTATGTCGGAATGATCTGCGGTTCCGGGTGTTCCTCTGGGCGGGCACAACATTCCGGCATGGATTTTCTTCATGTCGGAGGCGCTGGATTTGGGTTGATTTTCCGGCGTTTTTCATGTAATGGCTGACCGCAATGGTCCATATTCGGGAATGCATGAGGAGGTGGCTGCCGTTTGTCATAATGGCGGCTTCCCTGGGTGTGTCTCCCGCCCAGGATGTGGCGAGCCCCGATGCCGCGGATCTGGATTTGGACCTGGTCAAACTGAAAAGTGGCCCCAAGGGCAGACAGAGGGAGGCCATGAGGAAGGTCCTCCTGCTTGTGCATCTGAAGCAAAAGGAAACGTGGCTGGCGGAATCCACGGGGGATGAGGCCGTGCATCTGGCGGCGGAGATTTCCTTCCGCCGGTATTTGGCTTCAGTAGATATGGACGGATGCCCGGAGGAATTCAGGCGCGCTTTCCTGCGGTATGCAAAGCTCCTGAATTCCTTTGAAGAAAAAGATTTGAACAGTGTCGCGGATTTTCCTGCGGTCCCTTTGCAGGCTGCCGGAAGGGAACTGTTCCGGGTGTTGCTTACTTACCGTCTGGAACCGGAGCATCTGCTGGAGGAAATGAAAGCGATGGTGGATGAGGAAATTGAGGGGAAGGAGGAGCTGTCTGCAGGACAGATGATGGATATTGTCCGGGGAATGCGGGAAGCCCTGCAATCCGGAAGCCGCCCCTTTCCAGCGGAAAGGCCTCCGGAAGACAGGGTTTCCGGGATGTAGCGGCTTTTCATGGATGGCATGCCGGTACCGTGAGGAATCTTGTGGAGGCATGCCGGAAGTCCGCTCCGGCTATTCCGGAAGGAAAATGGATTAAGACGGCTGTACGTCAGGGTTTCCAGGCGGCGGCCATCAGAGTCTGGAAATGGGGCGGGTCCGGCTCCCTGTCCACAATATCCGTGTGGATGTTCCGGAATCCCGCTTCCTTCAGCATGCTTTCCAGGGCGGCGGGCGTGAAGCCCAGCCAGCGGTCCGCGTAAAGTTCACGGGCTTCCTCCTGTCCATGCTGGAGCAGATCCAGCACCACCAGGCAACCGCCGGATTTCAGGATATCCCACGCAGCTTCCAGCGCTCTGGACGGTTTTTGCGCATGGTGCAGGGCCTGGCTGAGCAGGGCCAGATCCACCGTGCCGGGTTTAATGGGCGGCGCTTCGATGTCGCCCAGGCGGTATTCCAGATTGTCCAGCCCGTGTTTGCGCGCCAGCTCCTGCCCCAGCTCCACCATGCTGGGGGAGTTATCCACGGCGATCACCTGTTTGGCGCTGGGGGAGATGAGCTGGGAAACGAAACCTTCCCCGGCTCCCAGGTCCGCCACTACGTCATAGTTCAGAATGCGGAGCAGTGCTCCGGCCAGCGCTTTCCAGGAACGGCCTGGCGCGTAGTTCTTGCCCAGACGGCACACTACTTCGTCAAAATAGGCCTGGGTGCGGTTTTTGCGCTTGTCCAGGATAACCTGAAGGGCTTTTTGGTCCGTTTCCGCCTCCGGCAATTCCTCGCAGGCTTTCAGGGCTACGTTGTGCAGATCGCCTGCCAGGGAAAGAGTGTAAAAGACATTTTTGCCGGAACGGGCGTCCTCCACCACCCCTTCCTGCCGGAGCTGGGCCAGCTGGGTGGAGATGCGGCTTTGCCCCATGCCGAGAATTTCCTGAAGTTCCGCGACGCTCAGGGATTCTTCATTCAGAACGTTGATGATGCGCAGGCGGGTGGGATCTGCCAGGAGTTTGAGCGTTTTTAGGGTTGACTTCATAGCGGAATAATATATCAACACATCGAGATTTATCGATATGAGTAGAAACACCCCTCACATCTTTACGTCGGAATCCGTTGGAGAAGGCCATCCGGACAAGGTGGCCGACTACATTTCCGACTCTATTTTAGACGCCTGCCTGGCTCAAGACAAAACTAGCCGCGTTGCATGTGAAACGTTGGTGAAGAGCAATATGGTCATCATTGCCGGAGAGCTGACGACCAAAGCGGTGATCGATCCGGAAAAAATCGCCCGCCAGGCCATTCGGGAGATCGGGTACTGCAACAGGCAGGACGACGACGTTTTCCATGCGGATACCGTCTTTTTCACGAATCTGCTCACGGAACAGTCCCCGGATATTGCCCAGGGGGTGGACGCCCGGGAGGCGGAGGGCAAGGGCCATGCGGAGCAGGGCGCCGGAGACCAGGGCATTATGTTCGGCTTCGCAACGAATGAGACGCCGGAGCTGCTTCCGGCCCCCATCGTGTTTGCGCACAAACTGCTCATTGAGCTGGCCAGGAGGCGCAAACGCGGGCATGTGGACTGGCTGCGTCCGGACTGCAAGTCCCAGGTGGCTGTGGCCTATGACGAAGACGGGCGTCCCGCGCATATTGAAAACGTAGTTATTTCCACCCAGCACACGGAAGACGTGGACCATGACACGATTTACTCATATTGCGTCAAACTCATTAAAAATGTGCTTCCTGCGGAGTTTCTGGATGAGAGGACGGAATATTTCATCAACCCCACCGGGAAATTCGTCGTGGGCGGTCCCCACGGGGATTCCGGCCTGACGGGCCGCAAAATTATTGTGGACACGTACGGCGGCATGGGGCGCCACGGCGGCGGAGCCTTTTCCGGAAAAGACCCGTCCAAGGTGGACCGTTCCGCCGCGTATATGTGCCGCTGGGTTGCCAAGCACATTGTGGCTGCCGGACTGGCGGATAAATGTGAATTGCAGGTGGCTTACGCCATCGGCTACCCCGCTCCGGTTTCCATCCGGGTGGATACGTTCGGTACCGGGAAGGTGGAGGAAATATCCATTGAAAATGCGCTGGAAAACATCTTTTCCTTCAAGCCTGCGGATATGGTGGAACAGCTGAACCTGCTTCGGCCTATTTACCGGAAGACGACGCACTACGGGCATTTCACCAATCCGGAGCTGCCCTGGGAACAGCTGGACGAAACGCGCCTGGCCTCCCTGAAACAACTTCTTCATTAATTCCTACGACAACGCTTACAGACATGTTTTCAGAAACGGAACAATACAAGGTGCGCGATATCGGCCTGGCGGATTTCGGACGCAGGGAACTGGATATTGCGGAGCATGAGATGCCCGGCCTGATGGCCGTGCGTGAAAAGTACGCTGCAGCCAGGCCTCTGGAGGGCGTGCGCATCATGGGCTCCCTGCACATGACGGTGCAGACGGCCGTGCTGATAGAAACGCTGACGGCTCTGGGCGCTTCCGTCCGCTGGGCGAGCTGCAACATTTTCTCCACCCAGGACCACGCCGCCGCCGCCATCGCCAAATCCGGCACCCCCGTCTTCGCCTGGAAGGGGGAAACGCTGCGGGAATACTGGGACTGCACGTGGAAGGCCATGAACTTTCCGGACGGGCTGGGGCCGCAGCTGATTGTGGACGACGGCGGAGACGCTACCCTGCTTATCCACCGCGGGTATGAAATGGAGGAAGGCTCCGACTGGGTGGATACCCCGTCGGAATCGGAAGAAGAGGAAGTCGTCAAGGCCCTGTTGAAAAAAATTGCCGCGGCGACTCCGGGCATTTTCCATCGCTGGCTTCCCGAGCTGAAGGGCGTTTCCGAGGAAACGACCACCGGCGTGCACCGCCTGTACCAGATGCAGGCCGCCGGCCGTCTGCTGATTCCGGCCATCAACGTAAACGATTCCGTAACCAAGTCCAAGTTTGACAACCTGTACGGCTGCCGTGAGTCCCTTGTGGACGGCATCAAGCGGGCCACGGACGTGATGGTTGCCGGAAAGGTGGCCGTCGTCTGCGGCTACGGGGACGTAGGCAAGGGCTGCGCCCAGTCCCTGCGCGGCATGGGAGCCCAGGTGGTCGTGACGGAAATAGACCCCATCTGCGCTCTTCAGGCAGCCATGGAAGGTTACCGCGTACTGACGGTGGAAGACACGCTGGGCTGGGCGGATATTTACGTGACCACTACGGGAAACTGCAACATCATCCGCATCGAACACATGGAAAAAATGAAGGACCAGGCCATTGTCTGCAACATCGGCCACTTCGACAATGAAATCCAGGTACACAAGCTCCAGACGTATCCCGGCATCAGGCATCTTAACATCAAGCCGCAGGTGGACCGCTACACGTTCCCGTCCGGCAACAGCCTGTATCTTCTGGCGGAAGGCCGCCTGGTCAACCTGGGCTGCGCTACGGGTCATCCCAGCTTCGTGATGTCCAACAGCTTCGCCAACCAGGTGCTGGCCCAGCTGGAACTGTGGAATACCCGTAAAGACCGTTCCGTGGGCGTGGAAGTGCTGCCCAAGGTGCTGGATGAGGAAGTGGCGCGGCTGCACCTCGCCAAGATAGGGTGCAAGCTGACTGTCCTGCGTCCGGAGCAGGCGGACTACATCGGCGTTCCGGTGGAAGGTCCTTACAAGCCGGACTTTTACAGGTATTAACCTTGTCAAGGTTTTCTTTTCCTGGCCGTTCCGCGCAGGCCTGTCCGGCGGAACGGCTTTTTTGTTTTCCCGATGATGGAGGGAAGCAGGATGACGGTACGTTTATTTTTTTTCCTGTTTTTTATGCAGGTTCCCTGCTGTTAGTGAAAAAAAGGAAGACTTTTTATCCGGTCTTTAATGTTCAAATACCTTTGCAGCAGGCAAAACGGGAGCAATCTTGGAATGCTGACCAGCCAGAGCCTCGGCCTGCATTGCAGAATGTTCCAAAACCATTTGAGTTTGGTAAGAAGGCTGTTATCGAATGAAGCATAGGGGAAGAGCAGGAGCCTTCTCTGTTCCGCCTGAATCAGCCTCATCAGGCGATCGGCGGCCTGGTATGTTATTTCCCCGGACTTATGCTTTCCGTATACCTCTTTCATGATCATTATCCAGGTTGTTATCAGGAATTCCGATCTCTTGATCAGGATTGTCCTGGGGTTCCCGCTCTTAAAATTGCAGATATTACTGTTGTGTCTCCGATAGTACGAACACCGTTTGCCGGATGCGACCATGCCTGATTTTTTCAAATAGGCGCGCATGGACAGCATTGTATCGTCCGCAATGCCGGGCCCTGAAGGCAAATATTCGAAGTCGCTGAACAAAGACCTGTGGTACATGGCATTTCCGCCAAAACAGCTGTAAACATGGGAAATGTCAAAAATACATTCCCTGTAGGGTTTGACGACGACGGAATCTGAATCTGGCAACATGCGTCCATAAGCGGGTTGTCCATCTTCATCGATTTCATTATAAGAATGGCAGTAAACCAGATGACCGGGATATTTTTCCGCCAGAGATGCCAACGAGGAGATCCTGTCTTCCCGTGCGATGTCATCGCCGTCAAACTTGATAATCCATTCCCCCCGGGACAAATGAACGGCACATTGCAAATTCCCTGCAATTCCCCGGTTGCTTTCGTTACGGTGGAGAATAATACGCCGTCCTTCTCCCTCTTTTTCCACCATTTCTTCCAGGCATTCAAAAGAACCGTCCTGAGAAAAATCGTCCGAAATAATTATTTCCCATTCTCCTGGATAATCCTGTTTTAAAATAGCCCGGAACTGTTCCTTGATAAAACGTTTCTGATTGTAACAAAGAAGAATGGCTGAAATCATGAAATCGAATAAACAGTTTAAGTTTTTTTAAACTGTCTAAAAATAACGAATTCCAAATTCGATTGGGGAATTCCAAATCCGCTGTAATTAAAAAGAGATTGCGTGCGGTTGTTTCTGCATGACAGGAGAGCCTCTTCGCAGAAAGGAAATAAAACTGATGATCAATAATTTTCTTTGAAATACGGACTTTCCGGCAGGTATGGATGTTTCTGCCGGAATGGGAATTGATGGGGTTACCCGGATGGAATCATGAAGACGGAAGATTCCGGTTATTGGGGAAGCTTATTTTCAGAAGTTCCTTTCTTTCAAAATTTAACCTTGACTCCGGATTTGGAATCCGTGTAATATGCCCCGCACTCTTTTTACTGTGCGTGCACTCAGAGAGCAAATCCCTTTTTTTCAATAATTTATGTTGAAGGGTACGGTTTGTTTCTCAACATCAAACGGCCATGGATACTTCTTCCCGGAAAACGTCTCTTGTTGTATTGTTCAACCATCAGTATGAACGTAACATTCCGGTAATCAGAGAGCTTTATTCAAGACGCTTTTCCGGGTTGCTTCAATTAATGCCCTACTACAAGGGAGATGCCCCTGACGTATGTTCCGTCTTCGGGAATTCTTTCCAGTTCTATAATTATATTTTGCAGTCCAGGGAAAGAATCAGGCAGTTGGAGGGCGATTATTTTCTTATTATCGGAGACGATCTTCTTTTAAATCCCAGGTTTGACGAATTTTCAACGCCGTCCCTGCTGGGAATCCATGGGGAGGATACGTGTTACCTTGACGGTTTTGTGGACGTTTCTCTGCCGGTGTGTTACCGGGGAACGGCGGAAGCCCACCATTTTTCCATAACCCCTCCCGGTATTGATGCGGAAAGCGTCAACAGGAACGTTCCGTCCTATGAGGAGGCCAGGCGGATTTTAAAATCCAGGAACCTCATGCGGCATGATGAATTGTCGCGCGTACGCATGTTTCTGCCCAAATGGAGCCCCGGGGGGATTCATGCGAATTGGAAAGTGTTGAAGGGCAGGGTATGGCATTTGCTGAATTACTGGAAGCACCGGATTAAAAAATACCGGTATTCCTATCCTGTCGTTTTCGGATATTCGGACATTGTCTGCATTCCGAAAGGGAAATTAGACGATTTCTGCCGTATCCTTGAAGTGTTCTCCGCATGGAACATGTTTGTGGAGCTGGCTATTCCCACGGCGTTGCAGCTTCTTCCCGGAACAAAGTTGTCTACGCTGGAGGACACGCAGTACAAGTCGGGAAACGTCTGGTTTCCCCAGGATCCGGAACACTTTGAAGCCATGAATGCCGTCATTGACGGGCTCGTGTCCTCTTCCGGAGGAGACCTCGGCAAGCTGCTTGCCTCCTTTCCGGAGGAATACCTGTATCTCCATCCCGTGAAATTGTCCCGTTTCGCCAGATAGTGGCGTCCATAAATTGTTTTTTTATCCCATGATGAAATATGCTGTGATCGGAGCCGGGGTTTCCGGATTGTCCATGGCCGGAATGTTGCTGAAGAAAGGGCATGAGGCAGTCGTTTATGAGAGGGACTCCCGGCCCGGCGGCCTGATTAAATGCACGGAAGTACAGGGGAACCTGTATCATCGTGTGGGAGGCCATGTGTTCAATTCCCGGCGGCAGGAAGTGCTGGACTGGTTTTGGTCCCGGTTTGACAGGGAGCGCGATTTTGTTTCCGCCCGGAGACGGGCTGTTATTTCCCTGGAGGGCGGGGCTGTGGTGGATTATCCCATTGAGAACCACCTCGACCAGTTTCCTGAGGCCGTCCGTTCCTCCATCGTCCATGAGCTGCTGGAACTTTACAGGAATCCTCCCGCGGAGCCCCGCTCCCTGGGTGAGTTTTTTCTGAACCGTTTCGGAAAAACCCTGAACAGCCTTTATTTCACGCCGTACAATAACAAAGTGTGGAGGCAGGATATCAGCCAAATTGCCATGGATTGGCTGGAAGACAAGCTTCCCATGCCGAGCGTGGCGGAAATCCTGTTGAACAATATTGGGCACATCAATGAAAGCGCCATGGTGCACAGTTCTTTCTTTTATGCGAAAAACGGCGGTTCCCAGTTTCTGGCGGATACGCTGGCTCGCGGCCTCAAGGTCAGGTATCGGCAGGAAGCTGTAAATATCCTCCCGAAGGACGGGAAATGGCTCGTACAGGGAGAATTGTTTGACAGAGTTGTCTTTACGGGGAATGTCAGGCAGCTTGGGGATTGTTTTCCCTGCATGGATGAATTGCGCCCGTTTTTCCCCCGGATTTCAGAATTGCGCTTTCACGGAACCACTTCCGTGCTTTGCCGGATTTCCCCCAATGATTACAGCTGGATTTACATGCCCTCTCCATCCCACCGTTCTCACCGGATCATTTGCACGGGGAATTTTTCCAGAAATAATAATAACGGGGACATCACCACCGCGACTATTGAATTTTCCGAGCAAATGACGGAAGGGGAAATCAGGCGCCAGCTGGAGCTTATTCCCTTTTCCCCTGTGTATCTGGCCCATCACTGGGAAGAATATACCTATCCCGTTCAGGATGTTTCCAGCCGAACCCTCATACGGGAACTAAAGGAGTGCCTGGAACCGAAAGGCATTTATTTATTAGGCCGTTTTGCGGAGTGGGAATACTACAATATGGATGCGGCCATGGGGGCGGCCCTTGATTTGGATAAAAGGCTGGCTGCGGAGCAGATGCCACGGAGATAAATCAAATTCTGGACATTGTGGCGTATTTGAACAGGGGATTGTAAATCCGCCTGTTTTTAAAAAAGTTTGGATATAGTTATAAAAAAATAACTATAAATAACTTATCGTGTTGAATGGTTTTTTGGTAATTAAAAAAATCCTGTTTCAATCCGTGGTTCCATGCACGGAGATGATTCTCCGTTAAAGTTTTCCATTGACAGCGGATTTACAACTCGTTATAGGTGCGGACGCAGAAGATGTGTTCCCGTTTTTAGGGACATGGTTTCCACCGGAATCTGGGAGTATGGCTATCCGTTATTGTTCTTTCGCGACCCGCGGCTATCATTTTCGGCAATGGATGCAGATGATGCGCCTGAGGCTGGCGGATTCCTCAGTGGAGTTGTCCTGTTGGAATCTTAATCGCCTGGAAAGGGAAGGAATCAGGGAGGCTATTCCATGGTTTGACCCGAATTTACAGGGTGCCGGGTTTTGGGTATGGAAACCCTTCATCATTCTCAAGGAGCTGGAACATTTGGAGGAAGGGGATTACCTGCTTTATACGGATGCGGGGCGCCCGCCGGGGAGGCTTTTCCATCATTCCTTGGAGCCGTTTGTCCAATGGCTCCGGGAGAAGGGGCAGGATATGATGCCGGGCGTGAATATTTCCTATTATACGGGAGGCCTTACGCGGTGGTGCAAGCAGAGCGTTTTTGATGAATTGAAGCTGGATAGCGGGTCTTTTGAACAGGCTCCCCTGATTCAGGGCTCCTTCCTTTTCTTGAAAAAATCGGAACAAAGCCTCCGAATTCTCCGTGAATGGATGGATTTGTGCCGTCAGTTCAAATTGGTGTCTTCTGCCACTACGGAAGAAGAGAGCCGTTGCCGCGATAATTTTGTAGCTCATACGCACGATCAGACGCTGCTGTCTCTCGTGGCGGCGCAACATCATCTGGACTGCCTGTATTCCGGGAAGGGCGTCATTCATCTGGAAGGCCGCCGGGCGTTTGAGCGGCATCCCGGTTTTGACGACAAAGACCCGGACTGGTTTTTGGAAGAGCTTGGCGCAAAGAAAGCGGAGCATCCCTTAATGCCCGTGCTTTGCTGCATGCAACAGGCGTTTTTCCTGTATGAAAAAGCCATGAATAAATTGATGAAGCTGGCGGGCTTGAGACCCCTCCGCGGGTTTTACGGTTGATGGACGGTTGTGTGCGGAAGGGGAGTTTGCCTGTTTCGGCCTCCGTGACGGATCTCTCCGGCCTGCTATGGACAAAAATAAAAAAGCGCCGGAAAAACCGGCGCTTGGAAAGGCAGTTTCCCGTGCGGCTTTTACCAGGAAGCGTCGAATTTGGGGATAGGCGTTCCTTTGCCTCCGGGGCTGTTTTCCGGAACTTTATAGGTTTTGCGCAGTTCGTGGTAACGCTTCTTGAGCTGTTCCACCGTAGTCTTGTAGGCAGGATCGTCAATGACGTTTTTCATTTGCATGGGATCCTTTTTCATGTCAAAGAGCATCCATTCGCCGCTGGTCCAGATGTAGGAAAGCGTGTAGCGGTCCGTCCGGATGCCGTCGTGGCGCGGGGCGTTGTGTTCGCCGGGATTTTCGTAAAAACAGTAGTAAATGGCATCCCTCCAGTTGTCGGGAATTTTGCCCGTGAAAGCGGTGGGAAGCAGGGATACGCCCTGGAAGGTATTCATGTTTTCCGGGGTGTCCGCCCCTGCCGCAGAAACGATGGTGGGAGCGTAGTCGATATTCTGCACCATGGTGTTGTTGCGGATGCCCGCGGGAATTTTGCCGGGCCATCTCATGATGAGGGGCATGCGGAGGGATTCTTCAAAAATCCAGCGCTTGTCGTACATGCCGTGTTCTCCCATGTAGAACCCCTGGTCTCCGCAGTAGATGACCAGCGTGTCTTTCGCAATCCCCTCTTTGTCCAGATATTCCATAAGGCGGCCGATGCTGTCGTCCACGGACAGAAGGCATCCCAGATAATCCTCCATGTAGGCATGCCACTTCCATTCCGCAAACGCTTTCGGGTCCTTCAGTTTTCCGGATTTCATGCCGTCCACCAGGGATTTGGTGCGCTTGGCGTAATAGTCCGTCCAGGTTTTCTTTTCTTCCGGAGTCATGCGGTTCAACTCGCCCAGGTCCCAGCCGTAACCGGGGGAAACGATGCTTTTGCGCATTTCTTCCGGAACCTGGTCCTTAAGCACTTTGAGGTCGGAATAAATCGCCATGTGATTGGCGACTGTCTGCTGGTTTTTCTTCAGGAATTCCGGACGGTTGGCATAGTCGTCATGGAAGTTGGCGGGCGGCGTCATGCTGGAAGTGTCCACCTTGCCCAGGTGGCGCAGAGCAGGGCACCAGGCGCGGTGGGGAGCCTTGTGGCCCACAACGAGCAGGAAAGGCTTGTTCTTGTCCCGGTTTTCCAGCCACTGGATGGATTTGTCCGTGACCACGTCCGTGGCATATCCGGGAAAACGCTTTGTCTGGCGTTTGCCGTCCGGCTTGAGGCTGATAAAGTCCGGATTGTAGTAGCTGCCCTGGCCGGGGAAGATTTCCCACGTGTCGAACCCGGTGGGGTCCGATTCTAGGTGCCATTTGCCGAAAAGGCCCGTCTGGTATCCGGCCTTCTGCAGCATTTTCGGGTAAGTGGGCTGGGAGCCGTCCAGCGGTCTTTGTCCGTTGAAGACAAAGCCGTTCATGTGGGAATGCCTGCCGGTCAGGATGCAGGCGCGGGAGGGGCCGCACAGGGAGTTGGCGCAGTAGCTGCGGTCAAAAACCATGCCTTGGCGTCCCAGTTTGTTGAAATTGGGCAGAGCCACGGGGGAATCATTATTGCCGGTGCCCAGCGTCTGGTAGGCGTGGTCGTCCGTAATGATAAAGAGGATATTCGGTTTTTTATTTTCCTCAGCCTTGGTTTGAGCTGAGAGGGGAGCTGCCGCCAGCAGGGCCAGAGTTCCGGCGATGATGGTTTTCAAAGGTCTCATATTGCCTGGAGGATATAGGATGACGGCGCCGTGTCAATGTCATAGGATTCCTTTTGCCGGGATTCTGCGTTATGGTATTCTTGCCCCATGCTTTCCTCTGCTCTGGAAGACTCGCTGCGTTTGTTCGGCAAGGAACGGTTTCGTCCCATGCAGAGGGAGCTTGTGGAGTGCGCGCTGGAGGGCCGTTCCTGCATCGGTATTTTGCCTACGGGTTCCGGCAAGAGCCTTTGCTATCAGATTCCGGCGGTTCTGGGAAATGGGCTGACGGTTGTGGTTTCTCCGTTGATTGCCCTGATGCGCGACCAGGTGGCGGGGCTGGAAAAACTTGGCGTGGCCGCCGCCAGGTATGATTCGACCCTGGCGGAAGAAGATAAAGTCGCCCTGATGGACAGATTGAAGTCCGGAGGCGTCCGCCTTCTGTTTGCCGCTCCGGAGTCTCTGGAATCCCCGTGGATTCAGCAGGTCATGGAGTTTGTTCCCCCCGGCTTGTTCGTGGTGGATGAGGCTCATTGCCTTTCGGAATGGGGGCACAGTTTCCGTCCGGATTATCTGGGGCTGCCCGTTTTTTTCAGAAAGCACGGGTTCCGCAGCGTCATGGCGTTGACGGCCACGGCTACGGAGCAGGTGTGTCGCGATCTGGCCGGCCTGTTTGGCGTGAGTGATGAATGTATTTTCCGGGCTGCGCCGTACCGTGCGAATATCTTCCGCCAGGTGGAAACGTTGAAGGATCAGGATAAAACCGCGCGGCTGGTTGAATTGTTGAAAGAGGGAGGCCGCCGTCCTGCCGTGGTGTACACGCGGACCCGCAAAGATGCGGAAAACCTTTCCTACGAATTGGGAAAAGCCGGTTTCTCCGTCAAGTCCTATCATGCGGGCATGCCCCCGGAGACGAGGGGGCTGGTTCAGGATGAGTTTCTGGCAGGTACGGCGGACGTGCTGGTGGCGACGATTGCCTTCGGCATGGGGATTGACAAGCCGGACGTGCGTTCCGTGGTGCATTACCATCCCCCCGCCAGTCTGGAGGCGTATGTTCAGGAATCCGGCCGTGCAGGACGCGACGGCTTTCCTTCCTTCAGCCTGGTGATGTTATCCGCCCGCGACAGCGTGGCCGTAGCCAACCGGCTGCATGCGGCGGAGCCGGACCGGCACGGCATGAAAGGGCTGGTATCCCTGTTGTCCCGCAGAGGGGAGCACATTGTTTCCCTGTATGAGGCTTCCTCCGTTTATGATTTGCCGGATGTGGCGGTGGACCGGATGCTGTTTGACCTGAAACGTTCCGGTTCCGTACGGGAGAAGGGGACGGGGTTCAAGTATTACAGGGTGCGCCCTCTGTTCCGGATGGAGGAAATTCTGTGCGGCCGTGGCGGGGAGGAATGCGCCCGGCTGCAATGGATGGATATGCGTCGGCAGGGAGAGGTGGAGGATCTGGCTGTGGAATGGGGAATTTCATGGGAAGAAGCCGCCGCCTGGCTTGGTGACCTGGCTCTTTCCGGGGAATGGAAAGTGGAGCTGCGCCAGGCAGCCCTTCATCTGTATTCGGAAGGATTTGACGCGGAAGAGGCTGCGGAGGAATTTGAGCAGTATTTTTCCAGATCCCGGCTGAACGGGCTGAAACGCTGGAAAACCTGCGTTTCTACGCTGACGTCTTCCGCCTGCCTGAATAGAAACCTGGATGCCTATTTCGGTTTCCGGGACCTGTCCGGGCCTTGCGGGCATTGTCCTGCGTGCTGCGGGATGTTGCCTGCGGCCATGGAAGAAGAGGAACTTCCCCCGTTACCGGAAGAGCTGCGCTCCGCCGTCATGGAGCTGGCGGGGCAGAGGAAGCCCGCGCTGGCCCGCCCTTCCCAGTTGGCGCGCTTTTTGCTGGGACTGGCTTCTCCCGCGGCCATGCGCGCCCGGTTGTGGAGCCATCCTCTCTATGGGGCGCTGGCGGACAGGAAATGGGAGGATGTGTGGATTGAGGCGCATGCCCTGTCGGGTAGTTAGAGGCCGGTTTTTCCGCCTTGGGCGGCTTCATAGGCGGCAATAATGCGTTTGCAGGAATTTTCCGCATGCAGCAGGGAACACCAATAGCGGGATATTTCCTCCGGGTTGCGTTTTCTGGAGTCCCAGGCGCGGATTTCTTCCAAAAGTGCCCCGGAGAGGCTTTCCGGAGAATCGTCCGGGCTGAGTGTGCCTGAATCATGGGAAACGTACCATTGCAGGCAGTTCAGCTGAGGTGTGAGGCGAGGCCCTACGACAGAGGCCCCGGAGCACAGCGCTTCTGCGGAGGCAAGGTGCGTTCCTTCGGACAAGGAGGTGCAGAGACTGATTCTGGCCTGGGATTGTTTCTTTTGCAGTTCAATATTGGGAATATAGCCAGCCAGATGAATCCGGGTGCGAAGGGGCTCCGGAAGATTGCCGTGCCATTCCCGGAGAAAGTCAGGAATATTGCCGTAAATTTCCGCTTCCCAGTGTGGGGCGTGGGTAAGCGCCTGTTCCAGCGTGGACATCAGCAGGCAGGGGCGTTTATAGAGAAGATCGTCCCAGCGGCCTACGGCCATAATGATGTTGCGCTTCCCTCCTGCAAAGCGGCAGGTGGAAGAAATGGGGTTGGGAACTAGGGCCAGTTTCCGGACGATGGATTTTCCATAGAGCCATTCCCTATCTGCAACGGATTGGAGGGCTGCCGGAATGGGGAAGGCGACCATGTCCCCTTGGTCCAAATGTTTTCTGCGCCCCCTGCTGGCGAGGTTCCATGTGTGCTGTTTCAGAAGGCGCAGCAGGAAAAAAACGGAACCTTTGATTTTCCCGTGAATGAAAACGTCTTTGGTGTACATGTTTTTCGCGATGGGAAGCCAGTATTGCCACGGAAAAAACAGCCCGGATGAGTCCATGTACACTACCAGAAAGATTCCCGCGTCATGGATGGCTCTGGCGATGGGAAGGTATTTGCCCATTCCCCAGGCGTACAGGATCACTCCGTCAATACCCAGGGATTTCCACCAGGCTGCATCTTTCAGGTTGGCGTATTCCGTGCGGATGAGGTCGGGATCATCTCCTTCCTGGGCAGGTGTGGGCATGATGGCCCTGCTTTCCACCCCGATTCTCTGAAAGGCCTTGCAGAAAGCGCCTGAATCGCGGGAAAAGAAAGTATGGTCTCCCTTGAAGGACACCGGAGTGCATGTGTACCATTTCATGATGTTGGTGGGGTGGAAGATGAATGGAAAACGCGGAGCTCGCCAAGAAGGGCTTCCATGGACCGGAGCCATGCGGCGGGGGAGTATGTGGAGGACAAAAGTTGTTGCCCGTGCGCGCCCATGGCCGGCCAGCGTTCTTCTTGCTTCAGGGCGGTGTGCAGCGTCTCCGCCAGGGATTCCACGGAAGGTTCCTGTGCAATCCAGCCATTCCTGCCGTGGGTGATGAGCTCCGGCAGGCCGCCGTTCGGGGTAACAATGACGGGCGTGCCGTGGAGCCATGATTCCAGGACAACCATACCGAAGGTTTCCTCCCAGAGGGAGGGCGCTACGGAGAGGCCGCAGGCGGCGCGGACGGCTCCTTGTTCCTCATGGGGAATGAACCCGGTCAGGCGGATGGATTCAAGATGGCGGGAAGAGATATAACGCTTCAGTTCTCCGCGCAGGGGGCCGTCTCCCATCAGGTAGAGAATGCGGCCGGGGGGGGATAGGAGTTCCCACGCCTGAACCAGTTGCAGGACTCCTTTTTCCTGCGTCAGGCGTCCGGCGTAAAGGACGTCCCGGCGGGGCGGGTCGGCGGCAGGGGCGGGGTTTTGCCGGATGAAATGTGGAATAACCCTGATTTTATCCTCCGGTATTCCGGTTTGGATGAGAAGTTCCCGCTGGCGCCGGCTGATGGCAATGTAGGAGGAAAAGCGGCTCCAGGCTCCCATGCGGCGCGTTTTATACAGGACGGCGGCGGCCAGGGATGAGTACGCGGCGTTTTTCCTCCAACAGGCGTGCATGATGCCGGGAAAATAGTTGCCGCCTTGGCAGGAAAAGCAGGGCACTCCGTCCCGGTAAAATACTCCGTTGAGGCAGCCGGAGCGGTAATTGTGCATGTAGTGGATGACGGGAGCGGGTTGATGCAGGGCCAGTTCATAGACGCAGGGGGACATGGCCGGGAACGTATTGTGGATGATCCATGCGTCATAGCGGTTTTCACGCAGGCATTCGCGCAGTTTTTGCTCCACATCCCTGTTGTGGAGCAAATAACCCATTTTCTTCAGGGCGCCGTGGGGGCTATGGAACAGCTCCTCCGTTGAATAGACAAAGGGTGTGACATCCGCTATGGCACCCAAAGCCTCCGTAATGGCATGGAAGCAGATTTCTTCCCCTCCAACCTCGCCGTAACGGCTGAAAATATGTAGAATGCGTGGGCGTTGCATGGCTGCGGCGGCACAGGGGGTTATCCCTGGAGTTCCCTTCTGAGTTTCGCGGGATCCTTCAATAGCTCCCGCTGAATGGCTTCCTGCTGCTGGCGCAGACGGTCTTCCCGTAACTGAAGGGATTTTTTCCCGGCTCCCAGCCCGGCATTGACAAAGGGATTGTTGTCCCCGTATTTGGACCATGGGCCGCGGGGAATGCGGTAAAATTCCACAAAGCGCCAGTGGACAATGGCTGTTCCTCCCGTAATGCCCAGATAGTCGCGTACGGCAGGGGAGATGTCAATGCCCGCCCCTTTGTTCTGGGTATTGACGGGAGGCTTGTCTCCGAAGACGTAGGGCCAGTCTTCCGTGGTGAAGGGGCCGCAGTCTTCCCATTGGGCAAAACAGGAACGCTTGTTGTAAACGATTTGCACCCATCTGCCCTTGCAGACGGATTGCCCCTTTCCCGCATATTCGCGGCGGAACCACGGGATGACCCGTGACGCCTCCGCCTTATGCTCCCCTCTGGAAACGTCATTATAAGGGAGCGCCACGTAAAAGGGGTTTTGCCGGGGGATGAATGTTTTCGGGCGGAAGTCCCTCGTGCGGCAAACGGGATCCGGGTTGTCGAAGCCGCCGAAGTTTTCCCGCCATGCGGAATCCCACGAGCTTTTGTGGTTGGCTACCGGATTGCGTTCCGTGGGTTCTTCCCCCACCCAGAAGACCGTGGCGGTAATGTTGAGACGCCAGGGATAGGTGCCGGGGCTTTGCCTGGACGTCCTGGGAAGGATGCGGGGAGCGGGCCGCTTTCCTCCCTCTGCAGCAACAGGCGATTTGACGATGACCCGGGGCAGGGGATCCCGTTGCGTTGGGGTGACGATGACGGGGCCTTTGGGCCGTCCGGAACTGTTCGCCAGGGCGCGGGTGGCACTCCGGCCTGTCTGGATGTCCGCCCTGGCGGTTTCTGCGGAAACCAGAACCGGCAGCGTGAGCAGGCATGCGGACAGGAGGGGGCTCCCGAAGAGCCCCTTCCGTAATGCCTGTTGACGCTGCCGGTAGTTTACCATCGGTGCAGTTGGGTGACGAAGCGGTGGTCCAGCTTGCCGGGATAATCCGTATTGAAATGAAGGCCGCGGCTTTCATTGCGGCGCATGGCGCAGTCCACGATCAGGGAGGCCACCGCCACCAGGTTGCGCAATTCCAAGATGTCCGGCGTAATGCGGTATCCCCAGTAAAAGTCCTTTACCTCCCGGTGCAGCATCCGGAGCCGCGTGGCTGCGCGGTCCAGCCTTTTATTGGTCCGCACAATGGAGACGTAATCCCACATCAGGCGGCGGATTTCATCCCAATTATGATAGATGACGGAAAGTTCGTCAGGCAGGGCTGTATCTCCGTGGTGCCAGGCTGGGATGTCGTAAGGAGTGGGGGAATCCTTTCTCAGGGGATGCAGGGAGAGCATGGAGTTCAGCGCCCTCTTGGCGACCACCACGCATTCCAGAAGGGAGTTGGAAGCCAGCCGGTTGGCGCCGTGAAGACCGGTGCAGCCGGTTTCCCCTGCGGCGTAAAGGCCGTCCAGGCTGGTCTGACCGTTGACGTCCGTCAGCACGCCGCCGCACTGGAAATGCGCTGCGGGAACAACGGGAATAGGTTCCCTGGCGGGATTGACGCCGTAGCGGTTGCATGTCTCGTAAATCAGGGGAAAACGTTCCTGGACGAACCCTTCCGGCTTGTGGGAGATATCCAGATAAACGCACATGCTGCCCGTCCTCTTCATTTCCGAATCTACGGCGCGGGCGGTGATGTCGCGCGGGGCCAGGGATTTGCGGGGGTCGTACTTGTGCATGAATTCCTTCCCGTCCGCGCCTATCAGCACGCCGCCTTCCCCGCGCACGGCTTCGGAGATGAGGAAGGAGCGCGCTTCCGCGCCTTCCGCGCGGGTGTTGAAGAAACAGGTGGGATGGAACTGCACGAATTCCATGTTGGCGATGGTGGCCCCCGCCCGCCAGGCCATGGCTACGCCGTCCCCCGTGGCGGAATCATTATTGGTAGTGTACAGATATACGCGCCCGCAGCCGCCGGTGGCGAGCAGCACGCGGTCTGACCGGAAGATTTCCACTTCCCCGGAGACGCGGTCCAGCACGTAGGCTCCCAGAACGCGGTCTTCCGTGACGAGGCCCAGCTTGGTGGTCGTAATCAGGTCAATGGCGAAATGGTCTTCCAGCAGTTCAATGTTGGGGTGAAGCTTGGCCGCCTCCAGAAGTTTGGAGGTAATTTCCAGTCCGGTTGCGTCTTTGGCGTGGAGGATGCGCCGTTTGGTGTGGCCGCCCTCCCTGGCCAGTTCATAATCCTCTCCCTGGTTGCCGGGGTCAAAGTTCACTCCCCATTCCAGCAGTTCCCGGATAGCGTCCGGGCCTTCCTCCACGATAGTGCGCACGGCCTGTTCGTTGCAGAGGCCCGCTCCGGCGTCCAGCGTATCCGCAACATGGTCTTCAAAGGAATCGTTGCGGTCCCATACGGCGGCGATGCCGCCCTGTGCCTTGGCGGAACTGCAATCCAGAAATTTGCCTTTTGTAATGACTGCAACCTTGCCGTGTTCCGCCGCTCTCAAGGCGAAACTCAATCCGGCAACACCTGCCCCAATGACTAAAAAGTCGCTCGTCTTCATCTTGAATGGTACGGAATTGTACCATGACGCGGGCTGCCAAGTCACGCCCAATGATGGGGCGGCAGGGCATATTTGTCTGGAAAAGAAGTGTGAAACACGCTAATTCATGGGCATGAGACCCCAAGGGAACGAACAGGAAGCGCGCTGGAACAAGCATGTGCGCAGCGCGCCGTCCAAAATTGCCGTGAAGGCGCTGGGAGAGGAGGTGCTGGACGGGATTCTGGACAAATCCTCCAACCCTCTGCTGCTTATTCTGGACTGCGTGCAGGACCCCCACAACCTGGGAGCCATCCTGCGGACGGCGGACGGCGCGGGAGTGGATGCCGTCATCGCCCCCCGGGACAAATCCGTGGGCATTACGGAGACGGTGCTGCGCGTTTCCGTCGGCGCTGCGGAAAAGGTGCCTTTTATTCAGGTGACCAATCTGGCGCGCACCATGAAGCAGCTCCAGAGCCGCGGCATCTGGATATTCGGCACGTCGGACAAAGGAGACCGCGGCCTGTATGAAACGGACTTCACGGGGCCGGCCGCACTGGTGATGGGGGCGGAAGGGGAAGGGATGAGAAGATTGACGGAAGAGAACTGCGATTTCCTGCTGAGGATTCCCATGAAGGGAAGCATTCCGTGCCTGAACGTATCTGTGGCTACGGGCGTATGCCTGTATGAAATAGTACGGCAGCGTTCCTGATTCCATGACTGTTTTTCTCCCTCCCTCGTCTTTATGATTCAGGAACTTGATCTTGCTCCGGGGGAACGCGCCAGGTTTATTTCAGACATCCATTTCGGCCATGCCAAGGCGCTGGCCCGGGAGCCGGAAGAGCTGGGGTTTCTTCTGGAGGGGTGCTCCCATCTGGTAGTGTGCGGGGACCTCAGTGAAACCCGTGAAAGCCCCTGCCGGGAGGAAGGATTGGAAAAACCGGCCCGTTTCCTGCGGATGTGCCGGGATGCCGGGGTGCAGCCCGTTCTGCTGGCCGGCAACCATGATCCGGACGAGAAAGCCGGCCTGCTGAAATTGCAGGGCGGCCGCATCTGCGCTTTGCACGGCCATGCGCTGTTCAGGGAGGTGGCTCCGTGGGGATGGGAATATTTGAAAAACAAGCAGGTTTCCCGCGAACTGATCGCAGCGTTCCCGGAGGCGGAGGCAGATTTGCTGCGGCGGCTGGAGCTGGCCCGTGCCATGAGTGTGCTGGTGCCTCCTGTTTATACGCGTTCCGGAACACATCAAAATAAACTGGTGCGTTTTTTAGCTCATTCTGCCTGGCCGCCGGAACGGCCCGTGCGGATTCTTCTGGCATGGCTGACGATGATGCGGCGCATGGGGAAATTTGCAGACCGTTTTTTTCCGGAAGCGGAAGTCGTCATTTTTGGCCATCTTCACCGACGGGCGGTGAGCGGGAAAAAGGGGCGGCGGCTGTACGTCAACCTGGGCGCCTGTTTCCGCCATGCCAGATGCTGGGCGGCGGACGTAACGCCGGAAAGAGGAGTCTCCATCCGCAGTTATACGCCCGGAGGATATGATGGCCCGGAGGCAATTCTCCGCTGATTGATGCCCACGGAAAAAAAGTGAGGGGAACGCGTCCGTGTTTAGGCGATAATGTGTTAGAGCACCGGATGACTAGTCCATACAGTTTGTGGACGCGTTCCCCATAGAATTTGGCCGCGCCTGTTTTCCCTGGTAGCCGGCGGGACAGTTTTTCCCGGAGCTTTTCAGGGCGCAGCCCCGGCAGCAGCAGGGGCGCGAGGAGGAAAAAAACCTGGAAAAGAAGGACTCCATTCTGGCGGGTGCGCCGCCGGAGCACTTTCTTTCACCGTTTCTTTCCGAATTGGGGCTGACCATGAAGCAAAGTTAGTGCAACCTAACTCATGTTGCAAGAAAAAAGTTTGTCTCACCTAATATTTTTCAAGAAGAGGTTGACTTGGTCAGAGCCTTGGTTATTGTTTTTTTGTTAGTTAAACCTAATAAGCATCAATCATGATACATGAAAAATTTTCCACTCCGGAGTTGAGCAACAGCCTGGAGGATTATATTGAAGCCGTCCGCAACATTGAGTTGGAAAAGGGATGCGCCACCGTAGGGGAAATTGCGGAATCCCTGAACGTGAAAAAACCTTCCGCCTCACTGGCCATGAAGCAGTTGAAGGAACGCGGCCTGGTGGAATACACGCAGTATTCTCCCATTGTCCTGACCAGGGAAGGCCGTTATTACGCGGACCGGGTCATTTCCTGCCATACCATGGTGAAGGAGTTCCTCATTACGGTGCTGAAGATGGAGGAAAAACGCGCCGATGAAGTGGCCTGTTGCATTGAACATATCATGACTCTGGAGGAAATCTCCCGTTTCCAGCTTCTGACGGATCGTTGCAGGGAGAGAGGAGAATAAAATACTCCCACATGATTTTCCGGGAGGACGGTTCATGAGGGAATGGCTCATCCCTCTCTTTTTTACTTCGGAACCCGGACCGGGGGAAGGCATCGGCGTGTGCTGCGCGCGCTGACGTACACTGTGGAAGCGTTATGGAGGAACGCGGAAAGGTCCGGGGTAATCAGCCCGAACATGCCCAGCAGGATCAGAGATGAGTTGAACCCGATGATAAAGCGGTAGTTGCGTTCTATTTTTTCAAGGACGGCACAGCTCAATTCCCTTAAAACAACCAGTTCAGCCAGAGAGCTGGACAACAGGGAAATATCCGCCACTTCACGGGCGATATCGGAAGAATCCTTCATGGAGACGGAAACATCTGCACAGGAAAGAGCGGGGGAATCGTTGATGCCGTCTCCCACCATGCACACTGTTTTGCCGGATTTCTTCAATTGCTGGATAAAGCGGGCCTTATCTTCAGGCAGAACCTGGGAACGGTATTCCGTGATGCTCAACTGGCGGCTGATGGCGCGGGCTGCGGATTCGCTGTCCCCCGTGAGCATGATGATGGAGGAAATGCCCTGCCGTTTCAGCCGGGCGATCGTCTCTGCGGCTTCCGGCCTGGGCGGGTCGCTGACGCCGATCATGCCGATTGCTCTGCGGCCTATGGCGAGAAAGATGTTGGATTTGCCTCTGGCGTGATTGCGTATGGTCAGCCTTTGTTCTTCCGTGAGGGGGATGCGTTCATCTTCAAAGAGAAAATGGTAGCTGCCCACAAGAACCTTTTTCCCATGAAGGCGGGAGGAAATGCCGTGGGCCACGATGTATTCCACCTCCGCGTGTTCTTCTTCATGGTGCAGGCCCTCCTCCAGCGCTTTGCGCACAACGGCCCGCGCCACGCTGTGGGGGAAGTGTTCTTCCAGGCATGCTGCCGTTTTCAGGATATATTCCCTGCTGCAGTCGCTCAAAGGGATGATCTGCGTTACCTGAGGGCAGGCGGAAGTCAGCGTCCCCGTCTTGTCAAAAACGATGGTGTCCGTTTTGGCGAACAGCTCCATGAATTTCCCGCCCTTGATCATGATCTTGCGCGCTGCGGCCTCTTTCATGGCGGAGATGACGGAAATGGGGGTGGCGAGCTTGATGGCGCAGGAATAATCCACCATCAGCACGGAGAGAGCCTTGGAGATATTCCTGGTGAACAGAAACAGCGCCCCTGCCGTGAGCAGGGTATAGGGAACGATAGAATCCGCCAGCTTTTCCGCCCGGCTTTGGATGCGCGCTTTCAGTTCCTCCGAATGGTCGATCAGGGCGATGATATTGTTAATGCGGGACTGGTCTCCTGCGGCGTCCACCCGGATGACGAGGGAACCCGTTTCCAGCGTGGTTCCGGCAAAGACGACGGACCCTTCCCGTTTGGAAGCCGCTTCCGATTCCCCCGTCATGGCGGCCTGGTTGACTTCCGCTTCTCCGGACAGCACGGTACCGTCCACAGGGATGACGTTCCCCGCGTCCACGCGGATTTTCTCCCCCGGGCGGATTTGCTCCATGGGAACCTGGCGCATGCCTCCTTCTTCCACCCGCCAGACGCGGTCTATATTTATGCTCAGGCTGGCCGCAAGCGCCGCCCGGGTCTTTTTCCGAGTGTAATTTTCCAGCAGGTCTGAAATGGAAAGAAGGAACATGATGGAATTGGCCGTTCCGTAAGCCTTCGTGCCGATGGAAACCCCTATGGAGACGGCGTCCAGAACGGCTACGTTGAGCCGTCCGCTTCCCAGGCCGGCCATTCCGCGCCGTAAATAGGAACCGTAATTCCAGAATGCTTTGGCCATTCTGAGCGGGGGCGGCAGAAACATCTTGCAAAGCAGGAAAGAGGAAGCTTTCCCCGCTATGCGGAGAAAAAAGGACCGGGTCAGTTTCCTGGCCTCCGCGCGCTCTTCCGGTTCGTGGCTGCGGAGTGTTTCCGGCCTGAGCCTGTCCAGCGTGCGGAAAATGGCCTGGGGGTTGGTTCCTTCATACAGGATGAACACACCTCCGTTGCAGGGGGTGGCCTTGACGGAGTATACGCCTTTCTGTTTCAGGAGCCTGCATTCGATGCCGTAAGCCTGGTCATGATTGAATGCGCAGCGGCCGCTGCGTACACGGAGCCTGCCGGGCGTATGATGGATAACCTGGTAATGCATGGGTAAGGAAAAAGAAAAGGGGGAAACGCCCTTCTCCGTGCGTTTCCCCCGTTGGGGGCGGTCCATTCCGCTGGCGGAGAAGGAAACGGGCGCCCCGCTGTTTGGTGATGGACAATGAGATTGCTACTGTTCCGGCCTGCTGTTTTTTGCGGCGGCCTCATGGCACAGGTCCTGGGCTTCTTCCCGGATGTTTGCCAGTTGTTCCATGGCCTTCTGCTGGATGAGCATGGCCTTGGAAAGGCCCTGGACGGCCAATTTCCTGGCAACGGGACTTTTTACTACTTTCGCTCCGATGGCGGCGGCGATCATTCCTCCGACGAAGCCCCAGAGGCCTTTGTTGTTCATGTAACTCATGGTAATGTTTTGATTGGGTTCATCCGGCTTTGGCGGCATGCAGCCGCTTCTTTTCCGGAAGGATTGGATTATATCCAATCCAGCCTGCATTTTTTTAGCGTGCCCCCGTATTCTGGTCAAGATGAATTAGCTGAAACTAATTTTTTTAGCAGGCATGAAAATATTTTTGCGATATTTTTAATACGTTGAAAACAAATAAAATATAATGAACCAACATAATGTTGTACTGAGCAGGGCAAGGGCATTGGGAAGAAAAAGTGTTGACTGAATAGTTAGTTCAATCTAACTTTGCCGCGTTGCATGAACTTGACCCATACAGGACTTCACCGTTTCTTCCGCCGGGTCTGCCGGTACAGGAAACTGGCCGGGCTGCTCATCCGGCGTCCCAGATACCGTCTGCTCTGCGGAGACTGTGGGTTCTGTATGGGGGCATGCGGCAGAGCTGTGAAAGAGCAAGCCCGGGAGAACGGAAGCGGAGCTCTTTCCCTGTAAAAGGAAAGCGCCCCTCTCCACCTCTGGATCAATCATATAAGTATTATACCACAAACATCCAACGATAAGACTAACCGTTTTCTATGAAGAAGCATAACATAATAGCAATGGCGTTGACGAGCCTCATGGCGCTTCCTGTAATCGCTCAAGACAGCACCCCTGCTGTTGGTGATATTTTGCAGGGCATCAATATGTTCACTCCGGAAGAAGGCGATCCTGCCTACAAGGTGAAGGCCAATGAGAAATACGGCACCCAATGGGGTGTGGATATGGCCTACGGACTTTGGAATACGGAAAAGGTTTCCGATGTTAAGCGCCATAACAACCTGGCTCTTCTTCATGCCCAGCTTAATCAGCGCCTTATTGAAGACAAGGCCAACGGGGGAACCTGGTTGCGTGTGGAATTTTCCGGTTCATGGGGGCTGGATCGTGAATCCGCACAGAGCGATACGTTTTTCACTGAAGCCTATGCCACGGCTTCCGGCTTGCATGCTGACGCGATGGGGCCTCATGAAGGAATATTCCCTGAAGTGGCGCTGATGCAATACTTTGCAGGGAAGCGCGCTTGCCTCATCGCAGGTATGGTGAATCTCACCAACTACTTTGATGCTGTCAGCATTGCCAATGACTCCTTCTCCTCTTTCACCAATGACGGGTTTGTGAACTCCACTATCCTGCCTTTGGTGGACAGCAATATTGGCGGTATTCTGCAAGTTGAACTCAACCGCAATAATTACATGATGGTTGCCGTTTCCCGCACGGGATGCGATTCCGGATACAATCCTTTTAATTCCGATTATTGTGATGGTTATGCCGTGGTTGGCGAATACGGCCATATCTTTGCCGACGGCGCTGCGACTCTCCGTATCAATCCGTTCTATACCAGCACGGATGTGGACATGGACGACGGGACCGGGGAACGCCGCCGCCAAAATGCCGGGCTTGTCGCGAGCATCGAATATACTCCCTGCGATCCTCTGACCATTTACTCTCGCGCCGGATTTGCCGCCAAACAATACTTGAGCAACTCCGCTGAATTCTCCGTGGGCGCCAACATTAAGCTCTTCCCTTCCCGTGAAGATGACTTCCTGGGCATTTCCTACGGTGTGTTCAAGGGGCAGACCCCCTGTGACGGAGAGCGCGCTGAGCATAACCGCGAACAGGTGCTGGAAGTCATGTACAGTTTCCAGGTGAATGATTATTTCAAAGTTGTTCCTCACTTCCAGTACATCGCGAATCCGGCTTACAGCACTTCCAGCGAAAACATTCTCTGGGGCGTTCAGGCAGTCTTTTCTTTCTGATCAGCTGGTCCTGGACATGGCCGCCTTTTCTCTTAAATCAGGCATGGCCGGAGTTTCATGAAAACATAATGACATTAAATCTTCCTTGTCTGTCTCCATGCAGTGAGCGGAATCCTGCGTGAGAAAGATATAGAAGGGGTCTGCATGACCTGGCGGCAACGCCGCATTCTCGATCAGGTAGAGGATGCGGCGTTGCTTATTTGATTACGGAGCCATTTACCCTCCTTTATTGATGCCTGCTGGCGGAGCTTGGACCGGCAATGTATGCCGGGTCATGGAATGGCCTTCAGCCTTTCCTTATCTACCGTCAAATACTGACTGTTGAAGGTAGGAGGCTTCCCCAAGGCTATTCCGTAGAATTTTTATCCCGGGGAAAAATAAAAGCCACCTGAAAATGGGCTTTCCCGCCTTTGGCTCCGTTCCCGGAAAAAACGGAAAAGAAGGCTTTTTGCCACGCCGGAAGATGGATGGGAGCCGCAACGTTTCCGGGGGCCGAAGCGTTTAAAACCATATTGACTTAAACGGGAATTATCTTAAACTGACAGAATGAGTAAGGTTCAATGGGAAATTTCAAATGATGAAGTGACCGACCGTGATACTGCTCTGCGCCGCTTGCAGGAAGGAACGACCGGCCACGTGGTGTGCGCCCGCGACGGCGCGTGCCTCCAGTCTTATAAGGAAGCGGATGGCGTGTACCATTGCGAAATTGTATTCAAGACGGATTCCTGCTGCCCGCCGGTATTCGCCGCCCCGGAAGGGGTGACGGGAAAGGAGCTGGAAATGCTTTACGATCGTTTTGCCAATGGGGACGATTTTTCCTTTGTGGAAAAGGAATGGGAACCTCTGATGGCCGTGGAATACCGCCATCGCCACAATGTGATGTGGTTCATCTTCCTGTTCATCGCGCTGGTAATTGCGGCCATGGCGGCATATCAGCACGGTTGGATTGAGTGAGAGGGGAGAGGTTGTCTGCGGCATGCGCCGTAGCAGAAAAACCTGCAAACCGCAGAAAATGGTTTGCAGGTTCTGGATGGGATAACCGGGGCCGGGATTTAATCCTGTTTTTCGTGGTCGTGATGGTGGCCGCCGCAGCAATTTCCGCCGCCACCGCAACAGCCGTCGCTGTCGTTGCCGCAACATCCGCAGTTGCCGCAGCATTTGCCGCGCTTGCTGAAAATTTTGTATAACGCGTAAGCCAGGGCCAGGAAAAGAAGGGTGGCGATGATATATGTTCCCATATTAGTCAGTAGAGTTAAGGAATTGGTTTAGAAGTTATTTGGAGGCTGTATAAGGTTTCTTTGCCACCAGGTAAACGAACCCCAGCAGGAGCAATAGGGCAATGCCCTGCCCGATGCCGAAGGAAGCTTCCGCATAAAGCCATGCTCCCAGCTGGTAAATCAGGAAGGCCAGGCAGTACGCCAGGGCGCACATGTAGCCGATGGCGAAGAAGGTCCATTTGGCGCTGTTCATTTCCCTTCTGATAGCGCCCATGGCCGCGAAGCAGGGGGCGCAGAGAAGATTGAAAATCATGAAGGAGAAAGCGCTCAGGAAGGTGAAGGCTCCCGCTTGGACCAGGCGGTCCCCGGTTTCCCTGATTTCCGCATCTTCATCTTCCTCTTCTTCCGCTTCAGCAGCGGATTCTCCGGAACCTTCCTCCAGGGATGCCTGGAGCTCCCGGCCGGCGGGGGACATTTCCTGCGTTTCGGGGGAGTCCTCCGTTTTTTCCGCTTCATCTTCCCCGGAACTGCCGTCCGCATACAGGACGCCGAAGGTGCCTACCACGTTTTCCTTGGCAATCAATCCGGTAATGGTAGCCATGGTGGGTTTCCATTCACCCCAGCCCAGAGGCTGGAAGACAGGCGCGGCCACATTGCCGATGGAGGCCAGCATGCTGTCATTCTGCTCTACGGAATCCACCTTCCAGTTATAGCTGGAGAGGAACCAGATCAGGGCGCTGGACACAAAGATGACGGTCCCGGCTTTTTGCACGAAAGCCTTGCAGCGGTCCCATGCATGAATGATGACGTTCTTCCAGGCCGGGATGTGGTAAATGGGAAGTTCCATGACGAAGGGAGTGGGGTCCCCGGCGAACATGGCAGTCTTTTTCAGAATAAGGCCGGAAAGGATGATGGCGCCCACCCCGATGAAATAGGCCCCCGGAGCCACCCAGGAATTTTCCGGGAAGAAGGCTCCGGCAATCAGGGCAATGATGGGAGTTTTGGCCCCGCAGGGGATGAACGTGGTGGTCATAATAGTCATGCGCCTGTCCTTTTCGTTCTCAATGGTGCGGGTCGCCATGACTCCAGGAACGCCGCACCCCATGGAAACGAGCATGGGAATAAAGGATTTCCCGGAAAGGCCGAATTTGCGGAAAATGCGGTCCATGATGAACGCTACGCGGGCCATGTAGCCGCAATCCTCCAATATGCCCAGGCACAGGAACAGAACCGCCATTTGCGGGAGGAAGCCCAGAACGGCTCCCACGCCGGCAATCACGCCGTCCTGGATCAGGCTTTCCAGCCATGGGGCGCAGCCGGCGTTTTCCAGCAGGCTTCCTACCCATTCCGGAACCCATTCCCCGAAGAAAGTATCATTGGCCCAGTCTGTGCCCCATGCGCCTATCGTCTGAATGGAGATGTAATATACAGCCCACATAACGACGGCAAAAATGGGGAGGCCCAGCCAGCGGTTGGTGATGATGCGATCAATCCTGTCGCTGCCCGTCAGGTTGCCGGGGCTGGCTTTAACGACGGCGTCTTTGATGATGCGGGAAATGGAATTATAGCGTTCATTGGTGATAATGGATTCACTATCGTCATCCATTTCCCGTTCCATGGTTTCAATAATCCCGTTGATGCGGGATTGTTCCTCGGGATTGAGCGCGAGCTGGTCCGCGACTTTCTGGTCTCTTTCGAAAACTTTAACGGCAAACCATTTTTTCTGCTGATCCAGGCATTTGCCGGTGATGATTTCCCCAATTTCTCCGATGGCTTTTTCCAGATGGTCCGGAAAGTGGACGGCCTGCGGGGTCCGGGCGTCGTCCGACGCAGTCGTCGTTACTACGGCGTCTATCAGTTCACGAATGCCGGTCCCCTTGAGAGCGCTGATTTCCAGCACCTGGCAACCGAGGTTGCGTGCAAGTTTTTCCGTGTCGATCCTGTCGCCGCGCTTCCGGACAATGTCCATCATGTTCAGCGCTATAATGACGGGAACGCCCAGTTCGCAAAGCTGGGTGGTGAGGTAAAGATTGCGTTCCAGGTTGCTGCCGTCAACCAGGTTCAGGATGAGGGAGGGATGGTCCGTGACCAGGTAATTCCGGCTGACGACTTCCTCCAGGGTATAGGGGGAAAGGGAATAAATGCCCGGAAGGTCTTCAATGATGATATTTTTATGGCCTTTCAGGCGGCCTTCCTTCTTTTCCACGGTGACGCCGGGCCAGTTGCCGACAAACTGATTCGAGCCGGTCAGGGCGTTGAAAAGCGTCGTTTTACCGCAGTTGGGGTTGCCCGCAAGGGCAATTTTGATTTGCTTTTCCATACGGTTGCTTTCTCCTCCTTAGTTAAGTAAGCTTAACTCATGCAGAAAATAAATTACTCCACTTCGATCATTTCGGTATCCGCCTTGCGCAGCGACAGTTCATAGCCGCGCACTGTGACCTCCATCGGATCACCAAGGGGCGCCACCTTGCGGACATAGACCTCGGTACCCTTGGTGATGCCCATATCCATGATGCGGCGCTTGACGGGACCTTCGCCGTGGAGCTTGACGACTCTGGCGGTCTCGCCGATTCTAACTTCACGCAGTGTTTTCATCATCTTTCTCCTTTTTATTCAGAATTTTCTTCAAATCATGATCTTTCTCGCCATTTCTTCGCTGATGGCAACGCGGCTTTCCTTGACCTTGACGATCACATTCCCGCCGAGCGAAGCTACAACGTTCACCTCTGCCCCGGCGACAAAGCCGAGATCTGCAAGGTGCTTTTTCACTTCCGCGCTCCCGCCGACTCTGAGAATAGTATTTTCTTCTCCGGCGTTTGCCAATGTAAGCGGCATCATTTTTCTCCCTCCGCATGTTCTTGATCCGACACTTTCTGCCGTCGCAAACTCGATTGCTTTTGCAGGCGTCAGTTAGTGCTCTTTAACTTTCGCTCGTTAGTTTAATAGCTCTAACCTCATTTGTCAAGGGGTTTCGCAGATATTTTTTTTGCGCTTGCTTTCTTAGTTTGAGTATGTTAATCTGTAAATACTATCTGACAAAAAAGTTGGTGAAACCGCCTATGAAGATCCAGAAGGCCTCCGAGGATTATCTCGAGTCCATGCTGATGATGAAGGAAATGCACGGCTATGTCCGTTCGGTCGATGTGGCAGAGCACCTTGGCGTGACCAAGCCCAGCGTGACCTATGCGACCAAGCGTCTGCGCGAAAACGGCTATATCGAGATGGACCGCGACGGTCTCATCACGCTGACCGACCGCGGCATGGCCATCGCTGCAAAAATGCTCGACCGGCACCACACGCTCACGAAATTTCTCGTTGCACTCGGTGTGGACAAAAAAACCGCCGAGGAAGACGCCTGCAAGATCGAGCACGACATCAGCCAGCAGACCTATGACGCGATCTGCGAACATGTAAAGCAGCACCTTTGAGGCACAAGGCGGCTCTGCACCAAAAGGTGCGAGCCGCCTTTTTCTTTTTGCCGCCGCGCGGAAGCGCCCACCGCGCTCTGCCGAACAGGAAAAAAACTTTGATTTTTATGAAGCGTTTTGTCAGGAACTGCGTCTAAAGAGGAAAGAAACTCTTTGTACCAAGGAAGGAGGTGCCGCACGATGGAGGACGCGCAGATCGTCGAGCTGTTCTTCGCGCGCTCGGAGGACGCCATCAGCGAGCTGGATCAAAAATACGGCAAACTTTACCACAAGCTCGCGGACAATATCCTCAAGAGCGCGCAGGACGCCGAAGAGTGTGTGAACGACGCCTACCTCAGCACATGGAACGCGATCCCGCCGCAGCGGCCGGAATCCCTTTCGGCGTTTGTCGGCACGCTCGTCCGCCGCTGTTCGATCACGCGCTATCGTGCCAACACGGCAATGAAACGAAACAGCCACTACGACGTGTGTATGGAGGAGATCGAAGAATTCCTCGCCTCCCCCCGGCGCACGGAGGAGCACTGCGAGGCAAAGGAGCTTGCCGCCGTCATCGAGTGCTTCCTCGACACGCAGAGCAAGGAGAACCGCGTGCTCTTTATGCGCCGCTACTGGTACGCTGACAGCTACGCCGACATCGGCCGCCTTCTCGGCATCACCGAGAGCAACGCAAGACTGCGGCTGATGCGCATGCGCAAGCAGCTCAAAACTTATTTGATCGAGCAGGAGGTGATGGCATGACGGCCAAACTTTTCTCCGACGCCATGAATGAGATCGGTGCAAAATATGTGGAAGAAGCGCTGTATTATGAACGGCCGAAAAAGCGCAGCTTTTTTGCCGAAACCGCCAAACGGGCAGCCGCAGTGCTGCTTGCCGCATCACTTCTGTTTGCAGCCTTCACCGCCGCAAGCCCCGATGCGAGGGCAAGCTTGATCCACTGGATAGAAACCTGGACAGGCTCTCAGGTCTCCTACCAATATGCCGGCGATGCCCCTGCTGATAAGCTGCCATTCTATACGCTCACCGCCCTGCCGGACGGTTACGCACTGAACGCAGAGATGAGCTACGAAGATTCCGGTTTCCGCCAGCTCTGTTATGAAAGCAGCGACGATCTCATCATCTTCAGCTGCATTTACATGCAGGATAACGCATTCAGTTACTATGACATGGGCGAGGACACCGAGATTTTTGAGGTCACGGTCAACGGCTGCAAGGGAAAGCTCTTTCTTCCAAGCGATCCCACGCTGTGGAGTACGCTTGAGTGGATCGACGAAAAGAGCAATCTGCATTTTTCGCTTGACGCCTGCGGCGACCGGGAAGCAATGCTCCGTCTGGCAGAAAGCGCAGCAATCACTGAACGGCCCGCTGACTTTCCCCAGCCAGAGGAAAAAGAGCCCACCTCAATGAACGATATAACCGGCGAGAAAGTCGAGCCGTAGCCGCCCGCACCGCTTAGACAAAAATAAAGAAACACAGGATACCTTGCACCGCAAGGCCCAAAAGAACGAAAGGAGACCCGCCATGATGGAAAATAACCAGACGCCAAGTCCCGCACCTATCCCCGAAGTTTCCCCCGTCGCCGTTCCCGCCCCCGCAGAGAGTACCGCCGCTCCCTCTCCCGCGCTGCCGGTCATTCCCCTGCGTGAGCTGCCCAATGCGCCGCTGCTGCACAAGGGATTCCAGAACCTCTTCCGCCTCAGCATCGCCAATGCCGTCATCAACCTCCTGAACAACACCTTCAAGCTCGGTGACAAGATCCCGGCGCTCGGCATCGTGCTGAGTGCGATGTCGTTTGCGGTCAGCGTTCTCGCGCTCGTTGTGCTCTGGAAGCTGAGCGCGGCCGTCCCCCGCTTCCGCAAGGCCGTGTACTTTAATCTTCTGCCGCTGATCGCGCTGCCGTTCGTTGCGCTTCTCGATGCGCCAAGCGTACAGGAGTGGATAACGGCATCGGACGTCTCTGCGATCCTGGTCGTTCTGATCATTCTGCTGGGATTGCTCTTCCTGTTTGCCACACTTGCGGCGTACCACCAGCTCACCGCCTGCGCCGAAGCGTTTGACGGCGCAGACGACGCAATGGCGGCAAAATGGCGTTCACTCTGCACCTGGCAGGTCGTGGTCATCGGTGCTCTCGGCGCATTTCTCATTCTGATCCTGCTTTTGACTCTGTCGTCGGCTTCCTTCTTCTATTTTTACAACGGCAGCCTGACCGTCCTGCTGCTGCTTATTCTCGCCATTGCCATCGCTCTGGGCGTGGTCGAGATCATAGAGCTCGTGTACCTCAACCGCAGCGCCAAGCTGTACGAGTAAACGTCAACCATCACAAAACGGAAAGGAGTATGTTATGTCTACCATCAACAAAACTTTTCTGCGCGTCCTGCTTGCCATCGCCTGCTGCATCGCGCTCGCGTTCAGTCTGCTGCCGCAGGCCGAGGCCGCAATGCGCGCCGACGTCGTCACCGGCAAGGTGACGCTCAACGGTCAGGTCATCGACAACAAGAACGCCAAGTACCCCCTGCTGTCCTACAGCAACATCACCTACTTTCCCATGACATATCAATTAAGCCGTTTCATGGGCGTGGAGACCGACTGGAACAATGCCGCCAAGTCGCTCAATATCACCGCAGGCGGCGCGCAGAGCGCTTACGTCGCCGAACCCGGCAAGGCGCCGAAGGGCAGCGTCTCCGTCACGCTGCCAAGCTACCGGATCAGCGTCAACGGCGCGCTGATCGACAACAAGGAGGCGACCTATCCGATCTTCAATTACAACGGCGTAACGTACTTCCCGCTGACGTTCCGCTATGCGTACGAGTCCTTCGGCTGGGGCTATCAGTGGGACGCAGAGAACGGACTGCGCATCGACACGACCTCTGCCCCCGCCCATGTGCCGACCGAACCGAACACCGGAAACGCCGCGCTCGATAAGGCGCTCACGATCCTCAACAGCAAATACGCCACGGGCGGCAAATACCACGGCATGCTTGAAGGCGGCGGCAAGAAGACGAGCTTCGACGCCGCGCTCGACGTCAGCAGCACACCGGATGTCACCACCGTGAAATTTACTGCCGAGCCGTTTCCGTTCTTTGATAACGGTGTCAGTTATTTTGCAAATTACTATGCTGTCAAGGGCGGTTTTGCAAGCGATGAACAGATTGGCATCTCCGGCAACAGCCCGGAACTAGGTGATGTTGGCTATCCGATTTATGCCGAGGTGGCTGTATGGGCGGAGAATAGCTACATCGGCAAATGCTTCCTTGACTGCCAGTTCACAGGTGCGCGCAGCAAGCATATCACGGACGCAAAGCGTGTGTCCTCGTCGGGTAGCACGGAAACATGGGCGCTGGCAGTCACGTTTGCAAGCGATGGCTTCACCGGCTACACCGCCGAGCTCAGCGTCGACACGGCGAAAAGCATCGTAACGCAGATTGTGATCCGCACCGCAAACTATACGCTGACGATGACACCTGCGTAAGAAGGCATCAGTGTTTTACGGAAGTTTCGCTGTGAAAGTGTCTTGAGGCGAAATACCATAACAAGATCGGGAGGGACATATGAAGGAGTATTCGGTGTGGGTAGATGAGGCGGAGAAAATCGTCTCATTTCACGAGGTGGATAATAGTGAGCTTATCTATTTTGATCAGCGCGAAATATACCTGTCCTATCTTAGTGCGCTGACCACGCAGGGCTACCGGTTCCAGTAAGCATTTTCAATTCGCGGCGTTACGTAGTGCTATGCGAAGGGAGGTGGCTTTATGAAAAGGCGCGTCCTATCATTAGTGACAGTATTTACTTTGTTGGTTATATTAGCTCTTGTCGCGGTTTTAATTCGAATACCGACTTCTATAGACTATAGCGGACAAATTATTGAATACAGCACTGTAGATAGTGAAATTTCGATAAAACATGATATTGCTATCGAGGGAATATATTATGATAACGCATTAGGTCGCGATAGTTTCCAAGGGACTTTCTATATCAGCGATATAGAAGGCATTGGGAAAAATCTCAATAATGTGCACTTTGATTTTAATCCCCAATATAGGTATTGTCCCGTATTTTACAATGATTATGGAGAGCCAATTGGTTCTGGTATAGCACAAATCTTTTTCAATAAGAACTTTTCTGTACTTGCCGTACAACTCGCAGGAACGAACGGAGATTCCTCGCGTTTTCTTGTACTGAACGCAGCTGACCGCGAAGATGCATTATCTCAGTATACGGCTCTTCTCTAAAGAATTACTGATGGCAATCTCAATCAACACACCTGCGAATTTTGCGAGCAACAATGTGAAATGTACTCCTGTTAGCGCTGATATCATTGAGAGTGTTTCCTTGGAGAACCCCAAAAAGAAAAAAGTATATATGCTTGTGAAAAACGACATCCCTCCGCATTTATATGATAGGTAAAACTATTACCGTGCAGGCTATTTCTTAGGTAGGGCCAGATTCTCTACTTAAATTCGCGTGTCGTGTCAACAAAGAAGAGAAAGGATAGCATTGCTAAGGGAGTCTAATCTGATGAAGTTATATTTTGAAAAAGAGTGGAAATTGTGCGCACTGTTTGCGCTTGTTACTTTGCCGTTGGCGTTTTTGGCACCTTATAAGTCCTATGTGATTCAGTGGCTAATTGATGCAGAATCCGCAAGCGAAATTCCGCATCTGCTTGGCGTTGGAGGTCTTATCTTTCTTTCCGTTTTTCTCCTTGAATGGCTTGGACGGAACATATTTGCACGGATCAATACATCCATTGCTCGAGCAATGAGAGAGGATTTAATTGAAGGGACACTTTGTTGCGATTTAGGAGAATTTAAGCAAAATACTGTTGGTAGCTATGTTTCACAAATAACCAATGATATTACTGCCATTCAGAATGAATTTCTCACATCTCTCTATAACATTACTCTTTATGGCGGGATGCTTGTTTGTTCGCTTATTTTTCTTTATCGCATTCATCCTTTGATGCTTTTGATTGCAGTTATCATGGCAATATTTCCTGCCGTAATGCCACATGCTTTTGCCCGCTTTTTGAAAAAGACTCGATCAGATTTTTCGCAGGAAAATGCTGATTATGTTACAACTGGCAAAGACATCTTACAAGGATTTGAAACCCTGCGCAGCTTTGGTGCAGAAGCTGAGGCTAAATTACGGCACTCCGTAGCTGCCGCAAGCCTTAGTAATGCGGAGTTACGTTACAGCAAAGTCATCAACTGCAATATTGCCATGACATCTTTTGTTGGGCAAATCGTGTTTTATTCGGTGCTAGCAATAGGTATTACGTTAGTATTTAAAGGGAATATCTCGATAGGTTACCTTGTAACCGCAACGAATCTTATAAACTTTACAAATCAACCCGTTCAGGTAATCTCGCAGAGCGTTTCTAAAATTATTGCAACAACAGATATCCGACACCGCCTCGTCCTTGTTCGGCAGAATACACATCAGGGTGTTAGTAATTTTACAGAATCCCAGGCGGGAAACCTGTCTTTGCAACATGTCTACTTTCGATACAATAATAACGATGCATATGCGATCAACGATATTAACTGTACCTTCTTACAAGGCAAGAAATACGCAATTATGGGACCAAGCGGCTCTGGAAAGAGTACTCTTGCCAAGGTGATTTCTGGAATGTATCGCAACTATGAAGGCAGTATTCTTTACGATGGGAAAGAGCTACGCAATATGTCGCACACAGAATCTACACATGTGATCGAAACCATTCCGCAGAATCCATTTATCTTTAATGGTACCGTATACGAAAACATTACTCTATTTTCAAAGCAATGGACCCAGGAAGAAGTCCTATCTGCTGCGCAGCGGTCTGGACTTTCGGATTTTCTTGCAAAACTCCCACAAGGGCTAAACAGTGAGCTTAAAGAAAGCAATCTTTCAGGAGGT
>ENA-ORUI01000628-ORUI01000628.1-human-gut-metagenome-genome-assembly--contig:-NODE-628-length-42647-cov-10.301395_pt1 | contig 42647 bp, 55 predicted proteins | sample MGYA00242078_ERZ509205 | MGnify/ENA primary metagenome ERZ509205 (study PRJEB26280, sample SAMEA2338828) | human gut metagenome | biome: human gut; feature: human-associated habitat; material: faeces... | reverse complement strand
TTTGTTTATATTTGTAAAAATAAACAACAGCTGTAAATCCAAATAGTAAAGTTGTATAACCAAAACATTCCATATCTTTAATAAGAGAATATATAATAATAACTGTAATTGTTACTAACACAAATATAGTTCCAATAGTAACACTTTTATAGTGATTAAATTCAGATAATTTTATAATATTTTCTTCTGATTTTTCTTTTATCTTATATTCTGGTATTTTTTCACCTGATAAAATATCATTTACACTAACACCAAGTATTTCACTTAACGGTTTTAAAAGGGGCATATCCATTAAGCAAATTCCTCTTTCCCATTTGCTAACTGCATTTTTGCTTATATTTAATTTTTCTGCTAATTGTTCTTGAGTTATTTTTTTATCCTTGCGACAATCTGCAATAAATTGACCTATTTTTACTTTATCCATACTTACCACCTCATTATTGACAATTTAACACAAAAATTCTTTCTTTTCCACACACCACAGGTTTATTTTAAAAAAAACATACCTACGGTTTACTTGCAAATTACTATTTATTTAACTCTTTTTCTAAATCTCTCATATATCTTTTTTGTTGACTTTTTAAATACGACTTTGCCAACAATTTCATAATAAAACTATTTACTTCTATTTCTTCAGTAAAATCTAGTTCAATATTACCATTTGGAAGTTCCTTAAAAATACCAATCCATCTACCTTTTAAATTAGCATTTTTTAGGTCAAATTTATATTCTTTTAATTTTTCTTTTGCAGTAATAGTAAAATATGTAGGAAAATTATTTGTAGTATATTCAACAAAATGTGTGTCATCTATAATTACGATTTTAGATAAATCACTTCGCCAAGCATAATTAGAATTATCTGTAATAATATTCCACAACTTATTTCTATCACAAGAAAATTGCTTTTTAATATTTGATCTAATCATAATTCCTCCATAAAATGTAATTTATTTTTTGCATATTTCTAATATTTTTCTCATAGTATTAGCAGTTCTTATAGTAATTTTATCACTTATTTCTGTACTTGCTGTTTTGCACCACCAATTAGATTTTCTATAATTTTTTAAATCAAAAGACCAGAAAATATTGTTTTTATATTCTTGTATTTTTTCATATTCGTTAGGAGAGCCTATTGTATCAAAAACTTCATTATAAGTAGTTGGTGGGATAATAAATATTATATTATCATATATCTCTTTATTGTCTTTTCCCCACCAGTTTGGACTATGGCTTATCAATTCTTCTAATTCTTGCGAAGTAATAATATAAGTTGGTATATCAAAAAGAAATTCATTTTTTATCATTGCTTGTATATTATTTTTAATTACATTTTTATCGTCTATATCACTTTCAAAGACAACATTGCCACTATTTAGATAAGTAATTACTTCTTTATATCCTAAAGTAATAAATTCCTTTTTTAAATCACTCATTGCAATTTTATTTTTACCACTTATATTTATTCCTCTCAATAATGCTATATATTTCATAATTCCTCCATTAAATTTGAATTATAATTCTATTAAACTATTTTCAAAATCTTTAACATAATATTTTATATTTTTTGTACCTTTTGAAATAATAGTATGACCTTCTTCTTCAAGCAGCTTTTTTTGTAATTCTATTGCTTCAGGATATTTTATATTTAATTCGCCATCAGATTTTAGAGTTCTCCAATATGGTGTTATATCTTCATTTCTTTGATAACTAGCCCAAGCAACTATATTTACAAATATTCCTGCTGTCATTGGATCAGTAAAATCGGCATTATTTTGTTTTGCGAGATAATCTCTCATTTGACTTACTGTAACTAATTTCCCTTTTGGAACTTTTTTCATAAGGTTGTCATAATAAAGTGGTGGCGCAAAAAACATTTTAGTTCCACCATATTTTTTAATAGTCTTTTCATCTTCTACAATTTGAATTTTAGGCATATCTTTATTGTTTTTCATCATAGCATTAAAATCCTTTTTGCTTTCATTAGCCATACTATCAACTCACTTTCAAATTACTATTTATCTTTTACTTTGAATATTTATTCTTTATTACTTTTCCTACAAGAAAGACTATAATACTTGGTAGTATAAATTCAACCACTCTTTCGATTATAAAAATATAAAATGGTGCTGAATTGTTTACATTATCATATTTAATATAATCCATTCCTAATCTAATGACAAATCCAACAACTAATAGTACACAAATTGCATACAGAAACTTATAAATATTTTCTTTTTTAATCATTCTTTCTCACTTCCTATCTTTAAATGGAGCTATAAGCAATATTACTATTGTTATTAAGTAAATTACATATATTGGATAAGTAATATAATTATTCCAAGGAAAACTCGCTTGAGGATTATTTATAGCAAATATTATAAATATAATTGCTATTAAAAGCATAATTAGCCCAATAAGTCTTGATACTTTTTTAATCATTTAATCAGGATCACCTTTCTCCATAACTTGTAATTTGTTTATCTTAATATCTTATTTAATACATTTATATGTTCTTCAGAATTAATCAAGGCATCTTCACAATGTGCTTTTCCATCAAAAGTTATAATATTAGCATTTGGATAATTCTTTTTAATATATTTTGCTGTTTTTTTTGCATACATTTCAGCCATCTTTGTTCCATGCAAATAATATATTTCTGTGCTAGGTGTATCAATGTTTGGTGGTAATTTAAAACTACCTACGGCCTTTAAATAATTTACTATTGTTGTATCACTCATATTATCTAATAGTTTTAAAAATATTTCTAAATGTTTTTCTTTTACCATTGAGCCAACTGCCTGAGCAACTACATTTTCATCTCTTTGTCTTGCTTTTTCTGTTATTGTTAAATATTGTTTTGTTAAAATTGATGTTATAAAATTTGATTGTGATACTAATGGTGAACTTTCTAATATCAACTTTCTAATATTAATATTTTTGTTTTTCCAAATCATAGAAGCAACTATTCCACCCATACTCATACCATAAATTACATAAACATCATTTCCAAATTTATTAATATAATATTGTTCTAGCTCTTTAACTTCTGACTCAAAAGAAACAAAATCTTCTTTTATTTCTGGATTATGACCTGTTAATATTGGAACAATTATAAAATAATCTTTTTCAAAATATTTAATATAATCTTCCCACACTTGATATGGACTTTCAAATCCATGTATTAGAATCATTTTTTCGTTTCTAGGATTACCAAATTCTAATATTTTCAAATATATCACTCACTTTCAAATTACTATTTATCAATTTCCCATAACAAAATCATTTAATTTTAGACAGTGTTAAACAACAGCAACCATATTTCTCCGATTCTTCTTTTGTATAATATCCTTGATAAGTATCATCAACAACATCTTGAATAGAATGATAACTCCCTTTAAAATCTTCATCAAAATATTTAGCATAACAATCATACCAGTTATTAAACACTTCAATATTAACAACAGTAGCAAATAAAACTTCGTCTTTATCAGGCAATTTAATAAATCTAATAGTATCACCTATTTTAATTTGTTGTCTTTTTTCATCATATAATCGATATTCCCTTACCTTCTTATCAGCTTTCATACTATCAAAATTCTCACCATACAATTTTAAATCATGTACCATGTAATCACCTACTATTTCTGACTAATATAATTTTTTACATAATCATAAATAATCCCTTTTTCTTCTTCATCACCCATCAGTTCATATATTTTTTCAAGAAAACCCTCTCTCTTAACAATCTCATAACTAGGATAACATTTTATAAACGACGTTATCCAACCCATCGCAGCAGCTCTAAGTTCATCAACCGTACTTGTATCATCTTTACGAACCACTCGATTATTCAATATAGAATCTACAACTCTTTTAGAAATAAAATTTTTATTTTCTTTATTAGAATAAAAAACAGGCTGATCTTTATCTGATAATTTAGGAATTATATTTAACATAGCATATATCCAATCTATTTTATCAGCATCTCGTACAATTGAAATATATTTATACAATTCTTTAGATAAATTAGAAGGAAGTTCATCATAATCATGTAACTTAATAATTTCTAGAATTAATTGTTTTTCATTTTCTAGCAAATCATCCAATAACTTCTCTTTCTCTAAAATTTCAACACCAAGTAATGCATGATCACAAAGCCTGCTATCTTTATAAGTATTACATCTATAAAATTGTTCAAATCTTCCTATATCATGAAATAAAGAAGCAATACCAACAAGATGAATTTCTTGATCAGTCAATTCTAATTTTTGAGCAATTTCAACAGCAAGCTTATAAACTCTTTTACTATGCTCTATTTTTCTATGAATATGGAGCTTCTGAAATTCGTCTTTTACAATTTCCATATAATAATCACTATATTTATTAAAAAAATCAAAATATTTATCCATACTCCACCTCTTATTCTAGTTATGTTTATTTATAAATTTTCTATATTGAACATTATCATGATACGAATTACCATCTAAAATAGAAACTACAGGTACAGAATAATGATACTTCTCTAACAAATCAATAATAGAAGATAATTCATAACAAGAAGAACCATTTTGGTAAAGCAAAGGAAATTGTTCTTCTTCTACAGGATGAAAAAACGGATATAACTCCCCACCATCAAAAACTGATATTCCTACCATATATTTTAAAGGAATCTCTCTAGGTATCTGTCTTTCCAAGTAAATTCCACCTTCATATAATTTTAAATCATTCTCAACTGAGGAATCTAATACAATAGAAAATTGCTGCAACACAAAATCCTGAAAAGCATCTTCAAAACAACTAGAATCACATTCTTCCTTATATTGTTTATCATAGGCTGTCTCACTATTTTGATATCTAGAAATAGAAACAAACAAATCTCCATTAATTGAAGCATTAGAATGAAAATTACCACTGCCATATCGAGAAATAATTTTCTCTTTACACAAAATTGCTCCAGACTCTAATATATGAGAAAGTTTTTCTAACCGTATCTCTATATTCCCCCAAGTATCATCATAGGCAATACCATAAGAATGAACACTATGAAAGTATTTATCATCTAATTTCATTGACCCTTCCCCCTTATTTTAATAAAACAATAGCAATATCAATCTAAATAATCAATAATCTCTCTCACATTATGAACAACATAATCCACATGATTTTCAAGTCCACCTTTAGGATCAATTGCAAACTTAACATCAGCAAGCGATAACATTGAGATATCAGCTGCAGAATCTCCCAAACCATATACTATCTTTTCTTCATTATCATATCTATGAATAACATCAAAACAAGCATCATATTTAAAATCATGACTACTAAAACTAGACTCTGAAATATTAATAATTTTATCACCATCCATATTAGGCTTACTACCAAATACATAAGTAATATTTAATAACTCTTGATAATACTTTAACACTAGTTCAAGATTTCCAGAAGATACTACTGTAATATATCCTTTATTATGAAGAGTTTTAAATAATTTGACTACTCCATCTCTTAAATAATTATTTTCATCTAATTTATCTTTAACTTGTTGATAAGTAACACCACGTAAAAAATTAATTCTAGTACATAAAGGACCATACCCTTTAACATGTCCATAAAGTACCTTGTTTTTAAGCTCAATAGATTCCTCTTTCTTACCAACAATATCACATACGACATCCAAAATATCTTCAGTAACTAAAGTACCATCAAAATCAAATAAAAATATTTTAGTCATAAAATCACCCGTTATACCCATTAATTCTACAAAATTAGCAATCTAACAATTCAAAATCACTTTTACAGTTCAAACTTGATTAACTCTACTAAATAAGATATATCATCATCATTTAAGTGAAGAGATAACACTTCTTTACCACTCAACACTAACAATTTGTTAATCTCCTGATCTAAATCTGTCTTTATATTATAAAAATATTGCAATAACTCATCCTTCGTAAAATTCAAAACTCCAGTATAAACAATACCATAATTTCTACCCGGATTGGGAGTTTTTAAATACTTCATATGATACTCTAAAACATGTTCCTGATTATTTAAATCTAATTTTAATTCTTCTAACAACTCTCTTTTTAAGCATACTTCTGGATGAAACTCTGCACCTTCTAAATCACTAGGTTCAACTACACCACCTATAATATTAATCTTACCATGATTGTTTTTTAAAACAACGTAATAATCATCCTGTGTTTTAAATAAAATTGAAACAAATAAACTACGTATATCTAAATCATCGTGAGTTTTAGAATAAATTAACCATGAATATCTAGCAACGCCGATTTCAATGAAATTCATTTCGAAATCAAAGTTCACAACAGCCAACAGATATCCATCCCAGTACCCCTGATGTTTTTGAACAAATGATTCCCAAGCTCTACAAACTTTACTTTCCAAATAAGAATCTAACCGAATCTGAAAAGGATTAGACTTTCTAATAACAGGAACCTCTTTTATTGGTTGTAGCATATAACACCTCACCCATCATACTAATTTATTTACATTTGTGAAAAACTCATATTATTTCCATAATTTCTCATCTTAGATTGATATAATTCGACTACTTTGCATAAATAATTGTAATAAAATAAATATCCTTCAATATATCTATTTCCCAATAAGCCTCAACTAAATTACTAGTAGATAAATCCATATTTTCTAAAGTATTAATTATTTTCATAACATCACCTATGTAATTTGTATAAATCCATTCCTGCTCCATAACCACAAAGGAGTATGAATATCAATCGGCTTATATTTAGTATTTTCTAACAATTTGTTCCACCGATCTATTACAATTAATTGAACATCATTCCTATCAAGCTCTTCTTCAGTAATTAACCCAAGTTTATAAGTTGCTTGCACTACATGTGTATCTGGCGCAACTGTTAAACACTCCATATTTTGATACTCTCTATCTGTATATTGCCAAATAACATATAACCAATAATTACATATTTTAGTACCTGATAGATATGGAAACTTCTTTTTATTTTCCTTTTGAATAAAATTTCTAATCTTATGAACATCATTATGAAATTGATCAAATAGTTTCCTAATATCTCCATCAAAAAGCTCTAAAAAAGTATGACACAAAGAAATCCATATTTCTGTTTGCTTTTGTTTTTGTAACGCAACTTTATATTTCGTTAATGCGTATTGAACTTCTTCAAAGGAACTATTAACACATTCTTTAGGATTAAAAACAAATCTAGTTTCAGAATCTTCATATGTTTTTAAAGAACTTTCCCATAAAATATAAGAATTTCTTTGATAATTAAGTGCCATAGGTAAAGTAAAATATAAATAGTTTTCTAAAGATGATTTATCTAATCCTGGATTAGCATCCTCTGGCATCACTTCTCCACCAAGTTCACCTTTCTTCCACATACGATATAACTTTTTAACCTTCTCAAAAATTTCTTTTTTACTTTTATCAGTTATCATAAAATACATCTCTTCCTATAAATATTTTTGAATAATATAGTTTCCCCAAGTCTCATTACTATTAATAGTTCTTCTGGCAATAGGAGAATTTTCAAAATAATCAATAAGTTTAGCTTTTTTACCAGTCTTTTCTAATAAACCCATCATTTTCTTTTTTGTTAAAAAATTATAGTACTTTCCCTCTTTTATCATATATCCTGTCCCAACTTTAAAAGATGTATAAATAATACCACCGACTTTTAATGCATCAATCATTTGATTAAGAATAGTAAATAAGCACTCATCTTCAATATGTAAAATAGAAGAACAAGCCCAAATACAATCATAGGTATCAATATCATGAAAATCAAAAAAATCCATACAAATAACTTCTATTCCTAAATACTTAGTAGCAAGCTTACACATTTCAATAGAACCATCAATTGCTTTTACACAATATCCCAAATCTAGAAACTTCTTACTATCTCTACCAGAACCACAGCCAAAATCTAAAATATAAGCATGCCGGGGTAAAAGAGGAAGCACCTTCTGATAAATAAAATCAAAATCAACAGAAATAGTTTGATTACAATATTCTTGCGCATTTTTATTATAATAATCTAACGTATCATATTCCAACATCATATAATACCCCCACAACCATATAACAATTATAACATAAAAAGACTTTAACCCCGTAATAGAATTAAAATCTTATTTACACATACTTCCAAATTTTCTGATACTGTTTTAACTGTTCTTCTTTCTTTATTTGAGCAACTGGATGATAAACTGGAATAATAACAAAATCACAAACTTTTATTTCTGGATAACATTGGATTGTCTCTTTTAATGTTTTAGAAATAGGAAAACCAAAAATACTTGCTAATGATAATAATGGATAATACCCCAGTGTGACAATTACTTTAGGTTTTACAATTTCAATCTGACGCAATAAATACTTACTACAATTCAAAGTAGATTTTTTTAAGTCTATATTATCACCACGATAACTATTTCCTTTTCTTGCACAAAGAATAGCATTGGTCACAAACAGATTATCTAAAGTATACATACCCTGAGATGATTGTTCAATATAATATGCTAACAACTTTTTCGTATTACTTTTTTCAGATTCAATAAGGTCTTTCCAATTACTTTTATCGTAATTTAACTTATCATGTAATGTTTTCATTTCTTGGTAAGGTCCCCAATCTTGTCCAATAATCATAATAGAAGAATCCATCCTATGAAACCAATCTGTCCAAATAGAAGGAATATTAACACTAAAATCTAAATTTTGATAAATATTGATAAGAGACTTATTTGAATTAGGAAAAGAAAGGCATTGATTACAATTCCCTAATTCCTCAAATAATTTTTCTAGTTTTTTTTGTTTCTCTTTCATAAAACACCCACAATAATTTATTTAATATCCTCTTTCAAAACATGATTTAAATACTCCTCTGCAGAAATACCTCTATGCAATTTATCATACTCTTTAATAACAATACTTTCTAATTCTTCTTCTAAAATATTATTTTCCTTTAAAATAGAAACATAGTTACTACGTTGATACTCCAATAACTCACTCAAGTCAGAAAATCTAAAAATCCCCCGATGTTTAGTATCGGAAAATTCAAATAAATACCAAGAATTATCCTTTTGATATACCAAAAACGAATGCATAGGATAAGGGTTAATATAGTCTACTTTCACCATTTCAAAAAATGTTTTATTTTGATATCCATGACTAAAAAACCATTCTCTTTCAAATTCAACCATATCAAAACAGTTACCTATTCTCGTATCTAAAATATCATCAACCCCTTGCAACTGATAATTTAAATACCAAGAATCATCAAAATCTATATCAGTTGGTACAAATAGCCTACCATCCTTACCTAAATATCCATAAGAAAAATATTGATTCATAAACTCTAATAATTCTTCTGAAGTAACAATATTTTGATATTTTTCTACTAAACTTTTCATACTATCCCTACCATTCTACAACAGTTAACTTAGAAAAACGATTTTGCCAACCCGTTACTTTTTTGTTATATAATTCTTTGGAATTACCACTATGTCTAATAGGACGAATCGTTCTACTAAAAATATCTGAAAGACCATAAGGAGCATATACTTTTATATTACCATCTTCTAACGTAATACCTATCGCATGAACAGTAGCTATCCACCTACCTATTGCATCTTCAGAATTTTGATAAGGTAAAACTTTTTCACCTTCTTTTTTTTCTTTCCATAAATGCATTCTAGCTTCATTAGAAACATCAACCTCATAAGGAATACTATGACTTCGAGCATATTCTTGAATCATTTCATAATACTTCATATCAGTATCGATACTTAAGTCCTCCGGATGATAATAAATAACATCTAAATCTTTAACTTCATAATTCAAATCACGACCATCTTGATAATTCCAAACAGTTTGAAAAACACACCCTGCCGCAATATAAAAATTAGGAAGTCGAAGTTCAGCAATATACTCTAACATCTCCATTAATGGGTGATTCTTCTTTAAAATAAAAATCAATTCTTCTAATTGTTTATCAATACATGAATACTGCATATTACTCACCAAGACTCTTAATCATATCAGTAGTACGACTATGATAGCCATTTGCTTCATAAAAAGAAATAGCTCTTGTATTATAACAAAATACCCCTAACAAAACATCATGACACCCAATAGATTTTAAATACTCTTCCATTTTTAAAAGTAACTTTTTACCTATACCTTTAGAACGAACAGAACTAGAAACAACAAGTTCTGTAACTCTACCTCTCATAGGAGCCTTAAAATCATAATTATCAATAGCATAATTATTAATAACTCCTGCAATTAAACCAACAATTCTCTCATCCTCTTTATATAGAAAAATCTTACCTTTCCAAGCTTCTATTTCTTCTAAAGTTTTCTTAAAATATAAATCACGATAATCATCGGTTAAAATATTATAACCCTCTTCATCAATATCGCTAATATGTTTCTGTAGCTCAACTAATAAATCTTTAATATCTTCATCATACATAGAATCATATTCAATTATCATTAACATCACCTTCAAACTACCTACTTTATATCATAAATTAAAAAAAGAAACAACAAAAAAAGCGTATTACAAAATACACTTAATAATATTAATCCTTATTACCAAATCTAGAAATTGGTAAAATTGTAAGTGACGTTTTACCCATAATCTTATCTCGAGAAATAGGACCAAAAACACGACTATCAGTAGAATTAGTTCGATTATCACCCATAATAAAATATTCATCTTTGCCTAAAGTGGTAGAAAAATCAAATGTTTCTTTATGTTTAAAATCTTCTTTTACATATTTACCATCAATATAAAGTTTATCATTTTTATATTCAACAGTCTCGCCAGGAAGACCAATTACTCTTTTTATCAAATATTCATCTTCCTCTTTTACAACAACAATATCAAATCTTTCAATATCACTAAATCGATAACTAATCTCATCAAGTAACATAATATCTTTATCATTAAGAGTAGGATCCATAGATGCCCCGTTAACTCGAATTGGAGAAACTACAAACGTCTTAATTAAAACAACAACTAATATAATCATAAAATAAGGTAAAAACTCTTTTATATAGTTTTTTTTCACTGTTTCTTTTTTTTCTTCCATAATAAACACCTTACTTTCTATATTATTCTATCACTATTTTTTTATTCTTAAAAGAAAAAATAAGGGATTCCCCTTATTTTTATTGTTGTCCTCTTTCTTTGATACGGTATCCACCAACCATACCTCTTAAGAATGTAAGTTTAGCACGTCTTACTTTACCTTTACGTACTACTGTAATTCCAGCAATCTTTGGTGAGTGAATTGGGAAAGTTCTTTCAACTCCAACTCCACTACTCATTTTACGAACTGTAAAAGTTTCAGAAACACTTCCACCACGACGAGCTACTACAGTTCCTTCAAATGCTTGGATACGTTCTCTCTTACCTTCAATAATCTTAACGTCAACTCTTACAGTATCTCCAACACGGAATTCTGGAACGTTAGGATTAAGTTGTTTTTGGTTAATTTTGTCAATAACGTTCATATAAGTTCTCCTCTCTAAATATATATTTCACAAATGATCATATTCAAGTTAAACAGCGGATCATCGCTTAGACGTTTACAATTATAGCATAATAAAAACAAAATAGCAAATAATATTTATTATTTTTTCTTAAAATTAGTATGATTCTTCATACTATCATAAACTTGATGAATATAATCCCCTTGATTCATAGAAAAAGTAGATGGAATCTGTATATGCATCGAATTATCCAATTCATATGGATAACTCGTAATTTCCAATTCTGGAAAATGATAAGAAAGTCTTCTAAAATTTCTATAATATTTATTAATTGTATTATTACAAATTCTAACAAACTCATCATATGGAACTCTACTATTATTCATCTTAGCCATATTTCTAATTGGAAAATTACTTTTCACAATCATTTCATTACATGAAATATCCTGTAAAAAGGAAGTAAACAAAGTTAAAGCAACAATACTAGAAACAGAAACATCTTTAATATTTTCATCAGGATAATCATCATAAACACCTTGGTTTGTTTGATATAAAATTCGATTTAGCTTTTTTCTCCTACAGATAAATCTCTTCCGACTTTCCCATGATGAAGAACATAAACATAAGCTTTATCATCATCCAAACCAAAACCAATATTAGGTAATGAAAGAGTACTTCCATCTTCTCCACACATTTTACTACGGAATACATAAGGAGTCTCATTGCCAGATGGATTCCAAACATCAACACGAGTTTCAAAATGATGAGGAACTTTTCCTTCTATTACATCACTAGTATATTTCTTGAAATATTCTTGCCTAGAAATAGAATCAGTTAAAAAACGACTTCTACGCTCTAGAAACTCTTCTGGATTACGAAAATCCTCTTCCGTAGCATTAAACCAAACATTAAAAACGGCAGACTCTATAATTGCATTAATATCTCCTTCAAAATAAACATAGTCATATTTCTGTAATTCAGGATATTCTTGTAAAAAAGAAATCATATTTTCTGTATATTGAATTAACGCTTTATCAAATCGCTCTTGATTATGAATTTGAATAACAGGAATATTTTCATCACTAATATCCTCTATCTGACTAGATAAACAAAAAGATGCATCAAATAAAAAGCCACCAATAGAAACCATATTTTTGCTATTAGCTTGGGGAAGAATCTCCTTATAAAAAGCATCTAAAATTTTTTGGTCCATAACATCACCTACTTAATAAACATTGCATCTCCAAACGAAAAGAAACGATACTTTTCTTCTACAGCTATTTTATAAGCATGTAAAATATGTTCTCTTCCAGCAAGAGCAGATACTAACATAACTAAAGTAGATTTAGGTAAATGGAAATTAGTAATCAAAGCATCAATAGCCTTAAATTCATAACCCGGATAAATAAAGATATTAGTCCAACCACTGCATTCACGAAACTCATGATATAAACTCATAATAGTTTCCAAAGTTCTAGTACTAGTAGTACCAACACTAATAATACGCCCACCTTGTTTTTTAGTTTCATTCAAAAGTGCTGCAACTTCACCTGTCATTTGATAAAACTCACTATGCATCTCATGCTCTTCTACAGTATCAACACTCACAGGTCTAAAAGTACCAAGTCCAACATGAAGAGTAATATAAGCAATATGAACACCTTTATCTTCAATTTCTTTTAATAATTCTTTAGTAAAGTGAAGTCCCGCTGTTGGAGCAGCCGCACTACCAACCTCTCTAGCATAAACAGTTTGATATCTAGACTGATCTTCTAATTGTTCATGAATATAAGGAGGAAGCGGCATTGTACCTAACTCTTCTAACACTTCCAAAAAAATACCTTCATAAGAAAAAGTAAAATGGCGTATCCCCTCTTCTCCAACAAAAATGCAAGTTGCTTTTAATTTACCATCACCAAATACTACAACAGTCCCTTCTTTAATACGACGAGCAGGTTTTACTAAACATTCCCACGTATCACCTTCAGTATTTTTCAGCAACAATACTTCAATCGCAGCTTTTGTATCCTCTTTTTCTCCATAAAGTCTAGCCGGAAGTACTTTTGTATCATTTAATACTAAAGTATCACCTGGGTTTAAATAAGAGACAATATCTTTAAAGTGTCTATGTTCGATTTCTCCCGTTTCCTTATCTAAAACCATAAGTCTAGACTCATCACGCTTTTTTAAAGGAGTCTGCGCAATTAACTCTTCCGGCAAATCATAATTAAATTCTTCTACTGTCATCTGTTTCCATCTCCTTTATTATTTTCTCTTGAATTTTAGAAGACTCAGAAATAAGTTGTTCTAACCCTTCTGTCTGTAATCTGTTTTCTAAATATGACCTATCCTCTTCGCTATTATAGAAATAATCATACCATAAAATCAAATCATCACTTTCGTAGGTAGTTTTTGCTCTCATAGCAATTAATGATAAAACAGATTGAGGAAATCTCTTTAAAATTTCTGAATAATTATCAATTGGTTCAATAATAGACCATTTAGATAAAATAGCCAGTTCTTTATTCGTATAGCTGGATATCTGATCATAAAAATCATAATAATAAGTTGCTCCAGCCAAAACAGTAAATAGTTTCTGACGAAAAAGACTACTACTACCATGAGGAGAATAACTACTATCAACAAAATGAACAAAATCCATAAAATTTTCTTGTTTAGCCTCCTCCATAGCTACTAAAGAATGATAATGCTGATTTAAAATTTCAGGTGGCAAAAAAGAAAATTTATCAACATTATCTTGAATAATCCTGCAGACATCAGAAATAGTTTCTGCTTTATCAAAAATGAAACCTCTCATGCACTTCACCACTTATTTTTTTTCAATACCTAATACTTCATAAGCTTTATCAGTAGCAATTCTACCACGACTTGTTCTCTTTAATAAACCTGTCTGTAATAAATAAGGTTCATAAACATCTTCAATCGTAGTAACTTCTTCTCCTATAGAACTACTAAGAGCTTCAATTCCGACAGGGCCCCCACCAAATTTTTCGATAACTGCAAGTAACAATTCATGGTCTGTATTATCAAGTCCCATTTTATCAACTTTTAAACGCTCTAAAGCATCCTCCGTAATAGCTAAATCAACTGTACCATTTCCTTTAACTAAAGCAAAGTCCCTTACTCTTTTAAATAATCTATTAGCAATTCTAGGAGTTCCCCTACTTCTTTTTGCAAGTTCTCTAGCAGCTTCTTCCTCTATTTCCACATCAAGTACTCTAGCAGTACGCTTAATAATATCTGTAAGTTCTTCTACAGTATAAAACTGTAACTTAGAAGTAATACCAAAACGATCGCGAAGAGGTGCAGACAAGTCTCCTGCACGTGTCGTCGCACCAACCAAAGTAAAAGGTGGTAAATCGATTTTTATATTACGACTATTTCCTTCACTACCAACAATAATATCTAAAGAAAAGTCTTCCATCGCCGGATATAATATTTCTTCAATATATCTTGGCATACGATGAATTTCATCAATAAACAATACATCACCAGGCTCTAAAGAAGAAAGAATAGCTGCCAAATCACCACTTTTTTCTATACTAGGTCCACTCGCAGTTTTAATATTAGTACCAAGTTCATGTGCAATAATAAAAGCAAGCGTAGTTTTACCTAATCCCGGAGGACCATACAAAAGAACATGATCTAACGGCTCATTTCTCATCTTCGCAGCTTCTACAAAAACTCTAATATTTTCTTTCACATCTTCTTGACCAATATATTCACTAATACTTTCTGGTCGAATAGTATTATCCATCAATTGATCATCTTCTAGATGATAATTAGTAACAACACTCTCCTCTTGCATAAGCACCTCTCCTTTCTATTATCGCAATAATAATTTTAAAGCCTCTTTTATTTGCTCTTCAATGGAACTATTTTCATCCACTTGACCAATAACTTTCTTAATTTCTTTATCTTTATATCCTAAAGCAAGCAAAGCTTCTTGTAACTCTTCTTGATTTTCTACAACATCATCCGTAATACCAGTACCAATAAATTCTAGCTTTCCTTTTAAATCTAAAATAATCTGTCTAGCTAATTTCTCACCAATTTTAGGAAATTTTTTCAAATATAAAATATTTTCTCTCTCGATTGCATCCATAATCCCTTGAATAGAACCAACTGCTAAAATAGGAAGAGCCATACGACAACCAAGTCCCTTTACACTAATAAGTTTTAAAAACAATTCCTTTTCTTCTCTAGTCTTAAACCCAAATAAAGCTTCTTCATCTTCTTTCACTTGTTGATAAACAAAAACCTTATATTCTTTTCCTACTTCAAAAGCATAAGGATTAGGCACATAAATTAAATATCCTATTCCATTATTATCTACTACAATAGAATTATACTTTAACTCTACAACAGTTCCTTTAATATAATCATACATATTCTTCAACTCCAAAACTAATTATATAACAAAACCAAAAATCTAGCAATCGAACACAAAATAAAAGCAACAATTACAAGCGAACTGTTGCTATCGTCTAAATTTTCTCTTAATATATTGAAAAGCTTGTTGAAATCTTTCCCTAACACTAGGAAAGAGCCATGAAAAAACAATAACTAATAACCAAAGGCAATCAATATACCTTCCATCGAAGAAGGAACGAATTCCAAAAATTGCTAAAAGAACAAAAAATATTCCTAATACAAACACAATAAATAAATTAATAATATTATTTTTTTCACTATTAGGGAATGCTTTTTTTCCTCTTCTTTGAAGCATCTCATCAGCTTGATTCTTAAATTCTTCGTATCGTGATAAAACTTCTTCAAAAGACAAATCACCATCACGAGAGTATTCATCATCTCGCATAGTAATATTACCATTCTCATGTATTTCTACATCGATTCTAGCAAAATCTTCTACAGGCAAATCTATATCATAAGCTTTTCCAAGCATTTTAATTAATTTATTACGACAACTATTAGAAATAAAAGAAGCCTCATTAATATAGACTTTTATTTCCGTATTTATCTTTTTTAATTCCGCTTCTTTGTTCATAATATTCTCCTATTAATCTTCTTTTAAATTATAATATACATCCTGTACATCATCTAACTCTTCTAAAGTATCAACTAACTTATGTACTTTCTCTTGACCTTCTTCATCAAGAGTAACCTCCATATTAGGTATATAAGTAAGTTCACACTCTAAAAACTCTTTTACACCATTTTCTTCTAAAGCATTTCTAACACTAGCAAAATTTTCAGTATCGGTAGTAATTAAATAATTATCTTCTACTTTTTGGAAATCTTCTGCACCAGCATCAAGTGCTACCATCATCATAGTATCTTCATCATAGTCAGCAGGAATCACAATAGACCCGCGACGAGAAAACATATAGCTGACAGAACCATCAGTACCTAAATTTCCACCTGCTTTAGTAAAAGCGCTACGAACTTGTGAGGCTGTTCTATTACGGTTATCAGTTAAACAATCTACCATGAATGCAACTCCACCGTGACCGTACCCTTCATATCTAACACTTTCATAATTTTCGGCATCTCCAGAACCAGTAGCCTTCTCAATTGCTTTATTAATATTTTCTTTTGGCATATTCTGTGCTTTTGCTTTATCAACAGCTAAACGTAAAGCTGCATTCTGATCCGGATCAGGACTACCACCTTTAGCTGCTACCATAATTTCTTTTGCTAATTTTTGAAACACTTTTCCACGAGCAGCATCGATTAATCCTTTTTTACGATGAATCGTTGCCCATTTAGAATGTCCACTCATACTATTACCTCCTTTTCCTAATATATAATATCATACTTAATATACTTTGTAAATGAACAAAAACATGATAAAATATATGTGAAAGAAGGGAAAATATGTATCTACAAGTAAAAAGAAAAAAAATAAAACTAATAGAACTAACAGGTTTTTGGAATCGCTTTAAAGGATTAAAATTCGTTCTAGAACCAATAGACTATGGTATTAAATTCCCTAAAAAGAAATTCGTAACTACTAATTTTCTATGTCAAAAAATAGATATAGTTTTAACTGATAAAGAAGATAATATTTTATATATGTATGAAAATATGAAAACAGAAAAATATATTTTTCCAAAAAGAAAAGTATATAATGTTTACTTCTTACCATTAAATACAGTAAAAGATTTAGAACCAAACACAAAACTAAAAATAGTACAAACACAGAAAGAAAAAGAAGAAAAGAATACAAAAAAAGATGAAAAATAATTCATCTTTTTTAGTCACCAACCAATTTTATACTCTTCATATCAATTAATATCCATCCAAAATCCCCATTAGAAACTAAGGTATGACAGTAAGAACAAATCCCATGATTGTCCAAGTCTAAAACAGCACCGCAGTTTGGACAATTAGTTTCTTTTTCTAATAAAGTACCCGTAGTTTTTATACCTTGTTTTCTAGCAAAAGTTAAAATATAAGATTTATAACTATCGTCATAAATATTTTCTTTATTAATAGAAGCACTTAAGGCAACAATTAAGATTTCTTTATCACCTTCTACTTTAAAATTCTTAAGTAAAACACCCTTAATAGCATAATTAGAAATCACTGCTCCAGCAGCTTTAATATCCTCAAATAAGGAAGTGTGTCTTTGATATAAATAATCGCTTTCAAAGCGACGTAACATAATAGGATTTTTCTTATCTAAAGACTCTAAAATAAGAGAATATAAATGCTTTACCCAAGCATAAAAATCTGCCTTAGAAAACTTCGAGTCAACAGCAAGTATTTTCTGCAAAACTTCCTCCTCAGATAATGGATAATATTCAGAAATCATAATTTCTCCATCACCATCTTTATCAATCATCTCACATGATTTCTCATCTAAAATACCCTCGACTGTGCTTTGAGAAGTATAAAGAATAGAATTATTATCTTTTTCCGAAGTAAAAAGTCGACTACTGCAATAAAGAATAGCAAAATAAGCAGGCAAAGAAAATAAAGTCGCAATAGGTGCCACACCTCCTTCATCAGCCATACAAGCCAGAACAGATAAGATAATAATAGAAAATAAAGAAATCAGTAAAAAAATTCCTAAAACAGCATTACCCGATCCACCTTTTTTATTCATATTAACACCTCTATTCTTATACTACAATAAAAGTATAACTAAAAAAAAGATAAAAGTACATCTTTTATCTTTTTTATATACATCTATTTGTCACGTAATTGCGCATCGTGAGTAGATACAACTTTATCAATAATTCTATTAAATACCTGCATAACTTCTTCATCAGTAAGTGTACGATCATCAGCCATAAACAATAAATTATAAGCAATAGACTTCATACCTTCTTTAACATGCTCTCCTTCATAAACATCAAATACATGAATAGAATTTAAAAGTCTTCCACCTGCCTTTTTAATAGTTGCTTCTATCTCGCTAGAAGAAACTTCTCTAGAAACTACAAAAGCAGCATCTTTCATAATCGTTGGATACTTACTAGCTTCTTTATATTTAAGTGGTTTCACCTTTTGCATCAAAGCTTGTAAAGAAATCTCACAAACATAAACATCATCCTTACATACATTAGGATGTACTCGTCCTAAAATACCAATAGGTTTTCTATCTAATAATATTCTACAAGATTTACCAGGATGCATATCTGGAATAGCACTAACTTCAAAATTATAACGGTTTTGGAACCCAAAATAAGTAAGAATATCTTCTACAAAGCCTTTCATTAAATAGAAATCACATGGAATACTTCCCTTCCAAGGATTAACAATATAATTTCCTTTCATCAAAAAGCAAATCTTACTCTCTTCTTTATAATTTTTATCATAAGTTTTAGCCACCTCATAAATCATAACATCTTCTACTTTACGTGCTTTATTATACTGATATACATTTAATAAAGATGGAATTAAAGTAGTACGAACAACACTTTTATCAGTACTCATAGGATTAGGAAGAACAGCTTTTTCCTTACCTTCATAATCAAATTTTTGACTCATATCTGGAGAGACTAAGGTATAAGTTTTTACTTCATTAAATCCTAAACCACGAAGCCTCTTAGAGACAGCCTTACGATACTTAACATCTCCAACATACTCTCCACGACGAATTCCTACTTTTGGCAATGTAGAAACAAGTTTTTGATAACCATAAAGTCTCCCAATCTCTTCTGCAATGTCATTAACATTAGGATCAATATCAAGTCTTCTCTTAGGAATAACTACTCTAAACTTCCCATTCTCTAGTGTATAAGGAAAGTCAAGTCTCTCAAGTTCATACTTCATATCATCTTCTGTAATACGAATACCTAACATCTTATCAACTTGTTCAGGAATAAACTCTACTACTTTTTCACTTTTATCAACAACATCATGACTCGCCATGCCAGAAAGAACCTTCGCACCAGCGTATTTTTCAAGTAAATGACAAGCACGATTAATAGCCATCAAAGTATATTCATAATTTAATCCCTTACCATAACGAATACTAGCTTCACTACGAAGATCTAGGTGAGCGGCAGTATAACGAATACTAACAGCATCAAAAATAGCAGCTTCAATTAAAATATTTTTAGTAGTATCAGTAACTTCCGTATTTTCTCCACCCATGACACCAGCTACACAAACAGGTTTTTCTCCATCCGTAATTACAATGTCACTACTGCGTAAAATACGATTCTTTCCATCAAGAGTAACTACTTCTTCCCCTTCTTTCGCATCTCTTACCAAAATATGATTTCCTAAGGTATCCTTATCAAAGAAATGAAGCGGTTGACCAAACTCTAACATAACATAATTAGAAATATCAACTACGTTATTAATAGGTCTCATACCAGCTGCAATCAAACGTCTTTGAATAAACTCAGGGGACTCTCCTATTTTAACATCCGTTACCATTTTAGCTAAATAATAAGGACATTTACTAGTTTCAACATCTAAAGAAAAATGTTTATCAACAGAGTCACTCTCTTCTTGATAACTGCAATCAGGTAATGTTACTTTACGATTTAAAATAGCTGCAATTTCATAAGCAAATCCAATATGATAATAACAATCATTATTACGATGTTTATGAATATCAAGCTCATATAATGTAGACTCAAGTCCTAAATAAACAAGTGGATCTTTACCAATAGGAGCATCATCAGACAATTCTTCAATACCACGAGCATAAGATTCATCTGTTTTTTCTTCAAGTCCTAATTCATATAAAGCACAAATCATACCATTAGACTCTACTCCACGAATCTTACTAGCTTTAATAACAAAATCACCTGGTAATACTGCTCCAGGTAGCGCAACAATTACTTTCAATCCTTCACGAACATTAGGCGCCCCACAAACAATTTGTTGTAACTCTTCATTGCCAACATCTACCTGACATAAATGTAAGTGATCACTATCTGGATGATCCACACAACTAATAACCTTACCAATTACTAAATGATCAATATGATTAGTAATAACTTTTTCAACATTAATACCAGCTTCTGTAATCTTAACAGCTAATTCAGATAAATCTTGATCACTAATATCAATATAATCTTTTACCCATTCCAAACTAATCATCGTTCTCTAACTCCCCTCTATCAAAATGTTTTACTTCTCTTAAATCTGTATTATAAAAAGTTCTAATATCATCAATATCATACTTAAGCATAGCAACTCTTTCAGCACCAAATCCAAAAGCAAAACCACTCCATACTTCTGGATCATATCCACTCATGCGCAAAACATTAGGATGAACCATACCAGCACCACAAATCGTAATCCAACCAGTATGTTTACAAATATTACATCCCTTTCCTTTACAATTAAAGCAACTAATATCGATTTCTACAGAAGGTTCTGTAAATTGATAATAACTTGGACGGAAACGAACTTCAACATCATCTCCAAACAGCTTTTTAAATAAAACTAAAAAAGTTCCTTTTAAATCAGATAGAGAAATATCTTTATCGACAAGTAATCCTTCAATTTGCATAAATTGATGTGAATGAGTTGCGTCATCTTCATCTCTACGATAAGTCTTACCAGGACAAATAACTCTAACTGGTACTTCTCCTTTTCCTTTTAACATCGTACGAACCTGTACAGGAGAAGTCTGACTACGAAGTAAAATCTCTTCACCCTCAAGATAAAATGTATCTTGCGCATCTCTTGCTGGATGGCCTTTTGGAATATTTAACATTTCAAAGTTATATTTATCCTCTTCAATTTCAGGCCCATCAACTACATCATATCCCATAGACATAAATACTTCTTCTACTTCTTCAATTAACTTCTCTAAAATATTAGGAGCACCCATACTTACTTTAGTACTAGGCAAACTAATATCTATCGCTTCACTTGCAAGCTTTTGATTTAATTCTTCTTCTTCTAAACGAGTCTTAATCTCATCATAAGTAGTCTGAAATAAAGTACGAACTTCATTTACTTTTTGTCCAAAAACTTTTTTCTCTTCATTAGGAACATTCTTAATCTCACTATTTAACTCAGTAATAATTCCTTTTTTTCCTAAATACTTGATACGCAATTCGTTCAAAGACTTTAAATCCGAAACTGATTGTAAATCTTCTTGCATTTCTTTTGTAATCTCTTCTACTTTCATACTATCATCCTTTCTAAACAAAAAAATAACTATAACTTAAGGGTGTATAAAACACGGTACCACCTTAATTTATAGTTATTTAACTACCTCATTATCTTAACGCGATTAACGCCTATAATTTTGTTATAGGGACTCCTAAGACGAATTCATAAACTATTCTTATCTGTTTTCACCAACCACAGACTCTCTATTAAGAAATCATTTACTACTACTTCTTAATCGACATCGATACAGCTAGTATAACATAAAACAAAAAAAAAGAAAAGAAAAATTAAATTGTCATTAATTCTTGTTCCTTTTCTTTTAACATTTCATCAATCTTTTTGTTATAAGTTTGTACCAACTCTTGAACTTCTTTTTCCATTCCTTTTTCAGCATCTTCAGGTAATTCTTCTGCTTCTACCATTTCTAAAGCCTCATGACGATTATTGCGAACTGACACTTTAGCATCTTCTGCAATCGCTTTTACTTGCTTAGTAAGTTCGCGACGCCTTTCTTCGGTAAGAGCTGGAACAACAATACGAATTGTCTCACCATCATTATTAGGTGTATACCCTAGATTAGCAGCAAGGATAGCCTTTTCTATTGCACCTAAACAACTTCTATCGAACGGTTTAATTAAAAGTTGAGTTGCTTCTGGCACTGATATCGTTGCTAATTGTTTAAGCGGAGTCATACTTCCATAATATTCAACCATAACTCCATCTAAGCTAGAAGGGTTAGCTCTACCTGCTCTAACAGATGCAAAGCGTTTCTCTAAGTTTTTTAAAGTATTCTCCATACTTTCTTTGGTTAATTTGATAATATCATTATCCATTAAATTCATCTCTCCTTGTTATAATTATAATATAAAGTGAATTGAAAAGAAAGAAAAAAGTAGAAATTAATCTACTTTTAAGACTCAACTACTAATTCAGAAGAAACAAATACATAAGAACCATCTTCATTAGAAAAAGTCAATTTATATAAACTACCTTTTGCAACATTATTATCACTTTCTATTGGGAACGTTGTATTAGAATCTAACTCCAACCCTTCCACTTTTTGTGTTTTGTTATAATCTTTATAATAATCAGTTGCACTAGCTCCACCAGCAAATAAAACCCTAACATATAATTCTATTGACTGATTATTTTTTAAAGCCCTAACAACTTTCTTTAAATTAGTAGGTCCACAAGTACCACCACATGCTGGAGGAGTATTAATAACATATTTTTGGTTAGCACTATCATATTCAAATATTGGACAAGAATTAATAGTTCTATGAGTAAAAGAATAGTTCTTTCCAAAAGTATTTCTAATCTTAGTCTCTAACTCACTAGCTGTAAAAGCATCCCCAATCTGAGAAAAAGGATATTCTATACCCTGTGCTTGTTTTTCTCTATAAATTTGTGATAAAGCAATATCAAAAACTAAATCATTAGAAAGATCACTAGCTAAAACTTTCTTATCTTGATAGTAATTATTTACTCCACAATAAGAAGTTAAACCATTTGAAATATTAGTAAATAAAGTTTGAATCTCTTCACTATTTACATCAACTTCAACTAATTCATCTTGAGTTTCTTCACTAACCTCATCTTTTTTATTATCTTTATTCTTCTCTTCTACTTCTTCTTTAGCAATAAATTTGTCATAAACAATATACCCTGATGTTACTACCAAAGCTAATACTAAAATAACAACCAAAACAATAAGTCCCCTATTTTTCTTGTTCTCATTCATAAATATACTCTCCTTATATAATATAAAATACCACATAATAAAAACAAATAAAATAAGGAATCAAAAAAAGATGTCCAATTAGACATCTTATGCATATTCTGAAATTAAATTTAAATATTCATTTTCTAATTGCTCTGTAGTTTCTTGATTAATAGTAGAATCCTCATGAACCAAATAATCCACTTGATCTAAAACTTTTCCATTACGAATTACATAAACAACAGGTAAAGAAGTATCTTCCGTAATATTTAATAGTTTAGCCACTTCTTTGTACTTTTTACTCTTTTTATGTTTGACATTTTCTGGATTAAAGTAATAAGCCTTTTCAACGTTTTCTTTCTCTAGCACACCATTCAACACTTTAGCACCATAAGTAGACCATTCACAATCAGAGTTTCCTAAAAACAAAATACCAGATTGATTGTCAAATAATGCCAAAACATCATCTACATCAGCATACTGAAAAGGATTATTTTTACTAATAGAATACTCATTAGCAAACTTTTCCGCATCACTCAACTCTTCTGTCTTTTTAAGAGAACATCCACTAATAAGAAACAAAAAACTACAAAATACAATTAAAATTACTACTTTTTTCATGACTACTCCTTAATGGAATTATGCTCCTTGAATTTGACTCATAACTTCATCAGCAAAGTTTTCTTGTTTCTTTTCAATTCCTTCTCCTACACCGTAACGAACCATAGAAACAATTTCTCCACCATTTGACTTAACATAGTTCAATACATTAGTATTAGAATCTTTAATAAAAGCTTGTTCTTCTAAACAAATTTCTTTATAAAATTTATTAAGTCTACCAGTAACCATTTTTTCAGCTATATCTGCAGGTTTTCCTTCAGCCATAACTTGTTCTTTAATAACATGAGATTCTCTTTCAACTAATTCTGCTGGAACTTCATCACGTCTTACAGCTGTTGGATTCATAGCAGCAACATGCATAGCTACATCTTTAGCAACTTCATCTGTTGTATTATCCAACACAACAACTGCAGTAATCTTTCCTCCCATATGTGAATATACACCAAAAACTTGACTATCAGTCTTTTCAATTCTTTCAAATCTTCTAAAACTAATTTTTTCACCAATTTTAGCAACGAAATTAACGATTGTTTCTTCTACTGTTTCACTACCACCATCGATAGTTAATTTATTAGCCTCTTCCATTGTTTTAACATCATTATGTAATAAAGTTTTTATTAAAGATGAAACTAAACCCTTAAAATCTTCATTTTGAGCAACGAAATCAGTTTCACAATTAACTTCTAATAAAACAGCTACATTTCCATCAACTTGTGCCTCAGTTAATCCTTCAGCAGCAATTCTACTTTCTTTCTTTGCAGCTTTACTAATACCTTTTTCTCTTAACCAATCAATGGCATTTTCCATATTTCCATCTGTAGCTTCTAATGCTTTTTTACAATCCAGCATACCAGCTCCAGTTCTTTCTCTTAATTCCTTAACATCACTTGCTTTAATCATCTTAATCCTCCTCTTTTTTATACAATAAAAGGGAAAGTACCATCCACCCTCCCAATATTAGTTTATCACAATTATTTAGATAAAACTTCAATTAATTCAGCTTTTTTCATAGCAGAATAACCTTTAACACCAGCTTCTTTTGCTTTAGCTTTCAAATCAGCTAATGTCATAGAAGATAAATCATCAGTTTCTTTTACTTCTTCTTTAACCTCTACTTTTTCTTCAGCCTTAACTTCTTTTTTTACTTCTGCTTGTTCTTCTTTTACTTCTGCTTTTTTAGCTTTCTTTTCTGATTTTGCTTTATCATCATCATTAATATAGTCAATGATTTCATTACCATTAACTTCAGCAATAGCATTAGTTAATACACCAAGTAACAATTTAACTGCACGAACTGCATCATCATTACCAGGAATAACATAATCAACTAAATCAGGATCACAGTTAGTATCTACAATACCAAATACTGGAATACCTAAAATACGAGCTTCTTTAATTGCGTTTTCTTCTTTACGAGGATCAACAATTACTAATGCTTGAGGTAATCTCTTCATCTCACGAATACCTCTTAAGTTTTTATCTAATTTAGCATATTCTTTCTTGATTTGGATAACTTCTTTTTTAGGTAATAAATCAAATGTACCGTCAGCTTCCATTTTATCAATATCGTCCATTCTCTTAATTCTTGAACGAATAGTCTTAAAGTTAGTTAAAGTACCACCTAACCATCTTTCATTAACGAAATACATGTTAGTTCTAACAGCACATTCTTCAGCTGCTTCTTGAGCTTGTTTCTTAGTTCCTACAAATAAAACTTTTCCCCCAGCTTCAGCAATACCTTTCATTGCTTCATATGCTTCTTCTAACTTTTTAACAGTTTTTTGTAAATCGATAATATAAATATCATCTCTTGTAGTATAGATGAATTCCTTCATTTTAGGATTCCATCTTCTTCTTTGATGTCCAAAATGAACACCAGCTTCTAATAAATAATTCATTGATACTATAGCCATAAATATAATTCTCCTTTTCGTTTTATCTTCTATTAGTTTCTAATATTTACCACCCTAAGGCACTAGATAAATAAATTCGCTAATATGTTTATTTTATTTAGTTAATGCAGCAACTAATTCTGCTTTTTTCATTGTAGAATATCCTTCTACTTTAGCATTCTTAGCAGCTTCTTTTAATTCAGCAACTGTCATTTTAGAATAATCAACAGCTTCTTTTGTTTCTTCTTTCTTAGTTTCTTTCTTTTCTACCTTTTTTTCTTCTTTTGCTTCTTTAACTTCACCCTTACCAGCAGTTACAGTAACTTCATGTCCAATAACTTCTTCTTGACGAGTAACCTTTCCTGCTTTTCCATCACGAGCGATTTTTACAAATTCGCTAAACATTTTTGGATCGTTAATAGCGATTTCAGATAACATTTTACGGTTAACTTCAACACCTGCTTTAGTTAAACCTTCGATAAATCTAGAATAACTAATATCGTTTTGACGACATGCAGCATTAATTCTAGTAATCCATAATTTTCTGAATTCTCTCTTTCTTTGTTTTCTGTCTCTAAATGCATATTGTCCAGAATGCATTAATTGTTCTTTTGCTGACTTATAAAGTCTATGTTTACTACCAAAGTAACCTTTAGCTTGTTTTAATACTTTTTTATGACGAGCCTTTGTAACTGCTCCATTCTTTACTCTTGCCATGTTTCTTCCTCCTTCAAATTATTACATAAAATTAAATTACATTCTTTAATCTGTTTTGATCTGCTTTACTTAAGTTAGATCCTTTTCTATTCTTTCTATTAACACTTGTAGATTTTGCTCCAGTGTTATGACGACTTCCTGGACGTCCAATTTTATAATCATTCTTACGTGCTTTAACAACTTTTGCTGTTCCTTTATGTGTTTTAATTTTTGGCATAACTTTTCCTCCTACTATTTATTTTTCTTTGGAACCAATAACATAGTCATGGTTCTACCGTCTAATTTGGGACTTTGTTCTATATCCGCAATTTCTGTAACGCGAGATGCAAATTGTTCTAAAACTTCTCGACCTAATTCCGTATGAGCCATCTGACGTCCTTTAAAACGAACAGTTAACTTAATACGATCACCTTTTTCAAGATATTTAGTAGCATTTCTAAGCTTAGTTTCGAAATCTCCAACATCAATAACAGGTGATAAACGATACTCTTTTAACTCAGACATATTAGCTTTTTGTCTCTTTAATGCCTCTTTTTCTTTCTTACGTTTTTCATAACGATATTTGTTATAATCCATCACTTTACATACTGGTGGATTAGCATTAGGACTCATTAAAACTAAATCTAAATTAGCATAACTAGCCAAAGTAAGTGCATCTTGAATAGATTTAACTCCAACTTGTTCCCCATTAGGACCAATAACTAATACTTCACGAGCCTTAATTTGATCGTTAATAGGTTGATTTCCCTTATTATTTGCTATAATTAACACCTCCATATATTACAAGAAAAAGAAAAGTGGATATAAAATTATATCCACTTCAAACCAAAACGTAACAAAAAATAAATTTTGTTCCTAGGCTTTTGACCCATCGCTAGTTGCAATCAGGTGGATATAAATCTCTTTCCTTTTTTCTCGACTAGTAATAGTTTATGCGAAAACTATTGTTTTGTCAACATCTTTTTATCTTTTTGACATCTTTTTTTGATATGAATCACGATTTATTTCGTAAGTATGCATATCATTAAGCTTACCATAAGCATAATAAGCTTCTGGTCGAACTCCTATTTCGTGATATCCAACTGCTTCATGTAGTTTCTTTGATGGTAAATTAAATTCAAATACATTACTAACTAAAGAATTATAAGGTCCATTGCTAAATTGCTCATCAAGGAATAACTGCATTGCTTCTGTCCCATATCCTTTATTCTGCTCACTTCTATCCCCAATCATAACTTCTAAGTCAGCAGTCTTATTATACAAGTCTTTACTAAATAAGTTAATATAACCAATAATATTACCATCTTTTTCTATTACATAATCAACAGATTCCAATTGCTTTTTAGCACGATAATCATTCCAGTTTGTCTTATATTCCCCAAGAGGAATAGATACGCTAGGATCATTTAAGAAACTAGCCATACGAGGAATATATTCTTCTTGACCAGCATATTTAGAAAGAACTATACGATTTCCTTTTAAAACTTTTTGTAAATTTGCTTCATCAACGGCCATATCTTGAATAGAACGAGCATCATTTGAAAAACTTAATTGAGTAGGAAAATGCTTTGTTCCATATAAAGGCTTAGTACATTGAAATGAAATCGTACTGTATAAATTATCGCCCATACGAGAAGCATGCTTTCTCTCACTCATAAACTGTAACTGAGAATGAGAACAAATATCCAAAACTTGCTTATTAAATGCAGGAACATCCACAACAATACTATGTAAATTCATAATATCAAAAGCATATTCTAACATCAAATCAGTAGCTTGTGCTCCTTTAGAAACTTGAGACCCATAATCAATTTCTGGACTCATTTTAATCCACATATGACTTCTTTGATTCATAGCTTGAGTATTAGCAAAGCCTGTTAAACCAAGAAATTGATTAGTATTTTTGTCAACAACGGCAAATACATTTTTAACAGCCATATCGTTTAACTCATTACGAGCATCTTCTACACTCGCTATTTTTTCTCTTTTATAACCTTCAAAAACAACATCAGAATCATTTACCCATCCCATATATTGTTCTGCATCATCTAAATTAATAGATGCTAAATATATATCTTTTCCTTCTATTTTCTTATAATAACCCATAGATACCCCCTAGATTAAAAGGAATCATAACTAGATTCCTTTTGCTTTTAAACTACACTTAATAAACGTATATAATATAACTACTTGTTCATAAACTAATAGCATCATAATTATCGAACTCTTGCTTTACCTTCTTCTTGATAAATAGCTCCAACAAATTGACGACCAAATTTTTCAGCTTTACCATTAGAAGCAGCACTGTTAGAATAATACATAGAATCAACAATAGTATCATGATTATCCCAAATAATATTTTCCCAAGGAATTCTAACCTCTCCAAATTGGTCGGCTAATGCATTATCTTGATTAATTGCATAGGAATCAACTTCTTTTCCATCCTTCATAATTCTTCCTGGAACAATAGCTCCCGTTTGATCCCAAACTTGCTCATCATTTGCCCATTTTGGTCTATTTTCTGTATAGACCCAACTATCTCCTGCACGAGCTCCAACATGAATGATAATATCTTCTGGTTTACTACCTTCACGGTATAATGCTTCAATAGTCATCTGTGGAATTCTTTTATCAATCATTTCACCACCACAGTGAGCAACAGCAGTAATACCTTGTTTTCTATCTTCAGCTGTAACAACAGCACAGTCAGCAACTGGATGTCCTAAAGCAACACCTTTCAAATTCTCTCTCATCATTAAAATATCTTCATCTATATCTGTCCACCCATTAGGATTAGCCTCTACATAATCCTGTGTAATTTCAAATACAGAACCATCCAAATTTTTCTGATCAGCCATAAACATTTTTCGCCAATCAAATCCTTCAGCTTCAGCAAACGCTTTACGATGTTCTTTGAATATTGCACTTCTTAGAGCGCCATTTCCTCTAAAATCCACATCTTGGACTTCTTCTAAAGTTTTTAAATTTTGCATGTCTTTAATCATTTTCTTATCTGCATCTGTAATATTTGTGTAACGAATAGTTCCTCCATTCATCGCACCATAAATGTTTTTAGAATCTAACATTCTTAATTTAACCGTATTCATAAATTTTCCCCCTTCGATTTATGTAGCTAGATTATACCACAAATCATCAATTTTGTCAATCCCACGTTACTTTTTTGCCTTTACAAACACTTCATCGTTCCCAATAAGAGTTGATTTAGCTTCAATATCCACAGAAGAAAGTAAAACCATATCTCTCGCAACATCTTCTGCCCTTTGAGACAAATCTTCTTCATTAGAACTAATTCCTTGCTGTAGAGAATACACATTTGTCAAATACTCATTAACAGTAGAATCACCAGTATACTCTTCATGATCAAATTCAATAACTGCAGGCATATTTTCATAAGACACATATAAATTTTTGCCAGCATATTCTGGATTATCTTCTTTTACACGTTGAGAAAAATACATATAAGAATTATCAACCAATTGTTGGTACTCAGCTTGATTCATACTATCACCTTGTACTGCCTTTAAAACACTATCAGCATCTAAAAATTCTGCTGCCTCTTCACTAATAGAAATACCAAGTTTTTCTTCTAAAGTAGTACTAATAGCTTGATTATCAGAAAAACTCATATTTTCTACTTGAGAGAAATCAACTTTCTCACCGTCTAAAGAATCTTCTCTAGAGCACCCTACAAAAGAAGTAGCTAAAAGTCCAATTGCAGCATAAGTAGCAAATTTCTTAATCTTCATCATAATATTCCCCCTCCTAAAACCAATGAATGCCTCTATTATATCATAAGGAAATAAAAAAAGAAAAGCTAAACTGTAACAACAGCCGAATCTTTTCTCATACAGCGTCTTTCTTTTGCATGACTAATAAATGCATCAATAACTTTTCTAGAATTTTCATCAAAATCATAACTAATCTCTGGATGCCACTGAACACCCAAATGAAAGGTATCCGTAGGATATTCAAGCGCTTCTATTTGCCCATCAGAACTAGTCGCAACCGTTCTATAAACATGATTACTTGTTGCATGATAATTATGAAAACTATTAACCATAATTTTTTCTTTACCAATAATTTCATATAGTTTACTATTCTTCAAAATAGTTACTTCATGAGATAAAGATAAGTCATCATCCTTTTGATTATGTAAAATATCACTCTCATTAGCTTCCAATTTTACTTCTTCATCATAACAACTCATCATTTGCATACCAAGACAAACCGCCAAAACCGGTACTTTCTTTTCTATCGCAACTTCTAATAAATATCTATCATACGGAGTAATTTTAATTCCACCTGGAAAAAACAATCCATCACAATACTCTAAATTCTTACAAATCAACTTTTTTTCTTCATCAGTTAATTCAGGAAATTCATTTCCCTTCGTATTAATATAATCTACATCTTGAACAGGTGTAATAGAAAAAACTTCCCCACCGGCCTTTTGAATCGCCCTTCTAACTTTTTCTCCAAGATATAAAATAGGTCTTCCATCATGCAAATGAGTATATCTTAAAGGTACTCCTATCACAGGTCTCAAACTATCATCCCTTCCAACAGAAATTCACAATATTTATAATAATATCACAAAAATAATTAAAAATAGCTATTTTAAATGATTTTGATATAAAAATCCTCCAGAATTACATCTTTTAAAATATCCCTTATAACTAGACAAAATAAACTTTTCATTATCTGGATGATAACGAACCACGTATCTCAGTTTTTTCCTAATTCTCTTCTTATTCTTCGACGGAAGTAAAATTAGCAGCTTCTTATTTCTTAAAATAAATCGATACCCCAAAAATATAAATCCCTGATGAATTTCAACAATTTGTGTTTTTTTATTAAATGACAATTTTAACTCTTCTAATTTTCTAAAAATTTGTTGATAACAGAAATTTAAATATTCTTTACTTTCATGCATTAAAATAAAATCATCCATATATCGAACATAACATTTAATATGCAATTTTTCTTTAATAAAATGATCTAAATCATTCAAATAAAAAATAGCTAATATTTGACTAGTCATATTTCCAATAGGAAGTCCTTTACCACAATTATATCTAGGAACTTTTTCCAACTCTAAAATCCTATAAGATAAGTTACCCTCTTTTCTCTTTAACCTGTCAATTTCTTTATAAATCAAAGCATCTATTTCCTGATTAATATACTTTTTATTAGTACTTTGAATAATTTCCCATAACAAATCTAATATTTCAGAATCATGAATTACCTTCCTCAATTTTTGAAACAAAATAATATGATCTATTGAATAAAAATATTTAGCGATATCACATTTTAAAACATAAAATTTATCATGTTTTCTTTTTAATGAATGAATATACTTTTTAATATAAAATAACCCCTTATCTGTCCCCATACCTATTCTTGTAGCAATATTCATAGGAATCAACTTTTTTTCTAAAATAGGAAACAAAATATATTTACTAACCAAATGATTAATAATTTTATCTGAAAGATTTTCACTCATAATTACCCTGTATTTAGGTTTTTTAATTAAAAAAACATGATATTTCCTATGTTGATATTCTCTATTTTTTAAAATTTCATAAATAGTAATCAAATTACATGAATAAAAAAGTTCATAAACAAAAATCTTATCTTTATGCTTAGTATTTAAACGAATAGTATGATAAACATCCATTAATTTTTCTAAATCAAGTAAAACAGCATAACAATCAATTGGATTTTTCACTACGTATTACTCCATAAGCAATCTTACGAATTTCCAACAAAAAATTAGCAATAGACTCATATTTTTTAAAACTAATAAACTTTCTTTTATAACTAATTCTCATATAATAATCAAGCATAGATAACTGAATTAATAAATTTTTTAAATACTTTATTTTTATTCTAGTAATATTTTCTATCCGATAAGAAAAAATAGATTCAATCAACAAATACATAGTTTTTTCAATATTATTACATAAAACAAACTCTTTTTTTGGAAAATTAATTAACTGCTTAGCAATATAATCCATTGTCTTTTCACTACATGTAAGCAATTTAAATTCCTCATTACATCCCATCAATAAAATCCTTAATTTTATTATAATTACTACTATCTTTGGCAATTAAAAAACAAATTCTATCTAACAAAATATCTAAAACTGCCCGATCATTAAATTCCTTTTGAGCCTGTTCCAATAAAATAAAATATTGATTATCACTACTAACAAAATTATTATCATCATCCTTATCAATATAAATATAAGATATTTCCTTTTCTTTCAAAATACAGCTAACACGCTCAAAAGCACTTTTAGGAAAACCAACTTTGTCGTCTTTTATTTGATAAGAAAACAAATAATGAAGAAGTAAAGCATCCATACCAAAACTAATAATAAAACTACCTGACCCCAATAAAATTACAGAGTCAAGATATTCTCTTTTTATTTCTTTATATCTATCTTTTAATTTCATATAATCTCCTAATAAATAAAGCAATATAGTATCTAACAAAACAAGTAAAACTTCTCATCTTGTATCTATATTATATATTCTGGTAAAACCATAGGCTAATCTTGTTTCCAATCTATAAAGATTATGTTACAAAACATTACTTCCTCTCATTATTAACCATAATCAATAATACTCGGTACATTAGTAATCATACTAACTAATAGTAGGAATCTGGACGCACACCGTAACCATTCGACACCCAATTCGTATTCAAATACCCCGTAGAGTTAACGTTCCACGCGTTCGCAATAGCGTTAGACGAATTAAAGTTAGACGGCGAAAAGCAACAGAAAATATAATAGATTAACCTAAAACAGCAGTTCAAAATGAAGAGTCATTTTGAACTATTCTACTTCACAACAACATATGGATTTTCAGCGGTTCCATCACCTCCAGATATCAGCACATCAGCTGACAGATTAACAACTGGACGCACACCGCAACCAGTCGACACCCAATACGGATTCAAAGACCCCGCAGAGCTAACGTACCACGCGTACGCAATAGCGTCAGACGAATAAAAGTGAGACGGCGACATAGTCCAATAAGTTTGACCTGTATATAAATAATATTGTGTATTAACAGAATTATAAAGTCCACCAGCCATTGCTGCTTCATCCACTGTAATAAGTCCTACTGGATAAATCAATTTACCATTTCCCTTAGCATTCGAAACTGTAAAAGAATCAGAAGACTGCGGACATATCAAAGTTGGATTTTTTTGTTGATAAACTCGCTTATATGCCCCATATGTTGTAGTAGGTGAAAGCAAATATCCAGAACCGGTATTTAAAGTCCTATCATTACAAAAAATTTCATCACTCAAATAACTAGCATAAGAATTACCAGAACTATCCTTCTTATTTAAAATATTATCCTTATACCAAGTATCTACTTTTGTTTTAATAGTAGAATCAGTAGTATTATTCAAAGTAGACTCATAATTTTTAGAACTATAAGATAAAATCTTCACTGTTGCTGTATAGGCATTTACATATTTAGTCACATTTTTCAAAGATGTACATGTACCAGTAGCACTAGTAGAAAAACAAGTATATGGATATTTTGTAATAGCTTCATTATATACTTCTTTCCAAGTACCATAAATAGATTCTCCAGTTAATTTAAAAGTTTTAGTAGCTTCATCAAAAGTATAAGCAGATCCAAAATAATACTTGACATTTTCACTAAAATTTACATAATTAGTAGAACTATTTTTATCTAAATTAAGCTCATAATCTTCAGAATACATATATCCAACGTAGGTTGGATCATAATTTTTAGAATTAAAAGCACTTGTACCAATGGAAGTTGCTGCACCAGTAGCAGAAGGAGAAGTTCCCGAATAAATCATTCTAACACTACCATCACCATTTTCACGTATAATACGCCAAGTAAAACCTGCAAAAGAAACATAATTATTCTTTACGTTTCCACGATAATAATAACTAGTACCATCATTATCTGCTGTAGCGTATAAACCAATTTCAGAATCCAAAGATTCAACTGTTTTATATGTATGTTTAACAACCTCCGTCACTCGATAAGTAACTGTCCCATTAGAAGCAACTTCTTTTTTATAAGCCTTAATTTGATATAAGGTAGCACAAGTATTCCATGTACTAGTAGTACCACCACAAGTATAATAATCAATATAATCATCTGTTAAATCTGCATTAGTATAATTCTGTAAAGTAAAAATACCAGTAGAAGAATTGAATGAATAACTTTTCGCTAATGTAAAATGAGAAGTCGTTGAAATCACACCATTATTATTAGTAACAGTTGAAGATGTTTCCTTATAAGTAACTGTTGGAGCCATCTTAGCAAAAGCACCCACACCTTTTTTGCTAATATAACTTTTCGCAGCAGCCGTACTATCTGAATAATTTTCCATAACTAACATACAATCTGACAATCTATTAAACCCATTATTAATACAAAAATTATTTTCTGGAACAGTAATACTTCCAGTAGCATTCGACGAAGTAGAAAATAAAGAATAACTATCCGAAAACCAAGTAATAACAATTAGACTTATCCCTAAAACTACAAAACATACTCCTAATATAATCTTATTATGATGCATAACAATTCCTCCTAGCGCATATCTGCTTGAACAGCATCTAATTTAACATTAAATTTAACTTCCGATTTCAAATTAGTATCAGCAGTAGTATACACTTTGATTTTTTGAGATGATTTAGAATTGCCAATTCTTTTTTTTAAAACAACCTTTTCCTCACCTTTAGAATTAGTATTACCATCTTCATCTAAATAACGAAATAAACCAATAGACCCATCTTGATTTTCAATAGTAATTGTATAATCAACTGCTACAGAACTTACAATCGTTTTCCCATTACGAGTTTCAAAATTACTAACTGTAATAAAAAAATATGGTTCATTGTTTTCAATATAATTATCATCAGTATCTACTTTCAAATGACATATAATATCGCCAGTAGTAGAACTAACTAAAACATCACTACGACTTTGATATGCAGCATAAGAAACAGGAAGCCCTAAAATAAGAATTGTAACAAATAAAATTATTAAACTTTTTTTTCTTATCATATAAACTACTCCCTACTTCACTTTTTGCATCGCCAACACTGAAAAAGAAACAGAAATATCTCGATTAGTCCAAGTTTCAGTTTCATCATCAGTGGTATAATCCCATTTCCAATAAATATTTTCCACTATTTTTTTATCAATATTTTTTAATAAAATATCATTTTTAATAGACGTAAATTCTTGAGTCATCTCTTCATCCGAATATAACTTTAAATGATTAGGCAAATTACTAGAGGCAAGAGAAATCTGATAAGAAACTGCAACTTTCGTACCGGAAAAATCAAATTCTAAAGCAATCTTTCCCTTGGTACCTGGAACAACTGAAGTCATACTAAAATCATTATCTATAATCGTATCTTTTAAATCAAAAGTTACAACATCACTTCCAATTCCATTTAAACGATATCTCCAAGGAGCCACTTTAATACTTGAATGTGACGCAGAGTTTGAAACATAGCTAGAATAAGTAAGCGGTATTAATAACAGAAAAAATACAAAGCACCCTATTCCTAAAAAAAATACAGTTTTCTTTCTACTTTTTCGATTTGCAACAATCCAATGAGTACCATTCAAATCAAGTAGTTCAACATATCCTAATTTTTCCCTAATACCCTTTCTACTCATAATAAACTACCTCACAATATTTGTTTTCCAAAAATTTCAATAGATAAATGATAAGAAGATTCAATATTAGAACCTATTGCTGTATCATTATCACTTTCAAACCACTTCCACTCTAAAAAGTACTCTTCCTCCTCGCCCTTTTTCAACTCTCCTAAAATATCGTTAAATCCCAAAATAGATTTCCATTCTGATTCAATATATTTATCTCCTTGTCTTAATCGATACTTCATATTAATATCAAAATCATTTTTTTCTTTAAAATTCAATTGATAAGACATACTACAATCAGTATCATTTTTAATAACAAAGCGATAAGTATTAGTAGAACCTGGTGCAATAACTTCTTCCATTTGATATAACGGATTTTTAAATATCTTCAATTGATTAGTTTCTTTCCAAATAACATCAGAATCTTCCACAATTAAATTACTATCAGAAGAAGGAACATTTTTATCGCAATTGCAATCTATTTCAAAAATATCACCATTAGAAACAACCATATCTCGGTTTTTATAATAAAACATCCTAAATAACAACCATAAAATAATAAATATTAAAATAATAATGATAATAATAAATAGAATATTATGATTCTTTGTTTCCTGATTCTTATTTGTTGTATTATCAATATTAGAATTCATAAAACCTCACCTCTTTTAAAATTCTAACAATCCAGCGATAATTCGTTAGATTGTTAGGAAATTAAAATCAATTTCCTAAATATTGCTCTACTGTAACTGCTATTGGAATAGAAATATTATCAATAGTAGAACCAATTTGTGTATCAGAAGAATTAGTAGACTCTTCATTTGTCCATGCAATTTCAATAGGAATTTCTAAAACAGAATCTACATCATCTAAATCAATAATTCCTGTATAAGTATTACCAGAAACTGGTTGATTATTTACCTTTGTAATTTTAATTTGACTATAATCATCAATTGCACTAGAATCAATAGTAATACTATATTTAATTGCAACTTTAGAACCTGTAGTATCCAACTTAATTTTTAAACTACCAGTACGACTAGGTGCAATATACCCATCAGCTATATAATCACTATCAGACCAAGTAACATAATCGCTATCCAAATTAAACGTAGAACTATTAACAATATTAGTATCATTAACTTTAACAGCCCATGTCGCAACTTTAGCATCACCAGTACCATTAGCCTGACTAATATAACGTGCATAAGACGTAGCAACGGCACTAATAACCAATACTAAAACAATGATAGTACCTATAACAATTCCTTTCTTTTTACTCATCCTACAATACCTCCTATACTATTTTAATAATTTAAAATTGTAGTCTTATATCACAGTTACTAAAAAAATAAAAGAGAGAAATAAAAAAGACTACTAAATCTGAATAAGATTTTGAAAAAATGGCATTCTATAAATATAAATACACAAATTTCATAATATTTGTTATATTACGAAAACTTTTTTTCATCTTATTCTAGATAAATTATAACTAATATCTTATCTTTTTGCAATTATATTTAATATTTTTTGTCAAAAATTGACAGTTTATTCAAGGATTAGTTATTAATTTTTAGTCAAATATTAGTCAATGGAGGTTAACCAATGGGAAGAAAAGGAGAAAATATTTTTCATAGAAAGGATGGAAGGTGGGAAGCTAGATATGTAAAAGGCTATTCTCTTTCTGGAAAATGTCAGTATGGTTACTTATATGGAAAAAGTTATCAAGAGGTTAAAAATAAGCGTATTCAAATTTTACTTAATTCTGATATTTCTACAAAACAACCTACTTATAATAATTATTTATTTAAGGATAAAATAGAATTATGGCTAAAGCAACAAAGATTTTCAGTAAAATCGTCTACATATACATATTACTCTTGTGTTGTTTATAAACATATAGTTCCTATTTTAGGTGATATTTTAATTTCAAATATTACCGAGACTTTAATTTTTTCGTTTATTGAGACTTTAATAGAATCACAGAAATTAAAAATGGCAACTATATATGAAATAGTAGGTATTTTAAAGCAACTTTTAGAATTCTGTAACATTTATATTAAATTTAAGTTACCAAAAAAAGAAAAGAAGAAAATTAGTACATTATCTTTGGAACAAAAAAAAGCAATTAGAATTATATATTTGTTCTAATTTTAATGACATTACTATAGGTATTTTATTATCATTATATGCTGGACTTAGAATTGGAGAAGTTTGTGCTTTAACTTGGGAAGATATTAATTTCTCTTCCGGATTTATACAAATAAGTAGGACTGTTTCTAGAGTTAAAAATTTTGATAAAAATAAAAAATCTAAGACACAATTGATTTTATCTTCTGCAAAAACAGAAAATGCAATTCGTTTAGTTCCTATAAATCAACAATTTATTTCTGTATTGCAAAAGTATAAATTTGATAGGAAGAAAAATGATGATTTTTTTATTTTATCTTCATCACGTCAATTTATGGATCCTAGAAATTACTATAATCAATATAAAAATATTTTGAAGAAATGTAATTTAGAGGAATTTAATTATCATGCATTAAGACATACTTTTGCAACTAATTGTATTGAAGGTGGACTAGATGCTAAATCTTTAAGTGAAATTTTAGGTCACTCTGATATTAGAATTACTTTAGCTTTGTATGTTCATCCTAGTATTGAGATTAAACAAAAATTTATGAATCAAGAGTTATTATGTCCTAGTTTTTTGAGTCATAATTCTAGTCAAAATTAAAAAGTATCTAAAGCTATTAGTTATTTTAGATACTTTTTCATTATATAACAAATATTACGAATTTTTTTATAAAAAAAAAGAATTAAAATTTAATTCTTTCTTCTACATAACTAACAACTTCTTCCAAAGGTAACACAATTTGTTTCATTGTATCACGATTTCTTAAAGTAACAGTACCATTATTTAAAGTATCATCATCTACTGTAACAACAAATGGAGTACCAATAGCATCACATCTTCTATAACGTTTACCAATAGATGCAGTCTCATCATAACTAGTTGAAAAATGACTTGCTAACATACCATAAACTTCTCTAGCCTTATCTCCATGATATTTTTTATTTAATGGTAATACTGCCACTTTGTATGGAGCAAGAGCAGGATGAAATCTCATTACTTCACGACTATCTCCATTTTCTAATGTTTCTTCATCATATGCTTCGCATAAAAAAGCTAAAATAACACGATCTAATCCTAACGCTGGTTCAATACAATATGGAATAAATTTCTCATTAGTTTCAGGATCAACACACATAAAATCTTCTCCGCTACCTGCCATATGATTTTTTAAATCATGATCAGTTCTATTAGCAATACCCCATAACTCATCAAACCCAAACGGATATAAATACTCAATATCAGTAGTTGCTTTACTATAATGAGCAAGTTCTTCTTTCTTTTGATCATAAAAATGTAAATGTTCACTCTTCATACCTAAAGAAGTTAAAAAGTCCATACAATAATTTTTCCAATAAATAAACCATTCTTCATCTTCTCCTGGTTTACAGAAAAATTCTAACTCCATTTGTTCAAACTCACGAGTTCGGAAAGTAAAGTTACCAGGAGTAATCTCATTACGAAAACTTTTTCCTGTTTGACCAATACCAAAAGGAAGTTTTGCACGCATACTTCTTTGAACATTTAAGAAGTTAACAAACATACCTTGAGCAGTTTCAGGTCTTAAATAAATTGTACTCTTCTTATCCTCAGTAACACCTTGGAATGTCTTAAACATAATATTAAAGTCACGAATATCAGTAAAATTCTCTTTACCACAGTTAGGACACTTAATATGATGTTCCTTAATAAAGTTTTCTAATTGTTCATGACTCCATCCATCTGCATGTTCACTACTATCATGCTCTTTTAAATATTGATTAACTATTTTATCAGCACGAAATCTTTCTTTACAATCTTTGCAATCCATAAGTGGATCTGTTGCCATCTTAACATGTCCTGATACTTCCCAAGTTTTAGGATTCATTAATATAGCTGATTGAATACCATAATTATAAGGACTTTCTTGAATGAACTTTTTCCACCAAGCTCTACGAATATTTTCTTTTAACTCTACACCTAAAGGACCATAATCCCATGTATTCGCAAGACCTCCATAAATTTCACTTCCTTGGAAGATAAATCCATATTGTTTACAATAATTAGTTAATTTTTCCATTGTTAATTTTTCCATCTATTTCATCTCCTTTATTAATTCTATAATTTTTCTACTATCACTTTCTATCACCATATAACTAGCAGGAACATCCTCAATAAACCCAACCTGATATAAATGATATAACTCCTTGATAATTGGTGTATAAAAATAATCATAATTATATAAAATTATTTTCTTAGGTTGAATACTATTTTTATTTTCTTCAATTGCAATAAATAGTTCACTATAAGTCCCTACTCCGCCAGGCATAAACAATAAGCAATCACTATTTTCATATAGTGCCTGACTTCTTTCTATTGTATTTTTAGTAATAATATTTTGCTTAGTATCAAGTTCTTTTAAAGACTCTTGAAAAAGTAAATCTGAAACGGCAATTACCTCTTTAGAATTCTTTTTAAATTCATCATAAGCAATTGCCATAATCCCTCGGTGATACCCACCGAATACTAAATGACATTCTGGTATTTTAGCAACTTCCTGTAATAATTCCCTACTTGCTTCTAAATAAGAAGTATTAATATTATCTTTAGAGGTTCCTGCAACAAACAATCTCATAACATCATCCTCTCTAAAAAAGAAAAACTTCTAGAATATGTAAGGACGAGTTTTCCCGCGGTTCCACCTTACTTATTCTAGAAGAATCAACTTTATCACTATACTGCTCGCAGCTTTCCACACTGGTCATCACACTTATTACTATTAATATACAAAACTGCTGGTACAATGTCAAGATATTTTCCAAACTACCAACCAAAATAAATGTCATTAAAAAATAATATAGAAAAACACTTTAATTAATAGACAGCATAGCACAAAAAAAGAAACCTCAGTAAAATGTAGAGATACATATAACTGAGAATTCTAATATAACTAATTACATCATATAATAATTAGTGACGTCTACTACTAGCCGTAGATTGTTCATCTAGATTCAAACTCTGACGTATTGCTTTTCTTTTTTCTTTTAAATGGTCAGACATTTGATAAGTTAATTCTTTTGGAGCCTCCCAATATAAATAAATTTGAGTTGGTTGTCCATATGGAAGGTCAGTATACCAATTTTCTATAGGATTTTCAGTAACTAAATGCCCTGTTTGTAATCCTAGTTTAACAAAAGAACTTGATTCTGCTACTATACCTTGTGGTACATATGGAACTTGATCAAACAACTCATCAATCATTGGAAGGAATTGATTTAATCTTCCAGTAATTTCTTCTGGATTAGTTAATCTTTTTCCATTAGCATCAATAGTTGCTAGCTCTACTTGCTCTATAATAACATTTGCCATTTTCTCAAAGGCCATAAATACCTGTTCTTCAGGTCCTTTACTTTGTAAAAAATTTTCAACACTTTTTTCCATAAATATATTTTCCCCCTTCAATTTATGAATTAGCTAGATGATACTACAACACATCAATTTTGTCAAATTTATATCAATTACCAACATATTGATAGAAATTGTAGCACTCTCAAGTTACCAAATTAAATATTGGTATTTCATAATAGAAACTGGCGAAGAAGAATATTTTTTAATTCTTCTTTTAAAAGTAAAACTCTTAAATCTAGTTAACATACAACCATCCCCCTAAATGTGCCCATATTATAACATAAAAAAAGAAAAATGTCAATTGACAATTTTCTAGCCGTTAGTTAAAAAGGTAAATGCAACTTTTCCCATCAGATTTTATAAAATTGCATT
>ENA-ORUI01000613-ORUI01000613.1-human-gut-metagenome-genome-assembly--contig:-NODE-613-length-43262-cov-4.293309_pt1 | contig 43262 bp, 29 predicted proteins | sample MGYA00242078_ERZ509205 | MGnify/ENA primary metagenome ERZ509205 (study PRJEB26280, sample SAMEA2338828) | human gut metagenome | biome: human gut; feature: human-associated habitat; material: faeces... | reverse complement strand
TTGAAAACGAACCATTTCGTTAGGCCGAGTGCAGAGCCGAACGAAGTTCGGGCTTTGCCGAGGCGGGGAAATGGACGAAAAAAATTCAAGATAAATCTACTGCCTGAATTTATGTTTATCGTACTCGAAGGATTGGACGGAGCGGGCAAGTCGACCCAGATCCGCATGTTGCAGGAGCTTTTCGCACGGCGCGGCGTCGCGTGCCGTTACCTCCATTTCCCGCGTTTCGACGCGCCGGTTTTCGGCGATCTGATCGCCCGTTTCCTGCGCGGCGAACTGGGGACCGTCGAGGCGGTCGATCCCTATCTGGTGGCGCTGCTCTTCGCCGGCGACCGGGGCGATGCGGCGGCTGAGATCCGGCAGTGGCTCGCGTCGGGCGAAGCCGTGGTGCTGGACCGTTACGTCTATTCGAACGTGGCGTTCCAGTGCGCGAAACTCTCGTCGGAGGATGAACGCCGTGCGCTCAAACGCTGGATTCTCGATACGGAGTACGGCTATTACCGGCTCCCGCGTCCCGACGTGTCGCTGTTTCTGGACGTTCCCTTTTCGTTCACCGAGCGCAAACTGACGCAGGCGCGCGAGGGCGGCGACCGCGATTACCTGCAAGGGGCGCACGACATCCACGAGGCGTCGCTCGATCTGCAACAGCGCGTGCGCGGGGTTTACCTCGATGCCGCGCGCGAGGATGCGGCGTTCCGCGTCGTCGACTGCTGCGCGCCGGACGGCTCGATGGAGACGCCCGAACGGATCTTTTCGAAAATCGAAGCGGCGCTCGCCCCGCTCCTAAACGCTGCCGCCGATGCGTAACAGGGCTTTCAAATGGTTGTCCCATGCCTGCCGGATCGTGCTGGGCGTGACCTTCATCTTTTCGGGATTCGTCAAGACCGTCGATCCGTGGGGTACGGCGATCAAGATACAGGAGTACCTTTCGATCTACGGGCTGGAATCGCTGAGCGGTCTGCGTTTCGGCTTTTCGATCTGGCTGTGCGGCGCCGAGCTGATGATGGGGCTCATGCTGCTTTTCAAGGTGCGCATCCGTCTGATCTCGATTTTCGCGCTGGCTTCGATGGTCTTCTTCACGGTGCTGACCTTCCTGAGCGCCACGTGGCTGCCGGTCGAGGACTGCGGCTGTTTCGGCGATGCCGTCAAGCTCACGCCGTGGGAGACGTTCGCCAAAAATCTGGTGTTGCTGCCGCTGTCGGTCGTCGTCTGGTGGCGCTACCGCCGCGACCGTATCTTCGCCTTCTCGAAGGCGGAGGTGGGGTGCACCGTGCTCTTCTTCTCCTTGGCCATGGGGCTGGGTATCTACTGCTATGCGCATCTGCCGCTGATCGATTTCAGACCCTTCAAGGTGGGGGTGAATATCTACGAGGCGATGAACGCCTATTCGGCGTACCCCGGGCCGCAGGCGGGGAAGACGGTGCTGATCTATCGCGACCGGCAGACGGGGCGTCTGCACGAATTTTCGCTCGACGATACCGAGTGGCAGGATGCCGGGCGTTGGGAGTGGGTCGATACCCGTACCGAAGAGCTAGACGAGCCGAAGGTCGATCCCACGCTGTCGGAGTTCTCGCTGCGTGATGCCGAGGGCGACGCCACCGAGTCGTTGCTGACTCGCCCGGGGCGGGTCTACATGCTCTGTGTCACCGATTCCGAGGGGTTGGACGCTCCCTGTGAACGCCGCTTCCGCGGCGTGGTGGAGCGAGCTGCAGCCGAAGGGGCTCTGGCGGTCTGCCTCACGCCCGAACGGCTCCGCGGCGTGACCTATCGTTCGTTCGCCGGAAGTGCGGCCGTGCGCTGTTATAATATCGACGCGACGACGCTCAAAACCATGTTGCGCGCTTTCAACGGAATGGTCGTGCTCGACGACGGCACAATCGTGGAGAAACGCAACTGCCGCGACATCCGTTGACGGCGTGTACTGAAATACGATTGCGGGGCCGGCATATTTTGCCGGCCCCGCTCTGTTTTCGAGCTGTTTCCGTTAGGGATTCTCTGCAAAGAAGCTTATTTTGACTTCGCCGAAGATACTCCTGCTCGGCAATGTTCAAATAAATTTGACATTGCCCTCGCTTATTCGTATCTTTGTCCTATTGTTTTATCCGGCGGAGCCTCGCCGGCCGGTGCCGGCGGAAGGGGATGCCGTTCAATGAAATCGAACGATGCGTAAAGGAGTGATAGTGTTGATCGCGGCGCTGGGCTGCCTCTGGTGCGGGGCGGATGCGTCGGTGCTGACGTCCGGCGGCCGGACCCATTTCGATCGGGGGCGCGAGCTCTATGCATTGGGGCGCTGGGCCGATGCCAGGGAGGAGTTCGCCGCAGTCTGCGGTGCGGTTCCGCAGACGGAATCGTCGCTGTGTGCCGAGGCCGACTATTACATGGCGATGTGCGCCATGGAGTTGAAAGAGGCGGGGGCCGAGGCGCGGCTCGCCGAGTTCCTGCGGCGGAATCCCGAATCGGTCCATGTCAACGACGTGGAATTCGCCCTCGCGTCGCTTCTGTGTACGGCGGGGCGTTACGACGAGGCGCAGCGGGCTTTCGGCAAGGTCGACTACGCAACCTTGTCGCCCGAACACCGCCAGCAGTACGACATCCGCATGGGGTACATCCGTTTCCAGCAGGGCGATTACGACGATGCGTTGCGCTATTTCCGCCGCATCCCCTCGCCGGGCGAATATTCGGATCATGCGCTCTACTACATCTCCTATATCGCCTATGTCCGGGGCGACAACGCCACGGCCAGAGCCGGATTTACGGAGTTGAGCCGTTCGGCGGCCTACGGCGCCGTGGCGCCGTTCTATCTGTTGCAGATCGAGTTCAACGAGGGTAATTACCGCTATGTGGTCACGACGGGCGGCTCGCTCATCGACCGTGCGGCGGGCGAACGCCGCACCGAGTTGGAGCGTATCGTGGCCGAGGGGTGGTTTCATCTGGGCGATTACGGGCGTACGGAGGAGTTCCTCGACGCCTATCGGCGCAGCGGCGGTGAGATGGGGCGCAACGAAAACTACCTGCTGGGTTACAGCCTCTATCGGCAGGCGCGTTACGACGAGGCGCGGCCCTGTTTGCAGCAGGTCTGCGGAGCGGACGACGCGCTGACGCAGAACGCCTCCTATCATCTGGCCGACTGCTATCTGCGCGGCGGCGACAAGCAGCGCGCCATGCAGTCGTTCGCCATGGCGGCCAACGAGGCGTTCGACGCCGCGATCGCCGAGGACGCTCTGTTCAACTACGGCAAGTTGCAGTACGAACTGGGCGGCGGCCTCTTCAACGAGGCGATCCACGTGCTGAACCGTTACATCGCGCAGTATCCGACGTCGGAACGCGCCGTGCAGGCGCGTGAGCTGCTGATCGCCGCCTACTACAATTCGCGCAATTACGAAGCGGCCTACACGGCGCTCAAACACTATCCTTCGCCCGACGGCAACCTGCGTGCGGCGTTGCAGAAAATCGCCTACTTCCGCGGACTGGAAACCTATTCGCGCGGCGATCTGGACGGCGCGGCGCAAAGCCTCACGGAGTCGGCCGCGATCAACGTCAGCCCCAAGTACGGGGCGCTGGCCCGGTTCTGGCTGGGCGAGATCGCCTTCGCACGCGGCGACTACGCCGAGGCCGAACGCCGCTATAAGGAGTATCTGCACCGTGCGCCTCGCACCGAGGACGAATACGCCAAGGCGCATTACAACTTGGGTTATTGCTATTTCGATCGGGGCGACATGTCGAACGCCTATGCCTCGTTCGCTCGGTTCAACCAGCTCTATTCCGCGGCCGACCGTTATAAGGCCGATGCGCTCAACCGCGAGGCCGATGCGCGTTACTCGCTGCGGCAGTTCCCCGCAGCGCTGGCGACCTACGAAAAGGCGGCGGCCGTCGGCACGAACGAGAAATATTACGCCGATTTCCAGCGTGCCGTGACGCTGGGCATTCTCGACCGCAGGCCGCAGAAGATCGAGGCGCTCCAACGAATCATCGCCGCCGACCGGGGCGACTACGTCGACGACGCCACCTACGAACTGGGACGCACCTACATCGCGTCGGAGCGCTACGACGACGGTGCGAAGGTGTTGTCGAAGTTCGTCGAGGAGAATCCCCATTCGCCCTTCTTCACGCCGGCGCTCTCCGATCTGGGATTGGCTTACCTCAATCTGGGTCAGCCGGAGCTGTCGCGCCGCTGCTACGAGCGCGTCGTCGAGTCGGCGCCCGGTTCGGCCACGGCGCGCGACGCCTTGCAGGGCATCCGCGAGATTTACGTGGCGGACGGTAATGTCGACGGCTACTTCGCCTACGCCGAGAAGGCCGGCGTGGAGTGCGATACGAGCGTCATGGCGCGCGATTCGCTGTCGTTCGCCGCAGCGCGCAGGATCTACCTTTCGGGCGATACCGCTACCGCCGAGAAGTCGTTGAGAAGCTACCTGCGGAACTATCCGAAGGGGTATTATACCGACGATGCGCTCTTCTATCTGAGCGATTGCCATCTTAAAGCGAAACAGACCGATGCGGCGATCGAGACGCTGAGCGAGCTGGCCGCCCGCCCGACCAACCAGTACTCGGCCAGGACGCTCGGTACGCTGTCGAAGCTGACCTCTGAGGCAGGCCGTCACGCCGAAGCCGCGAAGGCCTACCGTGCGTTGTACGACGTCGTGCAGACCGCCGACGAGCGGGCCGCCGCTGCGACGGGTTACTTCCGCTCGGTGGAGGCCGGAGGCGACGATGCGGCGACGCTGGCCGCTGCCGCGGAGGTGGAGGCGCTGCCCGATGCCGGCACGACGGCGCAGCGCGAGGCGAAATTCGCCTGTGCGACGATCCTGCGGCGCGGCGGGAAGCAGGCCGAGGCATTGCCGCTCTACCGCGAGCTAAGCCGTGAGGTCAAGACGGCCGAGGGTGCCGAGTCGGCCTACCGCGTGATCGAGGCGACGCTGGGCGGAGGCGATGCGGCCGCGGCGGAGACGCTGATCTTCGCTTTCGCGGAGAAGGGTTCGCCCCATGCCTACTGGGTGGCGAAAGCCTATATCGCCCTGGGCGACATCTACGCCGGACGCGACGACTCGTTCCAGGCGCGAGCTACCTATCAGAGTATCGTCGATGGATATTCGCCGGCCGACGACGGCATCGTCGCCGAGGCGAAGGCGCGGATCGAAAAATTGAAGAAATAGCCATGAAAAGAGTTCTTATCCTCTCTGCCGCCGTGCTGTTTTGCGGTGTGCCGCTGCGGGCGCAGGTCACCAAGCAGGTCGAGGTGACCAAGACCTACGTTCCCGAGGTGTCGAAGGCCGTCAAGCTGCCCATCGTGCCCGATATGACCGACACGGTGCGTCTGCGGCCCGAAATCGACTATACCGTCACGCCGTCGGCGCTGGCGACCAACCTCTCGACCGAGCCGTTCCGTCCGGCTACGGTGACCTACTGGGAGTTCAACCGTCCGCGGCCGCTCTATCTGAAAGTCGGCGCCGGAGCGCCGCTCAACTCGGTGCTCGATCTCTATGCCTCGACGCAGAATCCCGGTACGGGCTACGCCGTCGGCTATCTCAATCACACCGGCAACTGGGCCGAGATCCGCAACGATTTCGGCGTGCGCCCTGTCTCGTGGCGGATGCACAACCGCATGGGCGCCGCGGCGGGCAAGTACCTCGGCCGCCGTCTGCTCGAAGGCAAACTCGACCTGACGAACCGCGTCTACCATAATTATGGGTTCGACGGGGCGGAGGCGTTGTGTACTCGTTACGGGAACGACGGTGCGGCGTCTTATTATCCCTTCACCAAGGTGTCCAACGACCGGCAGCATTACGACGACGCCATGCTTCATGTGCGCATCGGCGACGATTTCACCGACCTGAGCCGCTTCAACTTCAACGTCGAACTGCGCGGCGGATATTTTCTGAACGTATTGCAGATGCAGCCAGTTTACTATGACTGGGGAGTCGATCGAGACCGTTATCATGAGCTGTCGGGCGGCGGCGGTATCCGATTGGCCAGGGCGTTCGGTCTGCACGAGTTCGAGTTCAAAGCCGATTTCGACGGTACATGGCGCAATATGCTCGGTTACGGTTCGACACAGTTGCTTTTCGGACTGCATTACGCCTATCGGCGCGATAAACTCCGCTGGTCTGTCGGGTTGGATTATGTGCGCGACGGAGCGGAGCAGGAGAAGGTCGTCGGAAGCGATCTCTCCGATCCTCACGCGGTGTACAAGGAATCGCAGACCGAACATGAGAACCGGTTCCTCCCTGCCGCTTCGATCGCCTACGATCCGGCCGACGGCAAGTTCATGCTTTATGCCGAGTTGACGGGTCGGGTGCGCCGCAACGATATGCGGACGCTGAGCCGGTTGAATCCCTATGTCAATCCGGCGTCGATCGTCCCCAATACCGAGGAGCATCGCGTGGCGGGCGGTATCAAGGGTGCAGCGGGACACGGCCGCTTCTCCTATAATCTCTATGTCGGTTATATGCACGAAAAGAATGCATTGCAGTGGGTTGCCCGTTTCATCCCGAATAACGTTCGCGACGAACGGGCCGATGTCGGTTATATGTCGTTTTACATCCCCTATGCGATGACCTTGAAGGATCTTTCGCTCAATGCCGAATTCGCATGGCGGCCGTCGAGCCGCTTTACGTTCGACGGTGAGCTGCATATGCATTCGTTCAAGGGGGCGGAGGATGTCTACTACAATAATAATCAGTCCTATACGCTGGCATACGGTCGTCCGCAACTGACGGCGCGTCTGCGCGGCGAGTATCGTGCACGTAAGGTGTCGTTGGAGGTGGAGGCGCAGATGCAGAGCGTGCGCCATTGGACGACTTATACATCCGTCAACGAGAAACCCTCGGAGCCGGATTCGGATTCAGGGTTGAACCTCGGTCGTCGCGTTATCGGCCTCTACGATTTCAAAGTCCCCGTCACGGTCGACCTTGCGGCGCGGTTCAACTGGTTCCTTTCGCGCAAAGTGACGCTCTTCGCCGAGGGGCGCAACCTCTGCGATGCGAAGCTCTACGACTGGGCCTATTACCGCGATTACGGCGTGGGCTTTACCGCCGGCGTGAAGTTGCAGTTCTGAGCGGCGGACGGTGCCTGCACGGGGCCGGAGAGGGCGTAAAACCGGCGGTGACGTTTGGTAACGGACGGTTTTACGGATACCCCGACGGTCTGCGTTGCGATTCGGGGCGGCAATCGGCGACGGAACGTCCGCAAGGGCAGGAGTGCCGTTTGCCGGACAGCGGTTGTCTTTTGGATATGAAAATCCCGCATGGACGATTCCATGCGGGATTTTCGATCGATTCGCCGGAAGGATTTACTTCGTGAAGTAGCCTTCGGCCGGCGTCGGGTCGGCCGAAACTTTCACGCCGTCGATGCAGGCGTTTCCGCCGACTTCGCCCATGTAGGGCAGTTTGGTCCACGTTGCCGACATGTAGGTGTTGTGGCCGTCGGCATCGGCGATGGTGCAGGAGCCGCCGACGGTACATTTTTCCAAATTGACGTTGTTCACGTCGCCGGCGAAGGGTGCCGAGCTGTAACAATAATGACCGGTCTCGGGATAGTATGCGGCATAGTTCGGGTCGTCTCCCCAGCAATACTGGTCTTTATGCGTGATCGAGATATTCTCGACGCTGCAATTTCGGATCGTATTGTAGCCCGCCGCAGGCTTCTGGGGCTGAATCGTACCCATGAAACCGCCGATGGCGTATCCTGCCGTGAGCGTAGCGTCCTTTACCGAACAGTTCTCGACCGTCGCCGTCGCATTCTGCCGCGAGGTATTCGTCCATACGCCGACCAGCCCGCCTATGCGATACATGCCCGGGGCGTGGATCGTCACGTTTTCGACATGGCAGTCCGAGACATTGGTATCGCCGCCCATGCAGCCGACCAGCGCTCCGACCCATTTGCCCTGAATCTCGGCATCGTCGTTCAATGGGATCGCTACGTTTTTCAGCGTCAGCTCCCTGATCGACGCCTCCTTGCCCAACGTCTTGCCGATGAATCCTTTGGCGTCGGCAACGATGTCGACGTTGAGGTTGGAGACGGTGTGGCCCGTTCCGTGGAATTCGCCGTAGAAGGCGCATTTGTCGACGCCGCTCAGTGTATAGGAGTGGTTCTGGCAGCCCATCGGTGTCCACGGCTTGTTGTTCAGGTCGATGTCGTTCATCAGGTAAACCTGTGCATAGCGCCCCTTGGCTTCGAGGTAGAGGTAATTGCCGCTGTTGATCTGGTCGGCGATCCACTTCAACTCGGCCGCTTCGTAAATGGGGTAGTCGCCGTCGGCATCGGCGGCCGGTGCGTAAACTGAGCTGCCGTCCCAGACCGTTGCCGGAAGCACTTTGGCCCCCTCTTTTCCCGATACGGTCACACCCGGATCGACGTTGACGACGTTGTCCGTCGAATTATCGTAGCAAACCATGAAGTTCAGGCGGGCGGGGTATTCCGTCGATCCGACTTCGATCAGCCGTGTGGAGCCTTTCAGCTCGACGGTGTTGTGCAGCGAGCGGATGTCGATGGAATACTGGTGGTTGGTCGCCGTCTGCGGTTTGTTGTAGGAGTAGATTTCGGAGTCGGCGACCGTCACCGTATTGCTGTGGGACGTTGCGACGGCACGATCCAGGACGACCGTGGCGAAGTCCTCCGTCGGGCCGCCGAAATAGTTGCGGCCCACGAGCGTCGAACGGTTGACGCGGAAGATGCATTTCTGGCCGTGGACGTTGAGGGCGGCGCGGCCGTCGAGCCGCGAGTCGTCGATCGCGACGTCGACCGGTTCGGTGATTCCGGCGATATTGATGCCGTAGAAGAATCCTTCGATGCAGGAGTTGTTCCGCAGGGCGATGTTCACCTTGCCGCCCGTCGAGCCGACGGAGATGCCGCGCGGATAATAGTTGCCGTCGGCCACGCGCGAGGTGAAATATTTGATTTCATCGGCCGTGTATTCGCGGTTTCCGATCGCCGTCTGCGACGTGCGTGCCTGCGTGTTGTCGAACGTGATGTAGGACGTGTCGCTCGTCGCACGGGTGTTGACGACGCTGACGGCACGGCAGTCGGTACCCAGTGCGATGATTTCGGAGTTCGAAAGGGTTACGTCGGGATTTGCTCCGTCCAGGCAGTTTACGGCATAGGTTTTCGCTGCGTTGCAGACGAGTTTCACGCCGTCGAGCGTCAGTTTGACGTTATCGCCGGAGACCATTACGGGGTGCTCCTTTTCGGGCGATACGATCAGGTTGGCGATCGTCACGCTGGCTTCGACGCAGACCTGCTTGGTCGTCGTCCCTCCGCCGAAATCGAGCGTTCCGGCAGGTTTCTCGATCAGGATATGGTCGCAGCGGGTGTCGGCGAGCGTGCGTTCGACCTCATCCTGGGCGTCGATGCAGCGGATGATCTTGCCCGTCCCTTCATTGACGATCTCCCCGACGGTTCCGTAGATCTTGACGTTTCCTTTTTTGACGGTCAGCGTCTCGATGACCGTATTTTTGGCTACGATCAGCGTGTTTTCGGCCGTGGTGGCTTCGACGGTCGTATAGGAGCCTTCGAGCGAAACGGTCAGGTTGGGCGTGTCGACGATCAGTGAAGCCGTGGTCTCCATCTCCACCGAGAGCGTCTCGGGAAGCTCCTTGTCCGAAGTCGTCTTCTCCGAGATCGTCAGGTCGGTCGAAACGGGTTGTTCGATCTCGACCGACGTGGAGGTTCCGTGTCCGAACGCATTGGGAATTTCGAGGGTCGAAGGTACCGTCAGGTCGGTCGTGGAGGTGATCGTCACTCCCGACGTTCCCTTAGACAACGCTTCGTTGGCTTCCTCGATCGAAGTGACGGGAACCGAATAGGTGAACGCTTTGACCGTTACGAGCTTGTTGGGGCGTGTCGTGAGCGGTGAGGCGTACTCTTTGACCATCGGTTCGGCGTTGTCGTCGGTGTATACCTTTACGGTGATACCCTTCGTGAACTCGACGCCGGCCGGCAGCACGAAATAAAACTCCGTCGCCGAGGCGTCGTTCAGCGCGACCGGTTCGGAGCAGGTGAGCGTAAGCGTCGTCTCCGTACCGGAGAACTTCATTTCGGGGGTCTCTCCGACGAAATCGATCGTGTAATCGCCGGCCAGCGCTTCGCCGTTGTTGCCGGTCAGTTCGATTTTCGTCACGTTCTTCTGCCCCGTCACCTGGAATTTGAGTACGGTGCCTATCGTGCGGAATGCCAGACGGCTGTAATCGACGCCCGACGTGGCCATCGGGCAGAGTTCGGTGGCGAAGCTTTTCGTAGCGAAGGTCTGTACAGCGGGGATCGAGAGTCCCGATACGACGCTGCCTTCCAGCACCGCATGGGCGGAATAGGGATAATAGGCGTAGAATACCTCGGCCTCGGAACCCGAGGGATCGGTCGGATCGCCCGTGAAATCGGCCGAAGTGGTGCCGCCGGCCGTCGTCGTGAAGGGTGCGTTGACGAACTTCGTACCGCAGAACAGTCCGAGGCGGTCGTTCGATTTCCAGAGGACGTCGTTGCCGGAGAGTTCGGTTCGGGTTTCGTTGATGGATGCGGTCAGTTTGACGGAACCTTGTACGGAAGGTGCGGAGTCGGTCGTCGCGTCTTCCGAACATTGGGTAAAGGAGAGCAGCAGAGTCGCGGCTCCCAGAAATTGGACGAATCTTTTCATGACGGGAAACTTTTTTCGGTTACTCGTAAGATTCGTCTTCGAGCGGCGCGTTGGAGTTGGGTTCCGTGGCCGCGAATCCTTTTTCAATCGATACGGTTGCGATTGTCAGCTCCGGGGCTTCGTAATTTCCCCCCCCCTGCTGAAACGGGGTTTTGTAATTATTAGTAGTCATGTGTGTAGAAATTAAAGTGTTGTATACGATTGCGAAGTTACTGAAAAAGTCGTTTCGTTCGCTCCGAATTTCGACTTTTTTCTTGTCGAATGCTTCGAAAACCGTACTGATTGTTAAAAATCTATGGGGATGAACGGTCTTCTCGGCCGAAAAACGAAAAAACCGGAAGCTGGAAAGCTTCCGGTTCGGTTGACAGCGGACGTCGGGAGTTACAGTTCCTCGATGTCCTTGTAGCTGCTGACGAGCAGCTGGTAGGTGATGAACCCGCCCGTGCGGGACGAGTATTTCGTGTAAATGGCCGTAATGTTCACCATGGCGTTGTCGGCGGGCAGCTCTTTGAGGGCGAACCGTGCATAGCCGCTGACGCGGACGACGTAGCTGCCCGATTCGAGCGACGTGGGCGTCGTCTCGTAGGTGAAGAGCGACGAGCCGTAGTACTTGGTGTTGTCGTAATTGTAGGCCCACGTGATCGGCAGCCCCTCGTCCTGGTAGTACTTGTTGGTGTAGACGCCGTTGACGTTTTCCAGATAGTTGGGGTAGGTGTTGCTGTCGACGGTCGTGTAGCTGCTGCGAAGCCCCTCGAAACGGATCAGACAGCCCAGCAGGTCGTCGTTGAGTACGGTCTTGTAGTTGTCCTTGTCGACGACCGTGACGTCGGCCTCCGTGATCGTGTCGAGTTCGCCGCGGTAGACGTACTGCTGGACCATCTCCGTGGTGGGGATGTTCGAGTTGCCCGAAGCCGAGAAATCGTGCTCGCTTGGAGTGTCGTTGGGGAAGGTGCCGTCCGGTTCGAGCGCGGGCGCGGCACCCAGACTCAGCATATAGCGGTAGCTGGCCAGCGAAAGCCCCTGCGCCTTGACGTAGACGATCTGTCCCAGCGGATAGTTGACGTAGTTGTCGTTCATGAGGCGCAGCTCGATGGCCTGTTCGCCGTCGTAGATGTAGAGCGACTTGTAGACGTTGCCCTCGGCGTCGGACGAGATGACCTTGCCCTTGATGACGACGTCGTCCTCGATCACCACACGGCGGCCGAGACCGTTGGCGTCATGGCCCCATTTCTCGTAGAATTTCGCTTTCAGGTCCTTGATCGAAATGATCTCGGCGCCCGTCTCCGTGAAGTCCTTGTCCGTGTAGACCTTTGCCGGCGCCGGATTGTCGAAATCGTTGTAGCAACCGGCCAGAACGATTCCGACGGCGAGCGTCAGGGCTATTTTCAGGATGTTGTTCATAATTCTTGCTCTTTAATTCGTTTGTTTTCATGTGCCATTTCCCGCCTCGGCATATCCCGGACTTCGTTCGGCTCTGCGCTCGGCTTGACGAAATGGTCAGCCGTTAGAAACGGAAATAGACGTTCAGGTAATAGGTCGTCCCGAACATGTAGAAATATTTCGGATCGAACCGTTCGTAGGAGGTCACCAGACTGGTGTTCGACTCGTCGGCCTTGATCTTGTTCAGACGCATCTGCTCGTAGCCGCCCGTCTTGATATCCTGATTGTTGAGGATGTTCTTCACTTCGAGGCTGAAACCGAGCGTGTAGTTGCGCTTGATGTACCAGTTCTTGCCGAGGCTGGCATTGAGCACGAAGGCCGAGTCGAATTTCTCCTGTGCGCGCATCGTGCGGATCATCTCGGCAGTCTCGGCGTTGGTCGCTCCGGCGCGCAGTACCTCGTCGGTGCGGAACAGCGGGTTCATCGACAGGTAGTTGTTGTCGTAGAAATTCAGGTCGGCCGATGCGAACCAGTTGTTGTCGCTGCGGTACGACAGGCCGACGTTGACGGCCGTCTGCGGCGTGCTCTCCACGCGCATGTCCTTCCAGTAGACGATGCTGCTGTCGACGTCCGAGAGGATTTTCGAACTGTTGTCGGCCAGCTGTACGAACGTGGGGTTCGAGTCGTAGGTGTACTGCCCGACGCTTACCGCCCCGTTCAGGCTGAGACCCATGTAGAGCGGAACGGTCATACCGAATTCCAGACCGAAGAACTTCTTGTCGATGCCGCTGATGGCGAAGTTGACGAACGTCGATTGCAGGTCGTCGTAGTAGGAGATGATGTCGGTCTGGTCGTGGATCATGGTGTAGTAACCCGACAGACGCGCCTTGATGCCGCGGTAGCTGAGGTTGTACGATGCGTCGACGCCCCAGATTTTCTCGGCTTTGAGACCCGGCGTCACCTCGTTGCGCGTACGCGGCGAGATGAAGGAGTTCTGGAACGTGGGGGCATTCTGCAACGCCACGGCATTGAATTCCACGGAATGCGCCGCCGAGAAGCGGTAGGCGAGGTTCAGTTTGGCCTGATAGGTGAAGTAGTCGAGCGCCTCGGAGTTGCCGAACGAGTTGGAGGGGTAGGTGCCCTTCATGTAGCGGCCGTCGCGCCACATCGTCACCTGGCCCACTTCGCCGCCGATCGTGCCGTCCAGTCCGGCGATGTTGAAGTTGTACATCGCCCATAGTTTGGCCTGACGGATGTTGGCGTAGTAGTCGTAACCGAACTTGTCACCCTCCTCCACGCGGCGGGCGTGGCCGTGCTCGTAGTAGTAGTGGAGGTCGTTCTGCTTCTCTTCCTCACCCACGAAGTCGCGCTCGGCGAACTTGTCGATGTCCACCCAGTAGTCGCCGCCCAGCAGGTCTTTCACCTTGTCGTAGTATTCGGTGCGGTTCCAGCGGTAGAGGATGCCTGCGACGAGGCGCGAATTGTCGCGGAACGTGCGGGCGATCTGCGCCGTGAGGTTCAGGTCGAGCTGGTCGGTGTGGCGCTCCTCGATCATGTAGTTCGAGCGGTGTCCGGCGCCGTAGGTCCCTTCGTCGATCTCGCCGCGGTAGTTGGTGTCGTAGAGCCGGTCCCAGTTGATCTGACGGGTGTCGTAGCTCGTACGCCACAGCTCGGCGATCTGGGCCGCATTCGAGAACTGGTTGTTGGCCATGTAGTAGCTGGGCAGGTTGCGGTAGTAGTCGGGACGCGGGTCGGCACCGCCCTTCCACGTGAGGGCCGAGTAGCCGTTCGTACCGAAGCGGAACGAGGCCGCTGCGTCGATCTTCGTGCGGTCGTCGGGCGTGTTGGTGTAATTGACGACCATCAGCGGCTCGTGGTTGTTGCGCACGCGGGCGTTGCGTTTCTTGCCGTCCTGATAACCCCAGTTGGGATTGTAGTAGTTGTTGCCGACCAGGTCGTAGACCTCCTGCGTCGAAGCCTGCTGCGCGCCACGCTCGGTCGGAGCGCCGAGGATCGTGAACGTCAGCCGGTTGCGCTCGTTGAAGCGTTTCTCCACCGATCCGTAGTAGCCGAAGCAGTTGTAATAGATGCCGTTGACCCAGTCGTTGCCGCCCTGTCGCGTCGATACGGAGAAGGCATACGACCAGCCATTGTCGAGCAGACCGGAGGCGTAGGAGACCATCGCACGGAAACGGTACATCGAATTGCCGTTGACCAGGCTCACGCGCAGGCCCTTGCGGATCTGCGAGGCCGTGGCGTTGATGTTGGTCGTCCCGCCGATGCCGCCCAGTCCGTAGTCGGCGGCCTGCAAACCGGTGGTATTCTCCTGATTGCGCGTGGCGTCGTTCAGACCGCTCCACAGCGACCACGGCGTGTAGCCCGTCAGGGCGTCGTTGAGGCGGATGCCGTTGAAATAGACGTTGGTGTACTGCGAATCGTAACCGCGCAGGTTGAAACGCATCTCGCCGAACTTGTAGGAGGCGATGTTGTTGAAGACGTCTTTCGACGAGGAGAGCGACGAGGGCAGCGACTGCGTGTCGTTGGCCGTCTCGGTGTCGAACTCCGCGAAGATCGAGTCGTCGAACGCCTCGGTATAGACGGGTACCAGCGCGATCGAACGGACGTCTTTCGTGAGCTTGTCCACGCGAACCTTGATTTCGAGCGGTTCGTAGTCGTCGGCTTCGAACGTGAGGGTGTAGTCGCCCGAAGCCACGTCGTCGAACCGGAACCGCCCCTCGGCGTCGGAGGTCGCTTGTCGTTCGCCGGGGGTGAGGGTGATCTTCACCTGCTCGATGGCCGCGCGGTCGCCGCGAGAGACGACTTTTCCCTTGATGCCGCTGCCTTGTGCGAGGGCAGGGAGCGTCGCCATCGTCAGAAGCAATGTGAGTAAATGCTTTATTTTCATAATGAATCGATTTATTTGGCAATGTAGATGAATACCGGCAGGTGGTCCGAGAATCCGCCCTGGAAATTGTTGCCTACGAAGGTACGCAGCGGATAACCCTTATACTGCCCCTCCTGCTGGATGAGGTAGGAGGGTTTGAAGATATTGCCGTAGAATTTGGTCTTTTTGTACGGGTCCTTGACGAGTTTCAGTTTGCCGGCGGAACCGGTAGCGAGGTTCTCCGAAACGACGATATTGTCGAAGAGGTTCCATGCGTCGCGGTAGGCGAGCGTTCCCAGACCGGCTTTGAGCATGTCGGCGAAGGGCGTGTAGAAATCGCCCGGCTGCAACTCCTTGATCTTGGCCTTGGCGCCCAGATGGACTTCGACGCTCTCGTCGGTCGGATCGTCGTTGAAGTCGCCCATGGCCACGATCTTGGTGGCGGGGTTGACTTTGAGCACCGAGTCGGCGATCGCACGCATCTGTTCGGCCGCGGCGTTGCGCTTGAAGGCCGATGCCGCCTGCCCGCCCAGCCGCGAGGGCCAGTGCGCGACCATGAAGAGGAAGGGCTCGTCGTCGATCGTTCCCCACATCGTCACGATGCCGCGTGTGCGCCAGTTGGGCAGCGAGGCGATCCGCACGGGGATGTCGGCGCTGCCTTCGAGTTTGAAGACATCCGGACGGTAGAGGAACGCCACGTCCACGCCGCGCAGGTCGGGCGAGTCGTAGTGGCAGATCGCATAACGTGCCGGAAGGAGCTTGCGCGTCGATGCGATGTCTTCCAGGATCGAACGGTTCTCGATCTCCGAGACGCCGATCACCGCCGGATAGTTGCGGTCGATGGCGGCGATGTCGAACAACACGCGCTCCATGTTGCGGAGTTTCTTGTCGTACTTGGCCGTATTCCACCGCTTCGCACCGTCGGGAAGGAACTCTTCGTCGTTGGTTTCGGGGTCGTCGATGGTGTCGAAGAAGTTCTCCATGTTGTAGAACATGATCTTGTGGGGCTTCTGCGCGAAGCACATCACCATGACTGACGCCAGCACCGCTGTGATTATCAGTTTCTTTCTCATGATTCGAATTGTTGAATTTCATTCTTCGTTTTCTCGTCCCGGCATGGCTCGGACGGCGTCCGGCTCTGCGCTCGGCTTGTCGAAAACGCGGTTAAAATCCCCATTGTTCGGGGCTGTTCTGTGCCTTGACCGAGGCGTCGGCGTCGGGGAAGAAGGTAAATCCCGTCTCTTTCTCGATCTCCGCCACGCTGCGGCAAAGTTGCCTGCCGAGCTGCTGTCCGTTTTCGTTGGCGACCCAGAATCCGATGGCTTTCAGTTCCGAGGCCTTGCAGTCGGCGATCCGCTTGCCGGTCGCGCCGTCGCGCGTGCGCAACAGCACCTTGAAGTAGTTCGTGGGAACCGGACAGACGTTTCCGGCCTTGTCTTTCGTCGATTCGTCGAGGTTGGCGAAATAACATCCCGTGACGACGTAGAGCGTATCCGGGCAGACGTAACTGCGGACTTTCGCTTCGAGCGCTGCCCACATGTTCTGGTTGAACTGGCCGCGCTGCGGCGTCATGTTCGATGCGTAGAACGTCTGCTTGTTCATCTCCTCGACGGTCGTGCGGTCTTTCGACGGAATCTGGTGACCGCGATTGTAGACGTTGCCGTTCTGATAACCGCCCAGCCAGAGTGCAGGCTGGTACTGCTGCGGAATCTTCGGATCGGGCGCCCATGCTTCGCTGCGATCCAGCGATCCGATGTACGAAGCGTGCAGCGGATAGGCCACCCAATGCGCCACGCGCAGTTTCTTGTCGAAGCAGAGCGAGTAGTTGCGCACGGTTTTCAGGTTCATCTTGGCATAGTGGGCCGCATAGATATAGTCTGTCTCCTCCTTGCCGGCAGGCAGCTCGGGCCACTGTTTCGGCGTGTCGTAGGGATTGTCGGTCGCATTGGGCGCCAGCTGCGTCAGCTCGAAGTCGTAGGGTGCCGAACCGTCGTCGAAAGCGATCGTGAAAGTCGCTATGCGGCTTTGCGCCGAGGCGTTGGCCTTGTAGTAGAAGAACAGCAGGTTCTCGCCGCTGTCGACCGTCCCTTGCCGCTGCCGCCCTGCGGCCGAAAAGTCGCGGGCGCTCAGCGAAAGCCAGTCGCCGCTGGTGATCGTAGCCGTGTAGTTCAGCTGTCCGCTGCCGGAGACCTCGACGATCACGCGCAGCGAAGCGGTCTCCTCGCCGCTTGCGATCTGGCCGCCGACGATCGACGACCGTTCCAGTTCGCACGACTCCACACGGGCTGTCGCCGCATCGCCGTCGCTGTCGCCGCAGGCGGCGAAAAATACTGCGACGGCCGCGACCGCGAGTCGGAGCCACTGTCGGAGGAGGTGTGTCTGCATAGTCATTCGAAACGGATAGGAATCGCCGGCGGCGTTACCCGCCGGCGATCGTTGTCAACTCAGTTTTTCTTGAAGAAGCAGAATCCTTTGCCGTAGGATGCTTGTACATAAGGGCGCAGGAACCGGCTCGATGCGCTGTTTGCGCACATCATATAGATGGCGGGGTAGTTGAATGCCTGTCCGTCTACCGTTCCCGATGCGTTCGTCGTGGCGATTACGCCACTGGCATCCTCCGTGAATGTCCAGGGCTGTGCCGGAGCATCGGCCAAAACGAGTCCCTGTTTGGGCTTTCCGTTGTCGATAATGCCCGTACCGATCAGGTATTTGTCGCCCTGCTTGATGTTGAATCCATCGGCTACGGCTTCGAACGTGAATTCGATAGCTGTATAATTACCGCTTGTCAGCGACAGTGTCTTTTTGGTTTCGTCATACGTGTAAGCGGCGGTGAATCCTTGACCGTAATCGGTGAATCCCGTAACCAGTTGAAGACCGTAAGTTCCGCCCGGCTCGCAGCCGATGAAACCCGTCATGCCGTTGACGAGCTCGGCCACTTTCGTGATCTTGTCGTAGGTATCGCCTGCTGGTTCCGAACCGCCGGCGGCAGCCTGCGTGACGGCGACGGTCTTCGCTGCGACTTTGGTCGCGCCGCCGTCGTTGGTCAGATAGACCGTGACCGTGGCGTTGCGTGCGCTGCCGGTGTTCTCGGTCGGGGTGACCGTGACGGTCGTGCCCGCTACCGATGCGGCGAAGTTGGCCGGGTCGGAGGACGAGGCGCCTACCGTGTAACCGTCGGCGTTGGCCACGGTGCAAGCGATCGTCTTGGCCTGATCCTTCGCCGCGAACGACAGCGAGGTCGGATTGACGCTCAGCGTGGGCTGCACGGGCGTGCTGCCGCCTCCCTCGCCGTAGAAGAGTTCGATCTTGGCGAACTGGCAATTGTTTTTCGTGACGGTGATGCGGTAGGAGGTGCCTGCTGTCGTACCGTTCAGTTCATAAGTTGCCGTGCCCTGTCCGACTACTTGCGACAGGCCGCCGGCGATGTCGGCGCCCGCCGTATCCGTGATGGAGGCTTCGCTGGAAGACGATGCGCCGCTGGCACCGGTCAGGATGACCTTCGAGAGCGCCTTGCCGCTGATGGCGGGCAGTTCGATGTAGGCACCGGCCTTGCCGATGTAGAAGGATTCGTATTCGGAACCGGCGTTGTAGTTGTTGTAGAACCAGTAGAACTTGCCGTCGGCGCTGGCCTTGATATGATAGGTGTAGCCGTCGATGGTATAGGTGCCCTCCGTTGCGGACGAGGAGTCGTCCTTGTCGTGGTAGGGGAATGCGGGTGTCGCCATGTCCTTTCCGCGCGAGAAATCGAGCACGATGTGCGCCGGATCCGCGGGTTCGGGATCCGTGCCGCCCTCGGCGAAGGCGGCTGCATCGGTCATGTTGCGCGGACAAAGCTGTACGGCGCCTTTATAGAGGGAGACATAACCGGTCAGATCGCCCGTTTTCGAAGCCGCGTATTGCTTGCCTGCGAATCCGGCGGCGTCCTGTGTCACGTAGACGGTCAGATCGGACGAACCGACCTTGAACGTGGTGGTACCCACAGCCCAATTACCGGCCGTTGCGGGCGAAGTGACGTTCTTGACCGTGACGAGCATGCCCTGATAATCGATCAGATTGTCGATCGACGTGAGCGGGACAGGGGTGAGTTGCGCCTTGCCGATTACTTCGGCCGTCAGCCATGTGGCTGCATCGCTCGATTCGCAGGTTACCTCGTAGCAGTTCGAGAAATTAGCCACTTTGGCCAATCCTTTCACAAGCGTGAAACGAACCTTGTCGCCCGACTTGAACGGGAATGCGGGATCTTTGGGATTGGTGTATTGGCCGCTGCTGAACAGCAGGATACCGTTCTTGGCTTGTGTCGCGCCTTCGGTCATTACCATCAGGTTATTGGCCGAAACATTGCCGCCGTCGACGTCGGTTACGACGACCGCTTCGAGCGTGCGATTGTTTTCGGCGTCGATCACGAGCTTGTCCTTGCCCGTAACCGTTTCGGCGAGCCGGTAGAGTTCGTTCACCGTGATCGCTTCGCCCGGCGTGGGTTCGGGTTCTTCGCTGCCTTCGCCCAGATCGACTTCGGTGCCGCCTTCGCCTTCGGCGAGCGTCACGTCGTCGATAGCGAATACCGATGCTTCATCGACTGCATATTTCACGTAGAGATAGGCCGCTTTGTTTTTCAGCTTGAATTTCGAGGTGGCGAATACCCAGAACTCGTCGGCCTGTGCATAGGTGTACTCGACTGTCGTCCAGCTGGTGCCGTCGGCACTCAGAGCGAGGTGGAATTTCTCCGGTTTGAACTCGTTGTCGTAGAGACCGGCATCATAGTCGATCGTTTTCGAATATTGTGCACCGAAGGTGAGTTGCAGATCCTGTGCTCCGTCGAGTTTGATCTTGTTGATGATTAAGGCGGGATTGTTCGTTCCGAAGAACGCTTTGTTCTTGCCCGAAGCACCGTCGTAGCCGGCGCTGAGTTTTCCGCTGGTGCGGATCGACATTTTGCCCTCGCCGGTGTAGGAGACTTCGCCTGCACCCGAACCGGTTTTCGCCCAGCCCGTATAGTCGGCGATAAGCGGTTTGTCCGATACGTCGGCCGTACCGAAGGATTCATAGTAGATCGCGTCGCCCGGCGTCGGGTCGGGATCCGTACCCCCCCCCTGATCCGTGCTTAGAGCCGCGATATCGGCCTTTTTGGTCGGGATGAGCTGTGCGTTTTCGCGATAGGTTTCGGCCACGCCGTAGATCGTGCCGGTCTTGTCGGCCACGTACATGTCGGCGAATCCGGTGGCGAACTGCGCCTTGTTCATGTAGACGGTCAGTGTCTTGCCCGAAGCGTCGTTGAGTGTTACCGACTGGCTTTCGGTTGCCGTCCACGGCTTGCCGACGAACGACTGGGCGGGCGTCATGTTGTTCAGTTTCACGTACTGCGCCTGATAGTCGCCCGTATTGAATTTTTCGACCGAAAGCGACGGAACGACCAGCTCGACCTCTTCGTCGCCTACGGTGACGACGACGTCGGTCAGCTGGCGCACGTTGTTGAATGCGTAGTATTTCGCGTCTTCGAGATTGAGCGTGACCTTACGGCCTGCGGGATACTTCGTTACGGGGTCGTTGGCCATGGCGAAATCGGCACCGTAGAGAACGATGGCCGACCGTTCGAGGCCGTTGTTGTCGCCCACGTAGAGTTTGCGGTTGTTGTTGCCCGCCGCGTCGTTGGCCAGGATGACCGCCTCGATCGTCGACTCGCTGTATTGGAGCGGCATGGCCTTGTCCGAGCCGACGGCGCCGCTCAGGTCGCTGTTGCCCAGAATATACTCGACCAGTTTGCCGACGGCGCCGACCGTCGGGGGAACGTAGTTGCCCTGCGTGACGGTCAGGTATTTCCGGTAGAGTTCGCCGTAGCTGTTGCTCAGCGTGAAAATCAGACGGCCCATGTGGGGCTGCGCCGATTCGCCGACGGTGATCTTGACCGTACCGTCGCCGTTGTAGATGCCCTCGGAGACCTCGTTGCCGGAGACTTTGAAATACATCCACTCCTTTTGGGTCTCTTCGTCCTCGTAGGCGACCGTCCATTGACGGTTGCTCCTCACCGTAACGGTCGCGTCTTCGGTAGCCGTTCCGGTGAAGGCGACGGCCTCCTCCGATAGTTCCAGCGTGGGAGCCTGTTTGTCGACATCGTCGTCCACACATGCTGTGAACGCCCCGGCGGCGATCGCCAGCATCGTGTAAAACGATGTTTTCCAAATGTTTAATTGCTTCATAATGAATTTGAATTAAGTGTGAATATGATTTTATGGCTTTTCGTATCCGTTTTATAAAGTGGATTTTCAATCAAAGTTATGGTCTTTTATCGGAATAACCAATTAAAAATCGATATATTTTTAGCTGAAAGTATGAAAAAGTGTAATGTTTTTTGGCTCTTTCCGGACGGATTTTTCTTTTCAGGCGGAAACAAAGCGGATGCCGACCCGTCGGGAAAGGGGTCGGCATCGCAGACGGTCGTATATTTTCTTAGCGGATGCGGTCCATTGAACGGATCATCAGTTCGTCCCGGAAAATGGCACGGACGGCCAGATAGGTGAAGATCATGGCGATGAGCGGCAGCACCAGTGGCAGTTTGACGCTCTGGGCGTGGAATTCGAACGAAGAGAAGAGGCGGTAGCTGAGAAAATAGTAGATGCCCATTACGATCTGTGCGCCCAGCAGCAGGATCATCTCCACCACGCCGAGCCGGAATTGCAGCATACGGCGCTTGAACAGGAAGATCGTCGTCAGCGGCAGCACCAACGCCAATGCCAGCAGGATGCCCATGTAGAGGGTCGATTGCACGGTTTCGCCGTCCGCCGTCCGCAGTCCGAAGGCGTAAAGGCGGAACTCTTCGCCGCCGCTGGCGAACGAGGCCAGGGGCAGGAACGCGGCGCAGGCTACCAGGCCTGCGGCCAGAAGCAGATAGAGTGTCTGAATACGTTGTATCATAATCGTCTGTTTGTCAGATATTCTTGTCGATCAGGTATTTGTTGCGGTCGGAGGCGTTGCGGTCGATCAGCTCGCCCAGGAAACCGGCCAGGAAAAACTGCACGCCGAGGATGACCAGAAGCATCGAAAGGTAGAAGAGCGGCTGCTCGGTGACGGCCCGCAGCGGCAGGCCGTGCGCCTGCTTGTAGAGCTTGGCGGCGATGATCCAGATCGTCGAGCAGCCGCCCAGCAGGAACATGAGCGTCCCCAACCCGCCGAAAAAGTACATCGGCGACCGGCCGAAATGCGAAAGGAACGAGACCGTAATCAGGTCCAGGTAGCCCTTGACCATGCGTTCCATGCCGAACTTCGAGGAGCCGTATTTGCGCGCCCTGTGGCAGACTACCTTCTCGCCGATGCGGCGGAATCCGGCCTCCTTGGCCAGGATCGGGATGTAGCGGTGCATCTCGCCGTAGACTTCGATCGACTTGACCACCTTGCGGCGGTAGGCTTTCAGTCCGCAGTTGAAGTCGTGGAGTTTGATGCCCGAGACGGTGCGCGCCGTCCAGTTGAAGAATTTGCTGGGCCAGCGTTTGCCGATCGGGTCGTGACGTTTGAGTTTCCATCCCGAAACCATGTCGTAGCCCTCTTCGAGGATCATGCGGCGCATGTCGGGAATTTCGTCGGGCGAGTCCTGCAAGTCGGCGTCCATCGTGAAGACCACGTCGCCTTCGGCGGCGGCGAATCCGCAGTAGAGTGCGGCCGACTTGCCGTAGTTGCGGGCGAACCCGATCGCCCGCAGGGCGCGATAGTGTTCTTTGAGGCGTTCGAGCGTCTCCCACGAGCCGTCGGTCGAGCCGTCGTCGACGAAGACGATTTCGTAAGAGAGGCCGTTTTCGCGTGCTACGCGGTCGATCCAGGCCGTCAGTTCGGGGAGCGACTCCTCCTCGTTGTAGAGCGGCACGACCACCGAGATGTCCAATCGCTTCTCCATCCGGTTACTCCTCCGTATTGTTGTCGAATCGTTGCCGGGGCTGTGCGAGGGCGGCGAGCACCAGTCCGAACAGCAGGCCGAGCAGGGCTTGTCCGGCGACCGACGAGAAGGTGATCCAAAGAGGCGACTGCACCATCAGGGCCATTTGTGAGATCATTTCGCCGGTATACAACCCCGTTTTCGAGAGAAGCGCGAACGATTGTTCGTAGAGTTCGGCGTATTTGTCCGTGAAGAGGATGCGGCTGGCCAAGATCGTATAGGCGGCGTTGATAACGCCCACGAAGAGCGCCATGGCGACGATGAATCCCAACCGCCTGCCGTATCCGTACTCCTCCTCGCGTGTCGAGCGGGATGTCGCCCGTTTGCGTGTGTAGTATAAGAGCAGCCCGATGTAGAGGGCCAGTCCGATGAGTCCGAAAAATCCCGCTCCCGTGGCGTCTCCCAGCAACGAGCAGACGGCCGATGCGCCGCCGATGACGGCACCGTACTTCGCGGCGTCGTTCCAAAAATTCGTCTGGTTCATATTGAATTGGATCGTGTCATTATGTCCGTCAGTTGAGTTCCGCCGCACCCTGCCGCACGATTTCGGGCTCTTCCTGCGTGAGGTCGACCACCGTGGTGGGCACGATCGAACCGTATCCCCCGTCCACGACCAGCGCCACTTCGCGGCCGTAACGTTCGTGGATCAGTTCGGGGTCGGTCATGTACTCCGCGTCGTCGTCGCTTTTGAGCGATGCGGTGATGAGCGGGCACCCCAGCTGTTCGACGATCGCCCGCGGAATCGCATTGTCGGGGATGCGCACGCCGATCGTCTTGCGGCGTTGCAACGCCTTGTCGGGCATCCGCGACGATGCGTCGAGCAGGAAGGTGATCGCTCCCGGCAGATTGCGTTTGAGAATCTTGAACGCGGCGTTGTCCACCCGGCAGTATTCCGCCGCCCGCGAGATGCCGTCGCAGATGATGCTCAACTCACCGGTCTGTTTGCCGCTGAGTTGGCGCAGTCGTTCCAGGCCGCGTGCCGAGCGGAGCGAACAGCCGTAGGCGTAGACCGAATCGGTGGGGTAGACGACCACGCCGTCGCGCTCCAAGGCTTCGACGACACGCCGTATCTCCCGTTCGGCGGGATTCTGAGGATAGATGCGCAGGATCATACGTCGGCAAAGATACGAAAAGTCGAGCGCAGAAGCAAGCGTTAGCTTGATTATGCCGAGACGGAGTATCTAAGACGCCAAAGATACGAATAAGCGAGGGCAAAAGCAAACTTGTCCGCATTTTGCCGAGGCGGAGGTTGGGATGCGGTCGAAAAAACGGTTTCCCGGTCGGAGGCGGATGCGTGCCGTCTTCTTGTTTTCGAAGGAATTACCTTATCTTCCGGCGGTTCAGCTCGGCCGAATAGGCGCGGGCGTTGGCGTTGTGTTCGCGGAGCGTGCGTGCGAAGTCGTGGTAGCCGTCGAACGTGGGGCGTGCGCAGAAGAACATGTAATCGTGTCGTTCGAAATCGAGTACGGCGTCGATGGCGTTGCGTCCCGGCATACAGATCGGCGACGGCGGCAGGCCTTTATTTATATAAGTGTTATAGGGCGACGGATATTTCAGGTGCCGGTGCAGGATGCGCCGCAGTCCGAACTCCTGCAAGGCGTATTTGACCGTCGGGTCGGCCTGCAAGGGCCAGCCTTTGCGCAGGCGGTTGATGTAGACGCCCGCGATACGGGGCATTTCGTCGCTCTGGCGGGTCTCCTCGTAGACGATCGAGGCGAGCGTCATCACTTCGAGGCGCGACAATCCGCTGCGCTGGCGCTTCGCGTCGCGTTGCGGCGTCCAGAAGCGGTCGTATTCGCGCCGCATCCGTTCGATGAACTGCGCCGGCGAAACCGTCCAATAGAATTCGTAGGTGTCGGGGATAAACATGGAAAAGAGCGTCACCGAATCTAAGCCCGCTTTCCTCGCCGTCGCGGGATCGGTCAGCGCGCCGACGATCGTCGCTGAGTCGGCCTCGATCTGCCGCGCCAGCTTGCCGGCAAGCTGTGCGGGGGTGCGGACGTTATTGATCGTCACCCGCACGGGCGTCTGCAATCCCAGTTTGAGCATACGTGCCACTTGTACGACGTTCATTCCCGGTTCCAGCACGTAGTGCCCGGGTTTGAACGACCGGTCGAGTTCGATATGGCAGGCGTAGAACCGGAAGAAGGCGGTGTGTGCGATCGCGGCGTCGAGCGAATCTTCGAGCGTGCGGTACTCCGATCCCGACCGCACGTAGAGCGACCGTCGTTCCAGTACGCAGTTTCCGTAAAAACCGTTGCGGAGGTAGATGCCGATGCCTGCGAGCAGCACGACGAGGATGCAGAGGCCGATGATGAGTTTGCGACGCATTGCCGGGAATTTTCGAACAAAGATAGTGCAAGCCGAGCGCAAAAGCAAACGAAGTTTGCGGTTTTGCCGAGGCGCCGCCTATCTGGGCGGGGCTTCGGCCCGCAAAGCGTGCAAGCCGAGCGCAAAAGCAAACGAAGTTTGCGGTTTTGCCGAGGCGGCGCCTGTCTGGGCGGGGCTTCGGCCCGCTCGAAGCGCCGTGCGGTCGTCGGGGACACCCGAATGGCGGGCGAGATACGAACGCTCCCGTTCCGCTCGGAACGCCGTGGGGCGCGGGTGTCCGGCTGCTTTCCCTTGTCGTTTCCTCTGTTCCGGGACGCAGATGCGCCGCACGGCGACTCTTTTTTGCGAATTTTCCGTTTTCTTTTTGCGCTTTTGGAAAAAAGAGTTACTTTTGCACTCGGGTAAGTCTTATACGACCAGCTCCTGTAGAATCCCCCAGGCAAGGAATTGAGCAAGGGTATACGGTTGTAGCGGTGCGATATAAGTAGCTTACCCATTTTTTATCGCCCTGCGGGCGCAGCGACCGTCGCTGTGCGGCTGCGATTCCGCTGCAAATCCCTTTTTGAAATACTTCGTCTGCGGAGTCTGTAAGAGCGGCAAAACCTTCCGGATTGTCCGATAAAACGAGCGGATCGGGACAGTCGTTCAGATTGTCCCGATCCTCCGGTATTCCCTTTCGTCGTTTTCGCTACCAGTTCAAGTGCCAGCCGTGCCGTAGCGTTTGAAGAATGATTGCGAGCAGGATGGCCGCGAGGACATAGCATCCGGCGTAGACGGCGATGCTGCGGAGGCCCTTCGCGTGCGTCGCACGGCAGAATGCCTGCCAACCCCAGATCATGCTCCAAATGCCGCACAAAACGGTGACGCTGCCCAAAACGGCCGAACCTCCCGCCTGCATCGTCTCTTGCAGCGGCGAAACCGAGCCGTTGCCGAGCGGCAGCAGCCATGCGTAGAGCCATGCGCTGCCGGCACTCGCCGCAAGACGCGGAATCTGTGCGAAGAGCAAGCCGCCGAAGAGCGCCGTCGCGTCGGCCGGAAACCGGCGGCGGAGCCGGTCGGCACCGTAGAGCAGTGCGGGCAGAACGAATGCCTGCATCAGCACGACCAGCAGTTGCCCGCCCAATTCGACCGTCTGGTTCTGGTAGATCCGCACACCCCAGATGGCGAAGCCGTAGCCCACCGTTGCCAACAGGCCCCATGCGAACAGCTTATGAGGAGCGACGCTACCGAACGGATTCGGGAACTTGCTTATCGTTTGTTCCATTGCGAGGAGGTCTGATAGAGCGAAATGGCACGATTGAGGTGTGTGCTGTCGATCGCTTCGGTGCGTTCCAGCGCGTAGGGATCGTCGTCCGTCGGCCGCAGCAGGAATTGTTCCGCACGGTCGACGGGCGAGAGCACCGTGAAGCGGTCGCCTTCGAGGTAGCCCAAGTCCTGGTAGGTCGCCACGAACGCCCGTTCGCGGAAGTCGTCTGCGAGGATGTCGCGTCCGTAGAACCACGAGTCGTAGTCCATACCCAGCAGCGAGAAGAGCGTCGGCATCAGGTCGATCTGCGACGCGGTCTTGCCGACGCTGCCCGGTGCGACGAAGGCGGGGGCGTAGATCATCGCCGGAATATGGTACTTTTCGAGCGGGATCTCGGTTTTGCCGGCGCTCGACGCGCAGTGGTCGGCCGTGATGACGAAGACCGTATTGTCGAACCACGGTTCGCGGCTCGCCGCATCGAGGAACCCGCCCAGCGCATAGTCGCTGTACATCACGCCGCCGGCGCGCGATTTGGCGTCGTTGGGGATCGGGATGCGTCCTGCGGGATAGGTGTAGGGGCGGTGGTTGCTCACGCTCATGATGTGGGCGAAGAAGGGGCGGCCGCTGCGGGCGCGCTGGCCGAGCGTGCGGATGGCCTTGGCGTAGGAATCTTCGTCCGAGACGCCCCAGATGTTCTGGAAGGTGATCTCGTCGGGTGCGTACTGCTTCTGATCGACGATTTCGTAGCCGTTGCCGCCGAAGAAGGTCTCCATGTTGTCGAAATAGCTGTTGCCGCCGTAGAAGTAGAGTACGTCGTAGCCCTTGTCGCGCAGCATGGCGCCCGTGGAGTGCATGCCGGCGTTGCGGGGGCGTTTGATGATGCTCTGTCCGGGACAGGGCGGCAGCGAGAGCGTCACGGCTTCCAGTCCGCGTACCGTGCGGTTGCCCGTGGCGAAGAGCCGGTCGAAGACCAGCGCCTTGCCGCAGAGCGAATCGAGGCGGGGCGTGAGGCCGTCGGAACTTCCGTAGCGCGCCATGAACGATGCACTCATGCTTTCGAGCGTTACGAGCACGATGTTGGGGTGCCGTTCCTCGTTCGGCGAGGTGATGTAACGGTGATTCTGCCCTTCGCTCCGGTATTCGTCGTGGACGAGTGCCGCGGCCCGGTCTTCGGGCAGCGTGCGGTAGAATTGCATGTAGTCGAGTTCGTTTTTGAGGAACGCCTCGTAGAACTTATAGAGTCCGTTGGCCTGCAATTCGTTGTAGTATACGTTGTCGCTCGTCTGGAACCGCGTGTTGAAGGGCAGCATCCACAGGGCGACGCCCGCCATGGCCAGATAGATCGGCGAGGCGACGAGTTTCCACCCGCCGGTTTTGAACGCCTCGGCGGCGCGGATGTCGCGGCGGAAGAGCCACCACGTGACGGCGACGGTCAGCGCGACGATCAGCGTCGCCAGCGGGACGATCGGGTAGGACTCCATGATGTTGCCCACCACCTCGTTCGTGTAGACCAGATAGTCTACGGCGATGAAGTTGTAGCGCACGCCGAATTCGTTCCAGAAATAGTATTCGCTGACGGCGTTGAAGAGGATCGCGCTGACGTAGATCGCGAGCAGCGCGGCCAGCCATCCCTTCGACCACAGCGGTTGCAGCCGCGGCACGAAGAGCCGCAGGGCGAAGCTGCCGGCCCAGTAGCCCAGCACGATCGTGGCGACGAGCGGCGCTGCGCTGCCGTATTCGTCGAAGATCGTGTTGCAGAAGGCGACGTAGCAAAACGCCGCCGTCAATACGCCGAGCAGGACGTATCCCGTCGGGCGGTCGTATTTCCGCTTCGAGAGTGTGAGCAGGAAGAGCCACAGGAAGACATAGCCGAGCGTCAGGGCGCAGAGGTCGTTCAGGGCGCCCAGTCCGAAGACGGCGACCCATTGGAGGAAGCCGAAGCCCAGTTCGGAGGTCTGTTCGTTGAACAGCAGAACGATGCGCAACAGCGTGCAGACGACGAGCGTCAGCGCTGCCAGCCGCAGGTAGATTCTGAAAAAACGGTTGAGATTTTGAGACATGGGGTTATGAAGAATGAGCCTGAGAATGCCCGAAACGGACTGCGGTCCGTTTCGGGCATGATCGAAAAACGTCTGTCGGTTATTGTACGTTGTCTTTGAGTTGTCGCCAGAACGAGGCGTTGATCGCCAGCGAGATCGACATGATGACGGCAACGAGCGCCAGCAGGACGACGAAGGTGATGAATCCCACGTCGATCGCCGCGCAGATCCAGGCGAAGATGCCTGCTATGACGTAGGCTGCGACGACGAACGCCAGCAGGACGAAAAACATCGTCCACTTGCTGCCGTAGGTCGCCTCGTTGCTGGCCGAGATCGCCTGCATCGGATTCTTTTTCTTCTCGAAGAGGAAGAAGTAGGCGAGACTCCATGCGATCGAGAGCACGATGCCCGGTACGATCATGAAGAGCGAGGCGATGAAGACCGGAATGATCATCAGGCCGGTCGTGATGAGAAAATCGCCCATGTATTTGCGATACTTCGCGTCGAAGATGCCGAGCGGCGAGATGACGCCGCCTTTGGCCAGTTCGATCGGCAGCATGTTGATGGCGATCGTGGTGCCGACGTTGATGTAGGGCACCCAGATCGTGAGCAGCCACAACACCACGCAGCCGATGATCGACGGCGCATTCTTGACACCGATTTCCAGCGCTTCGGCGAAGGTGAGTCGGAAAGATACTTTGTTCATAAGCGTTTGTTTTTTGAGAGCGATTATTCGGAGCATTTCGGTTTTCCGCATCCGCAGCGCACGACAGCGGCCGTTCTTTCCGCTGCGGAATTTCCGTGCGGCGGGAGAGGGTAGGCGCGGTTCGTGCCTGAGATCGGGATCGGGTGCGTTCCGGCCCGATTCCGGGCTTGCGGACGGGCGTCGGGTCGGAACTCCGGACAAAAATAACTTATTTTGTCCGCCGTGCAAAATATTTACGCCATTATTTGCCGGCCAGACCGCCGGATCGCCGGCGTTGTGTCGTATGCGGCAGCGGGCTGCGGTCGAACGAAAGATGCGTATGGCGGACGGATTCTGCCATACGCATCTGCGGTGCGGGGTGCCGGAAGGTTATTTTTGTCTCTCGGCGAGGAGCTTTTCCAGTCGCAGCAGCGAGGAGATGGAGGAGTAGGAGCAGTTGATCCAGTACGTGCGGTTGCGGTCGCTCTTCGTGGGGCGGAAGTCCCATGTGGTGGGAATCTGCCCGTTGACCGCGTTCTGCACGACGGTGATGTTGTCGATGAGCGCTTTGCCCTTGGCCAGGTAGATTTCCTCGCCGGTAGCCTCGTAGAGACTGAGCATCGCGTCCGCGACGTTGCAGGCGCTGTTGTCGACCGGTTTCTGGTATTTGTACTGCTCGTAGACGCAGGGCGTTGCCTTGTCCTTGATCCCGTTCTCGGTGAGCGGCGTGTCCCAGAAGGTGAACTGATCCTCGCTGAAACGGGCGAGATCGACGGCATCGGCCATATCTTCGGCCGAAGGCGCTTCCTTCGAGAGCAGGTAGGCGGCGTAGGGCGCCGCCGTGCAGTTGGTCAGGTTTTCGTAGGGTTGCAGGCCCAGGACCGTCACGTCTTCGAACTGTCCCGTCATGTCGAAATTGCGGATCGCCACGTCGCGCATCCACCGCTCGCCTTCGGCCTGCGCTTCGGCGTAGGTTTCCACGCCGTAGTCGGCTTTGAGACGCTGGAAATAACGCAGCAGGGGGTGCAGCATGGCGCAGGCGTCGTTGACCGGTTCGCCGGTGACGAAATCGACCTTGATCGGCAGCGAACCGTCTTCGCGCTGCAACCGCACGTAGGTGTCGGCGATGCCGAGCGCACGATCGTAATAGGTCTTGTCGCCCGTCAGGTCGTAGAGATCCAGGAAGGCGTGGCCGGCCGAAGCGGCCTCCATCGTCATCGTCTTGTTCTGGTTCTCGGTGCGTTTGGAGGCGATCAGATCCTTGTAATAAGTAGGCGGGAAGAAGGCGAGCGGATCGCCTGCGGGGCGGCTCTGGTCGATCAGGAACTGCGCGGCGTTGCGGGCGATGCGCGTCGCCTGCTCCTTATGGGCGGGAAGCAGGCGTGCGAGCAGCGCCTCCGCACGGATCGTCGCGCCGATGATCTTGCAGGGGTAGGTGTTGTGACGGTAGTTCATATCGGGCTCGGTGTGCTCGGCCCAGTACTGGATCTCCGGCATCCTGTGGATGTAGAGCAGGCCCATGAGCGCAGCCTGGCGGTAGTCGCGCACCGCCGGCGTATAGGGGCCCGTGAAGGGATAGTCGCGGAGGAACTCGCGTTCGCCTGCTTTGCCGAGCGCCTTTCCCGAAGCGTCGAGGCCCTCGACCGTGAGGCGGACTCGACCGACCGGAATCTCGCCCCAGACCGGCGTAAGGGCGGCTTTCGGCGAGTCGGCGGTGAAACTCCACGACGCTTGCGTCTCTTCGCCGAGCGGGACGACGGTGAACCGGTAGTTCGCGGCGCCGGCCACCTCGTCGAAATCGAACGCCGGGGCGTAGATGAACTTTTTGGCGAATCCGTTCCAGAAGGGGTTGCGTCCCTCGTAGCCGGGGCGGATCGGGCGGAGGTACTGTTCGGCCGCCTGCGCGTTGATGGCCGCGTAGTCGAGCGAAGCGTCGGCAGTTCCGCAGTCGGAGCCGCAGCACCCGCAAAGGAGGGTGCAGGTCGTGAGAAGGGTGATGGTAAGTAGTTTCATTAAGTCGGCGTCTTTTGACCGGAGAGCCTGCCGGGGTTAAAAGGTTATTGAATGAGGTTGGTATGGAAATACCTACAAATATAATGTTTTTTCGTTTCGTGCGGATGCGCGGCGACTGGAATATCGTGTTTTTTGATGCCGTGCGGTGCGTACGATTCGAAAATAAATCGTATCTTCGAGACTACAAAATGTGAAAACAGTAAAAGCCATGGCAACTAAAACTGCATATCCTTTTCGGGTGGAACCGCAGGAGGTCGATTTCTCGCTGCGCATCACCCTCGTGGCGCTGGGCGGAAACATCCTCAACATCGCGGGTATCGACGCCCATATCAAGGGGTTCGGGGTGGACGCCCTGAACAAGGACAACTTCTCGTGGGTGCTTTCGCGCATCGCCTTCGAGTTCGATTACCGTCCCGAGGAGTACGTGAAGTACGAGATTGCGACGTGGATCAGCGACTACGGCCGGATGCTCTCGACGCGTAATTTCGAACTGACCGACCAGACGGGCGTGTGTTTCGGCCGCGTGGTGTCGCAATGGTGTATGCTCGACTTGTCGAAGCGGACGGCCGTCGACCTGCGGGCGGTGGCCGAGAGTCATAACGACGCGATCGTGGAGTGCCCGTCGCCGGCCGAAAAGCCGCGCAAGGTGCCCGCACCCGATGCGGAACCGGTGCTGACCCACAAGGTCGCCTATTCGGACATCGATTTCAACCGCCATGTCAATACGATGCGCTACATCGAGATGATGCTCGACGTGCTGCCGATCGAACGCTTCGCGGAGGAGCGCCCGCTGCGGCTGGACATCAATTTCCTCAAAGAGGCGCGTTACGGCCAGACGCTCTCGGTGGCGCTCGAAGAGCGCGGTTCGCAGACGCTCGTCGAGATTCGCAGCGATGCCGGCGCGGCCCTCTGCCGCGGGGCGTTCGAATGGCGGTAGCCCCGTTGCATAATCATGTCGGGGCCGTATCCTGCGGGATGCGGCTCCGTCTCTTTTGTGCGGAGCCGGCGGTTCCGGCTCCGAATTTCGGTGCGCGATCTTGGAGTGTGGTACATCGTTTGCGGAGGAGGGGTGTGCATAAATCCTTTAATTCATTTCCATTATGGCTACCGAAAACAAGTATCAGAAGAGTATCGACCGCCTGAATCAGGCCATCGGCAAGGAGATCGCCACCACGTTGCAGTATCTCTATTTCCACGTCCATTTCGAGGACGACGGCTACGAGTATTTCTCGAAAATGATGAAGCAGACCTCGATCACGGAGATGTTCCACACCGACAAGATCGCCGACCGCATCCTCTTCCTGCAAGGCGAGGTCGAGATGATGCCCTCGTTCGAGCCGCGCAAGATCCGCGACGTCAAGGAGGCGTTGGAGTTCTCGATGACGCTCGAACAGCGCACGGTCGATTCCTATAACGAGTGGGCGCGTCTGTGTGCTGCCGAGGACGACCAGATCACGCACAAGCTTTTCCAGGATCTCGCCAAAGAGGAGGAGGAACATCTCGACATGTTCCGTACCGAGATGGAGAACATGCTCAACTACGGCGAGCAATACCTCGCCCTGCAATCGATCGCCCACAGCAAGGAAATTACTAAAAAATAACCGGCTCCGGCGGGGCGTTGTTAAAAAAATGAGGAGGATGTTCGTTTTTCAGCAGTTTCGGGGGACAACGGATCGAAAAAAATGTTATCTTTGATTCAGTGTCAACAAAAAACAACTGAAAAATGAACATTCCTTCGATTTTCTGGCTCGTGCCCGCGGCGTCGGTCGTCGCGCTCGGTTTCGCCTATGCGTTTTATCGGAAGATGAAACGTCAGAGCGAAGGCACGGAGCGAATGCGCGAGATCGCCGGCCATGTCCGTGCGGGCGCAATGGCCTATCTGCGTCAGCAGTACAAGGTCGTCACGGTCGTCTTCGTCGTGCTGGCGCTTTTTTTCGCCTATCTGGCCTACGTCGCCGGCGTGCAGAACCCGTGGGTTCCCTTCGCTTTCCTCACGGGCGGATTCTTTTCGGGACTGGCGGGTTTCTTCGGCATGAAGACCGCCACCTATGCCTCGGCGCGGACGGCACATGCGGCGCAACAGTCGCTCGACCGCGGGCTGCGTGTGGCGTTCCGCAGCGGAGCCGTGATGGGGCTGGTCGTCGTGGGGCTGGGGCTGCTCGATATTTCGCTCTGGTATATCGTCCTGAACTGCTTCGTCGACGCCTCCGGCGCGCAGAAACTGGTCATCATCACCACCACGATGCTGACCTTCGGCATGGGTGCCTCGACGCAGGCGCTCTTCGCCCGTGTGGGCGGCGGTATCTACACCAAGGCGGCCGATGTGGGGGCCGATCTGGTCGGTAAGGTCGAAGCGGGCATTCCGGAGGACGACCCGCGCAATCCCGCCACCATTGCCGACAACGTGGGCGACAACGTGGGTGACGTGGCCGGCATGGGCGCCGACCTCTACGAGAGTTATTGCGGCTCGGTGCTCGCCACGGCGGCGCTCGGCGCGGCTGCTTTCGCCGCTACGGGTGACGTGGAGATGCAGACGCGCGCCGTGCTGGCGCCGATGCTGATCGCCGCTGTCGGTATCCTCCTGTCGATCATCGGAATCTTCCTCGTGCGGACGAAAGAGGGTGCCACGATGCGTCAGCTGTTGCGTGCGCTGGGCGTAGGCGTCAACGTCAGTTCGGTGCTGATCGCTGCCGCGACCTTCATCATCCTCTATCTGCTCGATATCCAGAACTGGCTGGGGCTGTCGTTCTCGGTCATCACGGGGCTCGCGGCCGGCATCATCATCGGCCAGGCGACCGAATACTACACGTCGCACTCCTACCGACCGACGCAGAAGATCGCCCGCAGCGGCCAGACCGGCCCTGCGACGGTCATCATTTCGGGCATCGGCGTGGGGATGATCTCGACGGCCGTGCCGGTCATCACGATCGGCGTGGCGATCATCCTGGCCTATCTGTGCGCCACGGGGTTCGACATGGCGCACCTGATGTCGGCGCACAACCTGTCGCTGGGGCTTTACGGTATCGGCATCGCCGCGGTGGGGATGCTCTCGACGCTGGGCATTACGCTGGCTACCGACGCCTACGGCCCGATCGCGGACAATGCGGGCGGCAACGCCGAGATGAGCAAACTCGGTCCCGAAGTACGTCGCCGCACCGATGCGCTCGATGCGCTGGGCAATACGACGGCCGCCACGGGCAAGGGCTTCGCGATCGGTTCGGCCGCGCTGACGGCGCTTGCGCTGCTGGCCTCCTACATCGAGGAGATCAAGATCGGGCTGCTGCACATCGGCCAGACGGCCATCACGCTTCCCGACGGTGCGGAGCGGTTGGTGCAGGAGGCTTCGATCGTCGATTTCATGGAATTCTATCAGATCAACCTGATGAATCCGCTGGTGCTCGTCGGCGTCTTCATCGGCGCGATGATGTCGTTCCTCTTCTGCGGTCTGACGATGAATGCCGTAGGGCGTGCCGCCGAGAGCATGGTCGAGGAGGTGCGGCGCCAGTTCCGCGAAATGAAAGGCATCCTCACGGGCGAGGCGACGCCCGACTATGCGCGCTGCGTCGCGATCTCGACGCGCGGCGCGCAGCGCGAAATGTTGCTGCCCAGTCTGCTGGCGATCGTCGTGCCGGTGGCGGTGGGGCTTCTTTTCGGCGTGGCGGGCGTCATGGGCCTGCTCGTCGGCGGGCTGAGTTCCGGCTTCGTGCTGGCGGTCTTCATGGCCAATTCGGGCGGCGCGTGGGACAACGCCAAGAAGTTGATCGAGGAGGGCAACTTCGGCGGTAAGGGTTCCGAGTGCCACAAGGCGACGGTCGTGGGCGATACCGTGGGCGACCCCTTCAAGGACACGTCGGGTCCGTCGCTCAATATCCTCATCAAGCTGATGTCGATGGTTTCGATCGTCATGGCCGGCCTGACGGTAGCCTGGCACCTCTTCTGATTACGGGGGATTCGGAATGATCGGGAGCGGCAGGGTATTTGGCCTCTCCCGATTATTTTTATACTTTTATGCCGCAAATAGAATATAAGGAAATATGAAATTACGGATAAAACGATTCGCGGCGACCGCAGCCGCTCTTTTGCTGGCGCTCTGCGTGCTGGCGCAGCCGACCGCGACCGTGCAGTGGAGCGACTCGACGGCAGCTGTCGGCGACGGCGTGTATGAAATCACCTTCACGGGGCGTATTCTCGACGGGTGGCACACCTACGACCTCCATTCGGGCTTCTCGTCGACGGTGATCGCGTTCGAACCCTCCGAAGGGGTCGAACTTGTGGGCGATCCCTTCGAGAAGGTGGCAGCCGAACGCCGTTTCGACGAAATCTTCGGCGAGGAGATCGGTGAGTACGAGGGCGAGATCGTCCTCGGCCAGCGTGTACGCCTGGCGGCGGCCGAAGGGGTGCTCAGGGGGAATATCAACTGGCGTTCGTGCCAGGGCGACAACTGCAACATGCCCGAAGACTGGCCCTTCGAAATCCTGCTCCCCGCCGGATCGGCCGGGCAGGACACGGCGGGCGACGCCCTTCACCAGTCGCCGCTCGGCGACGCGGCCGATCCGGCGGGGGAGGGGCTGTTGGGACTGATTCTGGTGGCGATCGGCTGGGGACTGCTGGCGTTGCTGACCCCCTGCGTCTTCCCGATGATCCCGATGACCGTGTCGTTCTTCCTCAAAGGGAGCGAGTCGGCTTCGGCCGGACGGTTCAAGGCGTCGATGTACGGTCTGTTCATCGTGCTCCTCTATACGGTTCCCATTGCGGCGATCATTCTGCTGACGCGGCTGTTGGGCGGCGATGCCGTGACGGCCGACATCTTCAACTGGCTGGCGACGCATTGGCTGCCCAACCTGATCTTCTTCATCGTCTTCATGGTCTTCGCCGCGTCGTTCTTCGGCGCGTTCGAGATCACGTTGCCCGGCTGGATGGTCAACAAAAGCGACCGCAACGCCGACCGGGGCGGTCTGCTGGGCGTCTTCTTCATGGCCCTGACGCTGGTGCTGGTGTCGTTTTCGTGCACGGGCCCGATCGTCGGCTCGGCGATCATCGGCGCGACGGCGGGCGACTTCTGGGCTCCGATCCTCACGATGCTGGTCTTCTCGATCACCTTCGCACTGCCATTCACGCTCTTTGCGATGTTTCCCTCGCTGTTGAAGAACCTGCCCAAAAGCGGTGGCTGGCTCAACTCGGTGAAGGTGGTGCTGGGCTTCATCGAGGTGGCGCTGGGCTTCAAGTTCCTCAGCGTGGCCGACCAGACCTACCATTGGGGGCTGCTCGACCGCGAGGTCTATCTGGCGATCTGGATCGTCACGTTCGCACTGTTGGGTTTCTATCTGCTGGGCAAGCTGCGCTTCGCCCATGACAGCGAGGTGAAGACGCTTTCGGTCGGCCGGCTCGCGCTGGCGATCGTCGATTTCGCCTTCGTGGTCTATATGATTCCGGGCATGTGGGGCGCACCGCTCAAAGCGCTGTCGGGGTACCTGCCGCCGTTGCAGACACAGGATTTCATCCTCGGACAGAGTCCTCTACCCGTGATCGGGGGCGCCGACGGGCCGACTTCGATCCGTGTCGGTGCCGCGCAGGTCAAGTACGGCGATTTCCTCTCGATGCCGCACGGTATCACGGGTTATTTCGAATGGAACGAGGCGCTGGCGGCCGCTCGTGCCGCGGGTAAGCCGCTCTTCGTCGACGTGACGGGGCACGGCTGCGTCAACTGCCGCGAAATGGAGCAGAAGGTACTCTCCGACGAGCGTGTGCAGCAAATTCTGCGCGACGACTACATCGTCGTGGCGCTGTATACCGACGACAAGGCACGTGCAGCCGGAGAGGATTGGGTGACCACCGAAAGCGGTACGACGCTCAAAGAGATCGGCCGCATCAACTCCTACATCGCCCGCACGCGTTTCAACGTCAATGCCCAGCCCAACTATATCGTGGCCGACGCCGCAGGTGCGGCCCTGCTGCCGCCGCGCGGCTACGACCTGAGCGTCGAGGGATTCGTCGATTTTCTGGAACGGGGCGTCGCCGCCTATAAAGCCCGCACGCAGCCATGAAGATCTGCATCGTAGGCCCTGCGCATCCCTACCGGGGAGGGTTGGCCTCGATCATGGAGATCATGGCCCGCACGTTCGCTTCGCGAGGCCACGACGTCGGGATCAAGACCTTCACGGTGCAGTATCCTTCGTTCCTTTTTCCAGGCAAGAGCCAGACGGTCTCCGCGCCGCCGCCCGCCGATCTGCACATCGAACGCTGCGTCAACACGGTCGATCCCTTCAACTGGTGGCGCGTGGGGCGCGCCATTCGCCGCGAACGCCCCGATTTCGTACTGATGAAGTATTGGACGCCCTTCATGGCGCCCTGCTTCGGAACGATCGCCCGTCTGGCGCGCGGCAACGGCCACACGCGCACGATCTGCCAGATCGACAACGTCGAGCCGCACGAACACCACCTCGTCGACCGTCCGTTCAACCGCTATTTCCTCTCGTCGATCGACGGGTTCATCTACATGTCGGAACAGGTGCACGAGGAGTTGAAGGCCTATACCTCCGCTCCGGCGCTCTTTTCGCCGCATCCGTTGTTCGAGAATTTCGGTGCGGCCGTCGCGCGCGACGAGGCGTGCCGCCGTCTGGGGCTCGATCCTGCGCAGCGCTATGCGCTCTTCTTCGGGTTGATCCGCGACTACAAGGGGCTGGATATCCTGTTGGACGCATGGGCGCGGTTCCGCCGTCCGGGGCACCGGCTGATCGTGGCGGGGGAGTTCTATGCCTCGCGGGAGCGATACGTGCGGCAGATCGAGGAGTTGCACCTCGGCGAGGAGGTGATCCTGCACGATTTCTTCGTGCCCGACGCCGACGTGAAGTATTATTTCTCGGCGGCCGACGTGCTGGTGCAGCCCTACAAGACCGCCACGCAGAGCGGCGTGACGCAGATCGCCTACAATTTCGAACTGCCGATGATCGTCACCGACGTGGGCGGTCTGCCAGAGATCGTACCCGACGGCCGTGTGGGGTATGTCTGCCGCCCCGATGCCGCGGGCGTCGCCGATGCCCTCGTCCGGATCTGCGAAGGCGATACGCTCGCGCGGTTCCGCTCGGCCATGCGCGAGGAGAAACGGCGTTTTTCGTGGGAGGAGATGTGCGACCGGATCACCGAGTTGTACGAGTCGATCCGCTGACGCCTTTTCGCCGGAAAGCGAAGGCCGCATCCTGTACAGGATGCGGCCTTCGCTTCGGAAGAGGAAGACTATTTCCGGATATTGGCCTCTTCGAGTCCGTAGCCTTTGCGGCGGTCTTCGGCTTTGAGCATGAAAGCCAGTGCTACGGCGACGATGCCGAACAGGGCGAAAATCCACATCGGGGCGGTGAAATCATAGGAGACGTTGCCGTCGGGCAGCGTGAATTTCGCATAGCGGTCGATCACCCAGCCGATGAGCATCGGCACGCACATCAGGCCGATGTTCTGCACGTAAAAGATCAGCGCATAGGCCGTGCCCAGTTGTTTCTGCGGGATGATCTTCGGCACCGAAGGCCACATGGCCGACGGAACGAGCGAGAAGGCGATGCCCAGCAGCACCATGACGATCAGCGCGAACCACCACTCGTTGAGAATCGGCAGCGCGAAGAGCACGTGCACGGCTACGAGCATCATGGCGCCGACGACCATGAGCGTGGCGCCCTTGCCGATACGGTCGTAGAGCGAACCGAACAGCGGCGTGAGCAGGATCGTGCCGAAAGGCAGGATCGCCGGTATGTCGCCGGCCATGACGGGATCGACGCCGTATTTGTAGATCATCAGCTGCGCGGCGAATTTCAGGAAGGGGAAGACGCCTGCATAGAACATCAGACAGAGCAGTGCGATGAGCCAGAACCCCTTGTTGGTGACTACGAATTTGATGTCGCTGAGTTTGAATCCCTCCTCCTCTTCGCCCTGCGCGGCGGCGATCGACTGGTCGAGCCGTCGGTCCATTACGCAGTAGACCAGATAGGCCAGCAGTCCGATGCAGAGCGCCAGCGCGCCGAAAAATACGGGATAGGAGATTCCACCCCATGCCGCGGCGATGCGGGGGCTGAAAAAGAGTGCGGCGGCCGTTCCCAGACGCGCCATGGCCACCTGCAAGCCGAGCGCCAGCGCCAGTTCGTGGCCGGTGAACCATTTGACGATCACTTTCGATACGGTGATTCCGCAGATTTCGGCCCCCATGCCGAAGATGGCGAAACCCAGTCCGGCCATCCACATCTGCGTCTTGAATCCGAAGAGCATCCCTCCTTCGGGAAAGAGCGGTGAAACGGCGTAGGCTTTCAGAAGCGCACCTCCGACCATCAGTCCGCAGGCCATGACGCCCGTGAAGCGGACGCCCATCTTGTCGAGGATGATGCCGCCGAAGAGCAGCATCAGCAGGAAGATGTTGAGCCAGCTGTATGCTCCGGAGAACCAGCCGTATTCGGTCGGTGTCCAGCCCATGCCGCCGTCGACGACGCTGCGGGTGAGCATGTCGCCCAGCGGCGACATCACGTCGGTGATGAAATACCCGCACATCATCGTGAACGAGACGATCAGCATCGCCGTCCAGCGGGCGGCCGACGAATCGCTCAGTTTGCGTTTGATTGTTTCTGTCATTGATTATTGAATTTGGGTGATAGTTTGCGTAGAACGGTTTCCGCCGCGTCGCCGTTGTGCAGGGTATGAACGCGGCCGACGGCCGTTGCGGGGGCCGTCGGAGCGGTAATGGAATGCGTCGAGCGGATCATCGGTCGAGTGCGGTGTATTGTTTCAGGATTTCGTAGGCCTCCGGAATACCCAGTTCGCCGGCTTTCGACATGTCGAGACAGCCCTTGCGCGTGTCCTTCATGAAGATCTGCACCAGCCCGCGGTTGTAGTACGCTTCGGCGAAGGCGGGGTTCAGCTCGATCGCTTTCGTGTAGTCGTTGTAGGCTTCGGGCAGTTTTCCCGACAGCGCCATGAGGTTCGCGCGATTGTAATAGGTGTAGGGGAAGTCTGGGTATAGCTTCGCGGCCTTATTCAGGTCGGCGATCGCCTCGTCGTAGTTGTAGGTGCGCGACTGCGAGTTCTGCAACCGCTTGGCCGGATCGGACTCGATGGTGATGCGCTGGTAGGAGTTGTCGATCGACGAGATGAAGTCGATCATCTCCGCCCGCGTGGTCGACCGGTTCAGATAGAGGAACGGGTTGGCCGGATACTGGTCGATGGCCGACGTGAACGTCCCGACGGCATTGGTGTACTGCTTGATGAGCGTCTGGGTGATGCCTCGCTGGAACAGCAGCTCCCACGATGCGGGTTCGGCCATCAGCTCGCGGGCGTAACGCTTGTCCAGCATGACGAGCGAGTCGGCGGGCACGTTGCTCTCGCGGGCGGTGAGCGTCAGGTACCGGTTGTCGATGCGGCGGCGGAAATCGGCCTCGCGCTGCGAGTGGTAGCGTCCCGCCGTGACGGTGGAGAGGCTGTCGGGCGTGCGGAGCGTGAAGCGGAAGAGCGGCAGCAGCGCAAGGCGGTTGTCGGCGCTCTTGGAGGCGATGCGTCCGAAGGTGCTGCCGGCGACGTTGGCATCGAACGACAGCAGACGGTCGAAGCGGTGCGTCGTGTCGGCGTAGATCGAGTAGGTGCTGTCGCTCAGGCGGGTCTTGTATTCGGCGATCTTGCGCTGTGCGATGTCGCGGTCGCGGCGCGAACCGCTCTCGTCTTTGAGCAGATAGCGCAGACGGCTGCGGTTGAGGTAGGCGTTGGCGAAATCGGGGTAAAGCTCGATGGCTTTCGAGTAGTCCTCGACGGCGCTTTCGATATTCCCCAGCTGGGCTTGTATGCCCGCGCGGTTGTAGTAGACGAGCACGTTTTCCGGCGAGTAGAAGGCCACTTTGTCGTAGTCTTCCAGCGCACGGTTGTAGTCGCCGATCTGCGAGCGGACGATGGCGCGGTTGAAGTAGGTGAGCGAATTGGTCGAGTCGAGTTGCAGCACGCGGTCGAAGTCGGCGAGCGACTGCATCGGCCGGTTGGTGCTCGAATAGACGATGGCGCGGTTGAAGTAGGAGAGCAGGTAGTTCGAATCGCAGCGGATCGCCATGTCGAAATCGGCTTCGGCCTCCTTGTAGCGCTGTTGTTTCATCTCCAACTCGCCGCGGCGGTTGTAGCTCATCGGATTCTCGCGGTTGGTGCGGATCGCCGTTTCGAAATCGGCGTAGGCCTGCGTCGTATCTTTGAGGTAGAGGTAGCAGACGCCGCGGTTGAGATAGGCGTCCGAAACCTTGTTCTCCTGCCGGATGAATTTGTCGAAGTCGTCGATCGCTTCGCGGAACTGCTGGTTCAGCAGCCGCGTGACGCCCCGGCTGTAATAGGCGTTGGGCAGGTCGGGGCGCAGCTCGATCGCTTCGGCGAAGTCGGAGAGCGCGTCGTCGTAGTTGCCCAGCCGCGAGCGGGTGATGGCGCGGTAGGTGAAGGCCGTGGTGAAGACCGGATTCTTCTCGATGGCGGTGGTGAAATCGGCCTCGGCTCCCAGCAGGTCGTCGAGGTTGTATTTGGCGATGCCGCGCAGGAAATAGCCTTCGTAGGCGTCGTCGTCGAAACGCAGCAGGATGTTGAGCGTGCGGATCGCGTCCTCGAAGTTGTTGTCTATCATGAACGAGCGGCCGACGTAGTAGAAATAGTCCCTGTCGTACTGCGCCCGGCTGCCGGCGCCGATCGTCAGCGCGAGGGCCAGCAATACGCCCGTAATTCCTTTTCGCATCGTAAATCTCTTCATTGTTTGCGTAACGCTCTTTGCCGCCGGTTTATTGCCGTTATTGGGGATCGTAGCCGAACCGCCGCAATTGCCGCTGGTCGTTGCGCCAGTCTTCGCTGACTTTGACGAAGAGTTGCAGGAAGACCTTCTTCCGGAGGAACTCCTCCAACTCCTCGCGGGCCTGCCGTCCGACCTTTTTGAGTTTCTCGCCCTTGTGCCCGATGAGGATTCCCTTCTGCGAGTTGCGCGCCACGTAGATCACGGCCGAAATGCGGTCGATGCCGGGCTCCTCGCGGTACTCCTCGATCTCGATTTCGCAGCTGTAAGGGATCTCCTTGTCGTAGTTGCGCAGGATCTTTTCGCGGATGATCTCCGAGGCGAAGAAACGCAGCGTCTTGTCCGTGAGCGTATCCTTCGGGTAGAAGGGTTCGCCTTCGGGCAGCAGCGCCAGAATCCGGTCGAACAGGCCGGCGATGTTGAATCCTTCCCTGGCCGAGATCGGTATGATTTCGGCGTCGGGCAGCGTCGCGCGCCACTTCTCGACGAGCGCTTCGAGCGCCTCCTGCGTCGTCAGGTCGATCTTGTTGACCACCACCAGCGTCGGCACTCCGCTCTGGCGGATGCGGTCGATGATCTCGGCCGCACGTTCGTCGTCCCGCTCGACGGTGTCGGTCACGTAGAGCAGCACGTCGGCGTCCGACAGGGCGCCGCGCACGAAATTCATCATCGACTCCTGCAACTTGTAACAGGGTTTCAGGATGCCCGGCGTATCGGAGAAGACGATCTGGAAATCGTCGCCGTTGACGATGCCCAGAATGCGGTGGCGCGTGGTCTGCGCCTTGGAGGTGATGATGGAGAGTTTCTCGCCCACCAATGCGTTCATCAGCGTCGACTTCCCGACGTTGGGATTTCCGATGATATTGACAAAGCCCGATTTGTGCATGAAATGCGGTTTATTAGGGTTCAAAGTTACGATAAATTCGAGAAAATTCCTTATGTTTGCAAAAGTTACTCGCTTAAATCGTATTGCCTATGGAGAAATAACGGGGATATATCCGGCTGCCGGCGTTCTTTTTTGCGGAAGTCGCGGGCGGACGGTCGAATCGAATCGATTTCCATGTGCTGCCACCGCACGAAAAGCGCCGGCACAAAACATATAAAAGTGCATCGGCTTTTCTTCTTACATTCAGAACTTGGACACTTTTGAATCACAAAGAGGAATTAAAGTTGATGCTCGTGCTGTTTTTCGGCGCGGGCATTTCTTTCATCTTTCTTTGTGGGCAGTCCAAGGCCTTGAATGTGGGTGAACGGAGTTTGCCCGCGTTTTTTGTGTTATCTTGAATATATGTTAAAAAAGAAAAATAAGTCACGAACTATATTAAAAAATGCGGAAAAAGAGTAATAATATCGGAGAATGGT
>ENA-ORUI01000570-ORUI01000570.1-human-gut-metagenome-genome-assembly--contig:-NODE-570-length-45234-cov-14.901326_pt1 | contig 45234 bp, 48 predicted proteins | sample MGYA00242078_ERZ509205 | MGnify/ENA primary metagenome ERZ509205 (study PRJEB26280, sample SAMEA2338828) | human gut metagenome | biome: human gut; feature: human-associated habitat; material: faeces... | reverse complement strand
ACAGATTGAACGCAGCGGCGCAGATCGCATAGAGCGCCATGTTCCAGAACAGGTTTACATGGCCGATGGATGTATGCGAGCCCTTTTTGATGAGCATCATGCCGATCACATCCATGCCGCCCGACGTGCCGCCCATCCAGAGCGTGATGCCAATGCCGCAGCCGCAGAGTATGCCGCCGATGAGGCATTCGGCAAGCTTGTCACCGTGCAGAATGCCTGTGCGCGGGACGAGGGACAAAAAAATAGTCGTCGATGTGACGGACAGCAGCGTCTTGAACACCACGCGGTGGTCGAGCCGTTTCCACGCGATGAATAAAATCGGGAGGTTGATTGCATAGTTGATGATACCTGCAATATCGATCTTCAGTTCCAGCCCTGTCAGATACAAAAACAGCGTGCGCAGCAGCTGCGCAAAGCCCATAATTCCCCCCGTATACAGCCCCGCTGGGACCACAAACAGGTTAATTCCCAGCGAATACAGCAGTCCTGCGCCGACGATACCCGCGCAGTGCAGAAGCTCCTGCTTTGAAAATGCAGTTTTTTGCAACGGTTCTTGCATTTTTCTCTTTCCTCCCGCTCCATGTGAACGAATCCATGCAAATTGCATGCAGAGCATAGCACGGAAGACGAAAAAAATCAACCCAAATCCTCGCAACCAACGCGAAAAAAACCGGTCTGGAAGAATAGAGGAGGATTCAACATGGAAGATGAAACGATCATTGATCTGTACTTTGCCCGCGAGGAACGGGCCATTTCCGAAACAGGGAAAAAATACGGCAGCTACTGCCGCTCCATTGCCTTCAACATTCTGCACAGCCATGAGGACACGGAGGAATGCGTCAGCGACACCTATCTGCATACCTGGAACACCATTCCGCCCACGCGGCCCGGCTGTCTGCGGGCGTTTCTGGGCCGTATCACGCGCAATCTGTCCTTTACGCGCTGGGAGGCGGCCCGCGCGCAGAAGCGCGGCGGCGGGCAGACGGAGCTGCTGCTTTCCGAACTTTCCGACTGTCTGCCGGGCGGCGAGCGGCCCGAGGCACAGCTGGACGCACAGGCCGTCACGCTGACGATTGAGTTGTTCCTGCAGGCGCAGACGCGCGAGAACCGGCAGCTGTTTCTCCGCCGGTATTATTACGGCGACTCTGTCCGGCGCCTGTCTGGCCTGTTCGGCCTGACGGAAAACACGGTCAAGTCCCGGCTGTTCCGTCTGCGCGCGGGACTGCGGGACGCGCTTTTGAAGGAGGGGATCGCGGTATGACGGCACAGGACCTGTTCCGCTGCATCGGAAATTTAAGCGATACGATGATAGAAGAAGCCGCCGACATCCGGCGGAAAAAGCGCTGGCTGCCCATCGCGGCGCTGGCCGCCTGCGCGGTGCTGGCCATCTCCATCCCGCTGGCCGTGCGGAACCTTGGCTACAAGAGTGCCGCCGATGCCGAAACGCCCACCACGGAATCCCCGGCGAGCGATGAAAAGCCTGCGGGGAACGGCATTTCCGGTTCACCCGACCCGTCGCGCGACGGAAGCCCCGAAGCGGACGGCGGCTGGGAGGACAGCGATTCCGTGGCCGCACGCATTCTGACGACGGAGCTCGGCGGGCTGCGGCTGGGGATGAAGCGTGAGGACGTGCAGGCCATGCTCGGTGAGCCGGACAGCGTCAGCAACACGGGAGAGATCCAGCGTGAGGACGGCGTGTGGGAAGTCTGCTGGTTCTATAATACCTCCGGAAGCGCGGATGTGCAGTATGATCTGCGTCTGCGATTCACGAACACCGGCATGCGCGACGGCAGCGGCTCGGTGCTGAGCGAGGTCTGGACGCAAAGCCCCTGCAATTGGACGCTGGATACCGGCATCGGCATTGGAAGCCCGCAGGAGGCCGTCGAGGCTGCGTATCCGGACGCCGTGTGGACGCATGAAACAATGATCGAGAACGATCAGGAGATTCCGTATGACTTGTACGAGCTCACGTCCGGCGACCTGTTCATGCTGATCCGCGTCGAAGCGGGTGAAGTCTCACACATCAGCTTCGGCGGTCTGAACGCCGAGCACTTCTTGGATGAGGACGAACCCGCTCCCACCGACCCGTACACCTTCACCCCCTACGACACGCTCTCCGGCGGGACGGTCACGGCCTATTCCCGCACGGAAAGCGGTTGGGAAAAACAGGTTCTGACGGAGAAACGGGCGAAGCATCTTGTGACCGCGCTCAACATCATGGACCCGGAGCCGAGTGCTGTACAGGGTGAGCCCGTGATCTGGCTGGAATTTGAATCCGGCGGCGTCGCGGCCCTGTACGACGAAAGCGGCGCGGGCGCGATCTACCGTCTGGAAGACACGTCCGCGTTCGAAGCTGCGCTCTCGTCCGGCGAAGACCCGACAGACGCGCTGACGCTGATCGAATATTGCATCTTCCCGGGCGTCTGGGACGATGTCCTGTCCGCGCTCGAAGCATAAAAACCGGCGCTCCGGCGCGAAAAAGGCGTTTGGGCTGCCGGAGGATGATCGCGCTGTACGGCGGCGGGAACGTCAGCACGTGCGGCTTTTCCTCCGGCGGCGCGCTGCCCGATTTTGAAGCGGCGTGCAAACGCGCGAACGTCCCCTATACGGCGTTTGCCCGCCCCAAAATGGTGCACTGCTACTGTATGCTGCCGGTTTTCCGGGAAGCAAAGGAGGATTTCGCGAAAATCGCGGAGATTCTGAAGCAATAAGGATCGAATACAATGAAAGACAGCGAATTACAATTTGACCGCACCTGCCACATGCTGTATTCCAGGCCATGCAAAAAGGAAATTCTCGCAAAGATCGCGCTGCACTATCCGGAAGCGGAGCGGGAGGCGGTGTGGGAGAAGGTGCAGCGGCAGTATGTGGAGTTCCTTTCCGACTGGCGCACCGACCTCGGCGGCAAAAAGAATTTTCACAACGGCGCAGGCGGCACCTATGACTGCATTGCGATCCTGAGCTACTATGCCGCGTGCCGGACCGTCACATCGTTCCGGGAGATCGAGGAAATGGAGGAAAATCTGATTCTCCCCTCCTTCCGCAAGCTGAAATTTGCGGACTGCAACAAGCCGTTTTTCAGGAAACTCATGTATAAGGCGTTTACGCGGGCGAAGTCCCTCTGCGACCAGTGGCACGACCATGAAATGGACGTCGCGCCCTTCGACCCGGACAAGCCGATCTATTATGAATTCACGGCCTGTCCTGTGGCGGAATTTGCGGTCCGGCACGGACTGACCGACATCATGCCCGCCCTGTGCAACGTGGATTATGTCTCCATGGAACTGATCCACGCGAAGCTGATCCGGACGACCACCTGCGCCAACGGCTGCAAATGCGACCACACCATCTGCGGCGACCGGGATCCCTGCAGGACCGAACATCCCGAATACCGGGATGAAAAAGGATACAGGAGGAATAAATAATGGTTTGGCAAGTGATTCTGGAAGGGCTTGGCTTAGGGCTTCTGCTGGTCCTGGTCTGTGCGTTCGGCATCCGCAAAGGCCCGGTGAAGATGGTGCATCTCTACAGCCCGGAAGTGCAGCAGCGCTGCGTGGAACTGGGCCTGACGACCCGCGAAGCGATAACGCGCAGCAGCCTGCAGTTCAAAGCCGTCTGCCTCCCCGGCTACATCGCCTATGTGCTGGTGATGGTCTACGCGGTCAACGTGACACGGGGCTTTGCAGCCGGCTTCTGGCAGCTGTTTGTGATCTTGTCCATCATGAATATCATCGACCGGTTCGGGGTGGATGCGTTCTGGGTCTGCCATACCGATGCCTGGACGATTCCCGGCACAGAAGACCTGAAACCCTACATCACCGCAAAGGATAAACAGAAAAAGTGGCTTTTCGGCACCGTAGGCATGGCGGTCATTGCAGCCCTTCTTTCCGGAATCATGACCCTGTTCGTCCACTGAGGGAGGAAACACGATGCAGTTTGAAACATTCGGCGATAAACACAATCCTGCCATCCTGTTTTTTCACGCCATGGGCGTAACGGGTGCCAGCAGCGAACCGGTCGCACAGCATTTGCAGAGTCGTTATTTCTGCATTCTGCCCACCTCCACCGTTTACTGTGCCGGGCAGACCTATCACAGCAAGGCAGATGAGATTCGGCAGATCGAACAGTTTCTGCAGAAGCAGGGCGTAACGCAGCTCAAACTTGTTGCGGCATCCTCCATTGGCGCAGACCTTGCCGCTGCATTTCTGGCGCAGACGCAGTTCCCCGTGGAGCACGCCTTTTTCGATGGCGGGCAGTTTGCACAGATCGGGAAAGCGGCCCGCTGCATTATGACACCGTTTCTGTATCTGGCCATCAAGAGCCTGTACTGGTCCAAGGGCGGCACCCTGAAAAAGATCCTCTGGTGCGATGACGAATCCATCAAGCCCTATTTCATTGCCGCAGGCAAGGCGCTCCGGTATCAGAACCTGCGCCGTCAGCTGGCAGACAGTCTGGAAGACAAACCCTTCCCGCCGCTGCCCGATGTCCTGCAGCGGCACAGCTATTTTGAATTTGGCAGCGCGGAAGACCACTTCAAATACCGGGATGCTGTGAAAAAAGCCTATCCGCAGGGACACTTCCCGGTTTTCGAAGGGCACGATCATATGCAGTACCAGATCCGTGACCCGCAGGGGTTTGCAGCTATGCTGGTTTCGATCCTGGAGCAGGACGAGCTGCCTGCGCTCCCGTTTGTCCGGAAAGGAGAACACCCCGATGAAGTATAAAATTGAAAAGAACACCGTGCAGGAGACCCTCATCATCCCGCTTTATGCCCGGAAAGTGTGCTCGGAGCTGTACCCGACCCTCTACCGGGACGAAACCTCCATCCGGCTGCTGAATGAGATCGACTACGATTTTTCCGAGGCAGAACAAAAGTCCCGCAGTCTCATGCAGCGTTTCGGTGCACTGGAAGTTGCCATGCGTCAGAACGACCTTGCCTTCGAGGTGCGGGACTATCTGAAAACCCACCCGAATGCCGCAGTGGTAAATCTGGGCTGTGGTCTGGACAACACCGGCCGGGTCTGTGATAACGGCAGCTGCAGGCTCTACAATCTGGATTTTCCGGATGTCATCGCCGTGCGGAACCAGCTGCTGCCCGCCGGGGAGCGGGAAGAAAACATCCCCTGCGACCTGAACGACACGACCGGCTGGCTTGACAGGCTCGACTTGTCGAACGGTGCTGTGTTTTTTGCCTCTGGTGTCTTCTACTATTTTTTGAAAGAGCAGGTCAAGGCTCTGGTGCTGGCTCTGGCCGGTGCGTGCCCGGAGGGCGTTCTGGTATTTGACGCAGCCAATCAGACCGCCGTCAAAATGATCAGCAAAACCTGGCTCAAGGGCGCAAAGATCCAGGATGTCGGCGCGTACTTCGCCGTTTCGGACGCCCGGAAAGAACTTTCTCCGTGGAGCAGCTGCCTGCGCGTATCCAGCCGGGGCTATATGCTGGGCTACAACGACCTAAAAGATCCTTCCGTCAGCGGCTTCTTCCGTCTTCTCGCCAAAGCCGGCGACTCTGGGATGAAAATGCAGATTGTGAAGATCGAATGGGGGTGCTGATATGAAGTATCTGGGAATGCCGTGGGCAATGTGGGCCGTATTTTCCAAATCGTTCCGGACCCAGCTGACCGAGGTGTTCGGCTATGACGCCGATGCTGCCGCCGGGATCACCCGCAAAGCAAAACTCCGGTACCGGGAGATCATCTCCCGTCTGCCGGAGTTTGAAAAAGCCGACCGCTTCCAAATGAACGTCGTCAACTGCGCCATGCTGGGGGCCTTTATCCTCTCTATGCCGGAGCGGCCCGATGTGGCGCGGCTGACCGACTTTTACGCCAAAGCCATGATGACTGACCTCATGAAGTGGTTCTGCCGCTGCAGCGGAAAGAGCAAATTTACCGAAAAGGACATTGCCGGGATGAAAGCGGCTGCCGCGCTCAAAGCCGCCGATCGCAACCCCTATTCCTGGAACATGGAGTTTCTCCCCTACCCGGACGGCAGCGGCTACGAAGCCCGGTTTTCCAAATGCGGCATCTGCGCTCTGATGAAGGAGCTGGGCTTGTACGACCTGACCCCCGCCCTGTGCCATCTGGACTACACCATGAGCGAAGCGGGCGGCGTGACAAATTTTGTGCGGCAGTACACCCTTGCCTCCGGCGGGCCCTACTGCGACTGCGGATACAAAAAGAAAGGGTAACGGACGATGAAGAGGAAGGAAACCTATCTTTCCCGTGATTTCCGGGAAACTGCGGCACTGCGCTTTCCCGCGCAGGCAAAGGAACTGAACACCGCTTTCGATATGTCCCTATCACGACACCTGCACAGAATATGGCTGCCCGGAGCTGTGCCGCTGCTTTTGCGACAGTGATGACATCAGCTATACCGGGCTGCATCCGAAGCTGATCTGGGAGAGAAGCATGACGCTGGGGCGTGGAAATGACCGCTGTGATTTCTGCATGAAGCTCAGATAATAGTGGGCGGCATATTGGTATGCCACAAAAGCAGTATCGGACGAACTTTCCGGTACAGCCCGATGCAAAGGTCGCCTGCTGGTACGGAGAAAAAGAAGGGCATATGAAAGTTGATGATGGAATATCCGGTGCAGTGTGGGTGTAATGCTCATGTTGCATCGGGCTTTTTTGCGTAAAAATAATATTTGATAATGTTGATTTTCAACTGTTCTTAACTCAAATATTGTATCTTAACTCAAAAAGAGTTAAGATTGGAGGCGAACAGGAACTATCTACAAGTCAAGCCGCGAAGAACTTGGAACTGACACCTACTTCTATATCAAGGGCATCGAAACAGCTTGAAGAAATGGGATTGCTGCATATAAAGAAAGAAGGTGTGCCGCAGTTTTATCGGTTTAGTCACCCAATTACAAATCAGTATCCTGCGATGATTGAACTTTTCACGCGAAAGCTGGATGCCATCCAACTTCCAGAAGATGCAGATGAACAAGTTGAAGAAGCCATGGAAGAATGCTGAAGGAACTGTGGAGGAATAGGATCATGTCAAAAGATGAGTATTTGATTACCGATGCACCGCTGAAAGCGCTGACGGTTTTTGCAATGCCGATGATTCTCGGCAGCTTTTTTCAGCAGGTATACAATATGGCTGACTCCATTATCGTCGGTCAGTTTGTGGGTTCCTCTGCACTGGCAGCGGTTGGTGCCTGTGCAGCCCTGACGAATGTTTTCATTTGTGTGGCACTGGGTGCCGGTGTCGGTGCAGGTGTGCTTGTGAGTCGCTATTTCGGCGCCAAAGAGTATGGCAAAATGAAAACCATTGTGTCTACGTCACTGATCAGCTTTTTGCTTCTGAGCATCCTCCTTGGTATCTTTGGCTTTTGCTTTTCCCATGCGATGATGAGCGGGTTACAGACCCCTGCCGATATTCTGGACGAAGCGGTACTGTACTTGCGGGTCTATTTTGTGGGCTTTCCGTTTTTGTTCATGTACAATATTCTCTCCACCATGTTCACTTCCATCGGTGAATCAAAAATTCCGTTGGGGCTGCTGATCTTTTCCTCCATTCTGAATATTGTGATGGATCTTTGGATGGTAGCCGTTCTGGGGCTTGGTGTATTCGGCGCGGCGCTTGCAACCCTGATTGCCCAGGGAATTTCCGCTGTTTTTTCACTTTTGATTTTCTTATACCGGATGCGGCGATACCAAAGCCCGTTTCAGTGGTTTGACGGGCGCAAGCTGCGCTCGATGCTTCGGATCGCAGTGCCCTCGGTCCTGCAGCAGTCTACCGTGTCGATCGGTATGATGATCGTACAGGCAGTGGTAAATCCCTTCGGCACACAGGCACTTGCAGGATATGCGGCGACGATGCGGGTGGAGAATGTTTTTTCTCTGATATTCGTGTCCATCGGTAATGCAGTTTCGCCGTATGTTTCCCAAAACCTTGGGGCAGGCAAAACCGAGCGTATCAAAAAAGGTTATCATGCGGCATTGGTGTTGGACGTGTGTTTTGCGGCGGTTGCCTTTCTTGTCATTGAAACACTGCACACGCAGATTTCTTCGCTATTTCTTGGAAAAGACGGAACAGCGCTGGCTTATCAGGTGTCCCGAGATTATATGAGATGGCTTGGTTACTTCTTTATCTTTATGGGAATTAAAATGGCAACCGACGGAGTTCTTCGCGGACTCGGCATCATGCGCCCATTCCTTATTGCCAACATGGTAAACCTTGCGATCCGCTTGTCTGTGGCTTTGATCTGTGCACCGCGTTTTGGCATCGACTTTGTCTGGCTTGCCGTGCCGGCCGGCTGGCTTGCTAACTTTCTGGTTTCCTATGCGGCACTCAGAAAATCCTGGCCGGGCGAGAAAGTGGAGTCATCTCGAATATTTTCATAATCCTTGAAAATGTCCTTGAAATATGTCATCATTAGTTCATGGGATGCAAAATCATAAAAGGTTGAGAAAGAGCAGGTATCATATATGAAAAAGAAGATCATTGTTGCAGTAGTGGTAGTTGTTTTGATTTTGGCGGCGATCGCGATTATCTCTGTTCTGGCACAGACACCGGCGCTGATCTGACCGGAAAGGAAGCAGGACAACGCTTATGAAACTGTTATACGGTACCGGCAATCCGGCAAAGGCAGCTGCCATGCAGAACCGCATAGCCGGACTTGGCATCGAATTGATCAGTCTGCAGGATCTGCGGGCACAGGGGGTGGAGATCCCCGATGTCCCGGAGACCGGCAATACGCCTCTGGAGAATGCCAGGCAGAAAGCGCATGCTTATTATGAAGCTTTTCGTATGCCGGTATTTTCCTGTGATTCCGGGTTGTATTTTGAAGATGTCCCGGAGGCGGTTCAGCCCGGGGTACATGTGCGTACGGTGAACGGTGTGTATCTGACGGATGAGCAGATGCTGGAGCACTATATCGGACTGGTCAAACGCTATGGAAGGCTTACGGCAAAATACCGCAATGCCATCTGCTATGTGCAGGATGAGGAACATGTATATGAGGCAATGGAGCCTGACATGGAAAGTGAGAAATTCTGGCTGGCGGATGTACCCCACAGCAGCATCCGCAGAGAGGGGTTTCCACTGGACAGCATTTCCCTGGATCCCGGAACCGGAAAATATTTCTATGATCTGCCTGAGACAGCGGTTGACCGGGTGGCGGTAGAGGAAGGGTTTCTTACCTTTTTCCGGAGGATCTTACAAGAGGGAACGGTGAATATAAACGGCAGCAGACGGTGAAATAACAAGTGCGCAGAGCGTCCCGCGGCGCTCGGATAGGAGAGTATATGACAGTAACAAATGCAGTGGAAACAACAATGATCTGGGGAACCGTAAGCGGTGCAAGCATGGTGGGGATGGTGATATCTCTGCTATTATCCGTGGTTTTACCCATATTTTTAGGTATCTTTATTTATAAGAAGACAAAGGCATGGGTGCCGGCGTTCTTCATCGGTTGTGGAATTTTCGTGGGCTTTGCCATGATCTTAGAGCAGATCTGTCATGCCATCGTGCTGACGGTGACTGGAAGCGCGATCCGGGACAATATCTGGCTGTATGCGATTTATGGTGGACTGGCAGCAGCACTTTTTGAGGAGTGTGGCCGGTGGATCGCCATGAAATTCTGCCTGAAAAAACATCTTACCCGGGAAAATGCATTGATGTACGGAGCAGGACATGGCGGCATTGAGGCTTTTCTGATCCTTGGTATGTCTTCTATGAGCAATCTCCTTACCGCAGCCATGATCAACGGTGGTCTGATGGAGAAGACTATGACGGCATTGGAGCCCGCACAACAGGAGGTAACCTACCATCAGCTCTCTGTTCTCTGGACCACGCCGGCTTACCAGTTCTACCTCGCACCGGTGGAGCGGATCAGTGCGATCGCTCTGCAGATCGCGTTGTCGATTCTTGTATACAGTGCGGTGAAGACAGGCAGAAAGCTGCAGCTGGCAGCAGCCTTTGGGCTGCATTTTGCAGTGGATTTTCTGACGGTGATATGTGCATCGATGATTCCTACATGGGCATTGGAGCTGGGACTGTTAGTGGTCGTGGCCGTGATCTGTGCAGCGGTATATAAGTTGGTCTATGTACATTCGGCAGAGAAAAAATAAGATAAGAGGCGACAGGTGATGAAAATTAACAGAGAAAAAGCACTGGCAGCATTTCAGGAATACACGGACCGTTATGACAGCAGCCGGGACATGATCCGTCTGAAAATAGAACACACCTACCGGGTCTGCGGATTGTGCCAGCAGATCGCCAGATCCCTGGAGCTTCCGGAGGAAGAGGTGGATATTGCGTGGCTGACAGGACTGCTCCATGATGTGGGACGGTTTGAGCAGCAGCGGGTATATGGAACCTTCACCGATGCGGATTCCATCGATCATGCGAAATACGGAGCAAGGATTTTATTTGGTAAGGTCTGGGAAGAGAAACACGGACTTGCTTCCGGAAGTGAAGAAAGCCTGCCCGAGGAAATTCAGGCAGACGCCGGGATCAGTATCCGGGATTTCTTGGAAGATGCTTCCTGCGATGAGCTTCTGTGGACGGCGGTGTTTTATCACAGCGCTTACCGGATTCCGGAAGAACTGGACGAACGTACAGCAATGTTCTGCCATATCTTACGGGATGCGGATAAGATTGATATTTTGAAGGTCAATGTGGAATTCCCTCTGGAAGAGATCTACAATGTGGACACAGAGGTATTGTATCAGGAGGAAGTGACGCCGGAAGTACTGCAGAGCTTTGATGAGGAGCACGCGGTGCTCCGTTCCTTGAAAAAAACGGCGGTGGATAATGTGGTGGGACATATTTCGCTGGTGTACGAGCTGGTCTATCCCGAGAGCTGTCGTATTGTGAAGAGACAGGGGTATCTGGATCGACTGATGAATTTTGAGTCGAAAAATTCTCATACGAGAAAACAGTTCGAGCATATCCGAGAGCATATGAGAGAATATCTTGCAGAAATATAGAGAAGAATATTGGGGGCTGGCATTATTGCCAGCCTCCGTCGATAGTGAGGATCTGTCCGGTGAGATAGGCTGGAGACTGGATCAGCTGGAGGACGAGCTGTCCCACTTCCTGAGGCTGCCCCAGACGGTCCGCGGGGATCTCTTGCCGGAGAGCGTCCATTTCCTCCGGGGAGAAGCAATGATTCATGGCAGTGTCAATGACCCCGCAGGAAATGGCGTTGACCTGGATATTGCTGGGCGCCAGCTCCTTGGCGAGAGCTTTGGTGAAGCTGTTCACGCCGCCCTTGGAAGCGGAATAGGCGACTTCCATGGAAGCTCCGACGTTTCCCCAGACGGAAGAAATATTGATGATACGTCCGCTGTGCTTCTGAAGCATCAGAGGAATCGCCAGACGACTGGTATAGAAGCAGGAGCTTAAGTTTGTATTGATAATATGCTGCCATTCTTCGACACTCATATCCGTGAGCAGACCAATGTAAGAGATTCCGGCATTATTGACCAGAACGTCCAGATGATCCAGGGAAGCAAATAATTGATCCATGGCAACGGGATCCGATGCGTCTGCCATCTGCGCGGTGCAGTGGATCCCGTATTTTTCTTCCAGAGAGTTAGCAAGGGCGGACAGCTCCGGGAGAGTGCGGCTACAGGTCAGGACAAGGTCGTAACCGGCTCCGGCGAGGGTCTCTGCGATGGCACGTCCGATACCGCGGGAAGCACCGGTGACAAGAGCCAACGGTGTGTTCTTTATTGTATTCATGTAAAGTATCCTTTCTGAATTCTACGGCACCCTTTGGAGATAAAACAGTGCCGAATGCTAAAAACCTGTAAAACGAGTGTAGCACAGATGGACTTGCTTTTCCATAGGGGAACTGCTACACTGAACAAAAGGAGAGAAAATTATGTATGATTTGATCATTATCGGTTCCGGTCCTGCAGGGCTGTCCGCAGCAGTCTACGGAAAGCGTGCGGGGCTGAACCTACTTATTATAGAAGAAAAGCCCATGAGCGGCGGACAGATTCTTAATACTTATGAAGTGGATAACTATCTGGGGCTTCCCGGGATCAGTGGCTTCGACATGGGGATGACTTTCAGACAGCATGCAGAGAAGCTGGGAGCGGAATTCTTAGAAGCCACGGTACACAGTGTGGAAGAACGTGGAGATTACAAATGCGTCTACGCAGGAGACCGGGAACTGGAGACCCGTACGGTGATTTTTGCCACCGGTGCGGAGCATGCGAAGCTTGGCGTGCCCGGTGAGGAAGAATTAAACGGCATGGGTGTGTCCTACTGCGCTACCTGCGACGGAGCTTTTTTCCGGGGCAGAACGGTAGCTGTGGTTGGCGGTGGAGATGTTGCGCTGGAGGATGCCATTTATCTGGCGAGAACCTGTGAAAAGGTGTATCTGATCCACAGAAGAGACAGCCTGCGGGGAGCCATGGTATTACAGGAGGAATTAAAGAGTCTTCCCAGCGTGGAGATCCTCTACGACCATGTGGTCACGGAGATCTGCGGTGAGGATATGGTGGAAAAGCTGCGCATCAAAAACGTGAAGACGGAAGAAGAGAAGGATCTGGAAGCAGCGGGCATCTTTATCGCTGTAGGTATCCATCCCAACACCGAACTGCTGCAGAGCCTGGTGACAGTCGGTGAGGATGGCTATATTCCGGCAGACGAGACCGGAGAGACTGACACCCCCGGCATCTATGTGGCGGGTGACATCCGTAAGAAGCCTCTGCGCCAGGTCGTGACGGCAGTGGCTGACGGCGCTAATGCGGCGGTCAGCGCCGGAAACTATTGCAACCGTTTTCGTAAACAGTCATAGATTAGTAATAGATTCATTAAGAAATTTGAAAGAAAATTGAAAAATATTTAAAGAAAAGAGTCACCCATGTGGTGGCTTTTTTTACGTAAAAAATCCGTAAACCCGCATGAAATGGGAACTTTTGGCAAAATTGACAATTAATTTATTATATTGACAAAAGGAGGACTGCGTGATATATTTGTTAACAGATGTAACAAAATCGTAACAAATGATCCGAAAATGTAAAGAAGTAAGTTAAGAAAGTAAGATAGCTCCAAGAGTTTCAGGAGGATAGAATGGTTCGTAAATCTGTAAAAATTACCGTGTGCACCATGGCAGCGGTTATGGCTTTTTCCGGAATGAATATTACCGCAGATGCGGCAGCGTCTTCATCGGTACTTCCCAGCGGTGGTATTGAATTGACCCTGGCAAAGGGTAATAAGTTAGAGAGCCTGTCCGCAGGTACGAACAATACCAAACAGATTGAAAGTATTATTGAAACTGTACTTCGTGATGATCAGATGGACACGACCCCGGAAGCATCCGAGGAAGAATCTTTTAAGAATCTGGTCATTGCACAGGTAAATGATTATGTAAATGTAAGAAGCATGCCCAGTGAGCAGGGGGAGATCGTCGGTAAGCTGTATGACGATTCCGTAGGTCTCTTCATCTCCGAAGAGAACGGCTGGTATCAGATCTCTTCCGGTTCCGTAACCGGGTATGTAAAAGCCGAGTACTGTGTGACCGGCGATGAAGCGGTAGAGCTTGCCAAAAAGGTAGGTACAAGATTGGCGACCGTTAACACCACAACCTTAAAAGTACGTACCGAACCTTCTTTAGAGGCTTCTGTATTAGGTCTGGTTCCCTTAGAGGATGACCTGGTAGTATCTGATGAGACCGATGGCTGGGTACAGGTAGATACCGAGGAAGGTCTTGGATGGGTCTCCACAGAATTTGTTTCTCTTCATACGGAGTTCGTTGAAGCGGAATCCAAGGAGGAGGAAGAAAAGCGTCTGGCTAAGGAGAAGCAAGAGAGAGAAAGAGCCCGCGCCGCAGCGGCAGCGAAGGCAGCGGGAAGCAGTAAGAGTTCTTCCGGTAGTGCCCCCGCAGTTACCTATACAGCCAGCGGAGACAGCGAGATGGGTACTGCAGTTGCCGACTATGCATTACAGTTCGTTGGTAACCCTTATGTATACGGAGGATCCAGCCTGACTAACGGTACCGACTGTTCCGGATTTGTAATGAGTGTATATGCGAACTTCGGTGTAAGCCTTCCTCATTCCTCTTCCGCAGACCGTAGCCAGGGTGCAGCAGTTGACGGACTGGCTAATGCACAGGCAGGAGACCTGATCTGTTACTCCGGTCATGTAGCACTGTATATCGGTAATGGTCAGATCGTTCATGCATCTACCGCCAAGACCGGTATTATCGTTTCAAATGCTGATTATAAGAAAGTACTGGCAGTTCGACGGATATTCTAATCGTAACAATAAAACTAAGGCACTGTGTGAAAATACACAGTGCCTTTTTTGCATGTATGCCCAAAGTGCGCTAATGGAATAAAACATATAGAGTTGTACACTGAATTGTGCAATTTGTCAAAATATTATTATGCGACGAAAAAAGGATTGACAAAACAAAACTATACAAAGTATACAAAAAAACATACAGATACGTAATAACGATAAAATAACAGCAAAAATACATAGGGAGTTATCCACATTGAAAAAGCCCTAAAATAGGATAAAAGTTACTTATACACCAAGTTATACACATTATCCACAGAAAAAAAGGTGATTCTGAGATGAGGATTTTACAAAAAAGCAGGAACAAATGTTTTGTGAAGATGTAATAAAAATCAGAAATTGACACGATTTGTCGATTTTAAGTTTGACATACAGAATGTCAAAAACAAGTAAAAAACTCCTCAAATTGTTGCAAAACGTTGCACTATTATGCTATAATGACTATACAATAAATGCAAGGGTTGCTACAGTGATCTTTGTAAATAAATACTTGGAAGGGATGATCAGCATGAAGTTTATTATTGTTGGCAGAAACATCGAAGTTACACCAGGATTAAGAGCAGCAGTGGAGGAAAAGATCGGCAAGCTGGACAAGTATTTCAATCCCGATACAGAAGTACATGTAACATTAAGCGTTGAAAAGGATCGTCAGAAAATTGAAGTAACCATTCCGGTTAAGGGAAGTATTATCCGCTCGGAGCAGGTAAGCAACGATATGTATGTATCTATTGATCTGGTAGAAGAGATCATTGAGAGACAGCTGAAAAAATATAAGAACAAGATCGTTGACAAACAGCAGGCGGCCGGTTCTTTCAGCAAAGCCTATGTAGAGAATGACTATACGGATGATGAGGAGATCAAGATCGTCCGTACCAAGAAGTTCGACATCAAGCCTATGTATCCTGAGGATGCCTGCATCCAGATGGAACTGCTGGGACACAGCTTCTTCGTATTCTGTAATGCAGAGACTGATCAGGTGAACGTAGTTTACAAGAGAAAAGGCGACACTTACGGACTGATCGAGCCGGAAGTATAAGCCGTAAAAACAGTGTAAAAAGGTACAATTAAATAAGCAATGACAGACAGCCTGCCGGCCTTACGGCAGGCTGTTTAAAATTGCATCAGTTATTTTGTTATTTTTTTGACAAAATCATTGCAAAACCGATTTCGCTATGTTAAAATAGGAACAGTGAAATGATAAAAAAATAACAATCTAAAAACATTTCAGAAAGCAAACCAAGCAAAACAAAAAAATGGAGGACAAACAAATGGCAAAGAAAGTTGTATTAGCAGGCGCTTGCCGTACCGCGATCGGTACTATGGGTGGAACCTTAAGCACAACTCCTGCACCGGAGCTGGGCGCAATCGTGATCAAGGAGGCTCTGAAGAGAGCAGGCGTTGCTCCCGAAGCAGTTGACCAGGTATATATGGGATGTGTAATCCAGGCAGGTCAGGGACAGAACGTAGCACGTCAGGCAGCGATCAAGGCAGGACTTCCCATTGAAGTTCCCGCAGTTACCATGAACGTGGTATGTGGTTCCGGTCTGAACTGTGTGAACCAGGCTGCACAGATGATCATGGCAGGCGACGCTGACATCGTAGTAGCAGGTGGTATGGAGAACATGTCCATGGCTCCTTACGCAATTCCTCAGGGACGTTATGGTTATCGTATGGGTAACGCAACCATGGTAGATACCATGATCAAAGATGCACTTTGGGACGCTTTCAATGATTATCATATGATTAAGACCGCAGACAATATCTGCGAAGAGTGGGGACTTACCCGTGAAGAACTCGATGAGTTCGCATTAAAGAGCCAGTTAAAGGCTGAAGAAGCTCAGAAGAACGGTGCCTTCAAGGCAGAGATCGTTCCCGTGGAAGTTAAGAAGAAAAAAGAGACCATCGTATTCGATACCGATGAAGGCCCTCGTCACGGTTCTACCATCGAAGGTCTGGCTAAGCTTCGTGCCATCAATCCCGGTGGATTCGTTACCGCAGGTAACGCTTCCGGCATCAACGACGGTGCAGCAGCTATCGTTGTTATGAGCGAGGAGAAGGCTAAGGAGCTGGGCGTTAAGCCTATGGCTACTTTCGTGGCAGGTGCTCTGGCAGGCGTTCGTCCTGAGGTTATGGGTATCGGCCCTGTGGCTTCTACCAAGAAGGTAATGGCTAAGACCGGTATGAAGATCGAAGACTTCGATATCATCGAGGCTAACGAAGCATTCGCAGCTCAGTCCGTAGCAGTTGGTAAGGAACTGGGTATTGATGTAGATAAACAGCTGAACCCCAACGGTGGTGCTATCGCACTGGGTCATCCCGTAGGAGCTTCCGGATGCCGTATCCTGGTAACTCTGCTGCATGAGATGCAGGCAAGAGGTGCCAAGACCGGTCTGGCTACTCTGTGCATCGGCGGTGGCATGGGCTGCTCCACCATCGTTAAGATCGAGGATTAATTTTATAAATATTCGCTGGGGCGGTAGAATCTCTATCGCCTTAGTGTGGTTTTGAAAACACGAATAGAAATGTGAAATGAGGTAAAAACATGGATTACATTTTGTATGAGCAGAATGGTAATGTGGCAACCATCACCATTAACCGTGAGAAAGCACTGAACGCACTGAATTCTCAGGTGCTGGATGAACTGAACGCTACATTGGATGCAGTAGATCTGGCAACGGTTCGCTGCCTGGTGATCACCGGTGCAGGGGCCAAGTCCTTCGTGGCAGGCGCAGATATCGGAGAGATGAGCAGCCTGACCAAGGCAGAAGGCGAAGCATTCGGTAAGAAGGGTAACGATGTGTTCCGCAAGATCGAGACCTTCCCCATTCCCGTGATCGCAGCTGTCAACGGCTTCGCTCTGGGTGGTGGATGTGAGATCTCCATGAGCTGTGATATCAGAATCTGTTCCGATAACGCAGTATTCGGACAGCCCGAGGTAGGACTGGGAATCACTCCCGGCTTCGGTGGAACCCAGAGACTGGCTCGTCTGGTAGGTGCAGGCATGGCAAAGCAGATGATCTACACCGCACGTAATATCAAGGCAGCAGACGCTTACAGAATCGGTCTGGTAAATGAAGTATACAGTGCCGAGGTAGATGCTGACGGCAATGTAGTAAAGAGTGCACAGGAAGTAATGCTGGCAGCAGCACAGAAGATGGCAGCAACCATTGCCAAGAACGCTCCCATCGCTGTACGCAACTGCAAGAAGGCTATTAATGATGGCCTGGATGCAGATATGGATCAGGCAGTAGTCATCGAAGAGAAGCTGTTCGGAGACTGCTTCGAGACAGAAGATCAGAAGTATGGCATGGCATTCTTCCTTGACAAGAACAAGGAAAAAGTAAAAGAGCCTTTTCAGAATAAATAGTTATAATAGTTTTTAAAATTAATGATAGAATGTATAGAAAACAGGAGGATTTACCATGAAAGTAGGTATTATCGGTGCAGGTACTATGGGACAGGGCATTGCAAAGGCATTTGCCCAGGTAGACGGATATGAAGTAGCTCTTTGCGATATCAAGCAGGAATGGGCTGAAGGCGGCAAAGCCAAGATCGTAAAAGGCTATGCAAGACTGGTAGAAAAAGGAAAAATGACCCAGGAAGCAGTTGATGCTATCGTAGCTAAGATCACTCCGGGTCTGAAGGAAGATCTGTGTGCAGACTGCGATCTGATCGTAGAAGCTGCATTTGAGAACATGGAAGTAAAGAAGACCACCTTCGGTGAGCTGGACAAGATCTGCAAGCCCGAGTGTGTATTTGCTTCCAACACTTCCAGCCTTTCCATTACCGAGATCGGCAACGGACTGACCCGTCCTCTGATCGGTATGCACTTCTTTAATCCCGCAGACCGTATGAAGCTGGTAGAGGTAATCGCAGGTGTGAATACTCCCGCAGAGACCGTGGATACCATCAAGAAGATCTCCGAAGAGATCGGCAAGACCCCTGTTCAGGTAAACGAGGCAGCAGGTTTTGTAGTTAACCGTATCCTGATCCCTATGATCAACGAAGCAGCTTTCATCAAGATGGAAGGTGTATCCGATATCGCAGGTATCGATGCCGCTATGAAGCTGGGAGCTAACCATCCCATGGGACCTCTGGAACTGGGCGATTTCGTAGGACTGGATATCTGCCTTGCCATCATGGATGTTCTGTACAACGAGACCGGCGACAGCAAGTATCGTGCATGTCCTCTGATCCGTAAGATGGTACGTGGCGGCAACCTTGGTGTGAAGACCGGCAAGGGCTTCTATGTATACAATGCAGACCGCACCAAGACTCCTGTGGATGCACAGTAAAGTATAAACAATCCGTAGGCATCAAAGTCGGGGTTCTTAGACCCCGACATCATGATAATTACAACCAAGTATAAATAACAATGGAGGATTAACATCATGGATTTTACATTATCCAAAGAGCATGAGATGGCGAGACAGCTGTTCAAAGAGTTCGCCGAGAACGAAGTAAAACCTCTTGCACAGGAAGTTGACGAGACCGAAACCTTCCCCAGAGAGACCGTTGAGAAGATGGCTAAGTACGGCTTCATGGGAATTCCCGTTCCCAAGGAGTATGGCGGACAGGGCTGTGATACCCTGACCTATGCTATGTGCGTTGAGGAGCTTTCCAAGGTTTGCGCAACTACAGGCGTTATCGTTTCCGCACATACCTCTCTGTGTATCGATCCTATCATGACCTTCGGTACCGAAGAGCAGAAGCAGAAATATGTTCCTGATCTGGCAAGCGGCCGCAAGATCGGTGCTTTCGGTCTGACCGAGCCCGGTGCAGGTACCGATGCCCAGGGTCAGCAGACCAAGGCTGTATTAGATGGTGACGAGTGGGTCATCAACGGATCCAAGTGCTTCATCACCAACGGTAAAGAAGCTGATGTATATATTGTTATCGCAGTTACCGGTATCGTAGAGAAGAGAGGCAGAAAGATGAAGGAGATTTCTTCCTTTATCGTTGAGAAAGGTACTCCCGGATTTACCTTCGGTACCAAGGAAAAGAAGATGGGTATCAAGGGTTCTTCCACTTACGAGCTGATCTTCACCGACTGCCGTATCCCTAAGGAGAACATGCTGGGCAAGCAGGGCGCAGGCTTCAAGATCGCAATGCACACTCTGGATGGCGGACGTATCGGTATTGCTTCCCAGGCACTGGGTATTGCAGAGGGCGCGCTGGAGAGAACCGTTGCTTACACCAAGGAGAGAAAGCAGTTTGGAAAGTCTATTTCCGGATTCCAGAATACACAGTTCCAGCTGGCTGATATGGCTACCAAGGTTGAGGCTGCCAAGATGCTGGTATACAAGGCTGCACGCAAGAAGGATGAGTACAAGACCAATCCTAAGATCTCTTACTCTGTAGAAGCTGCTATGGCTAAGCTGTATGCTGCTGAGGTTGCTATGGAAGTTACTACCAAGGCTGTCCAGCTCCACGGTGGTTATGGTTATATCAGAGAGTACGAAGTAGAGCGTATGATGCGTGACGCTAAGATCACTGAGATCTACGAGGGTACTTCTGAAGTTCAGAGAATGGTTATCTCTGCAGATCTGTTGAAGTAAGCGTTGTTGAATGAATAATTAGAAAAGTAAGGAGAAAATACAATGAAGATTGTTGTTTGTATTAAGCAGGTGCCCGATACCAAGGGCGGTGTTAAATTCAATCCTGACGGAACTCTTGACAGAGGCGCAATGCTTGCTATCATGAATCCCGATGATAAGGCTGGTCTGGAAGCTGCACTGAAGCTGAAGGATGAGCTCGGCGCAGAAGTTACCGTACTGACCATGGGTCTTCCCAAGGCAGCAGATGCCCTTCGTGAGGCACTGGCTATGGGCGCTGACAATGCAATCCTGGTTACTGACAGAGTACTGGGTGGTGCTGATACCTGGGCTACTTCCACTACCATTGCAGGTGCATTGAGAAACCTTGACTATGATCTGATCATTACCGGTCGTCAGGCAATCGACGGCGATACCGCACAGGTTGGTCCTCAGATCGCTGAGCATCTGGGACTTCCCGTAATCTCTTATGCACAGGACATTAAGGTTGAGGGAGACAAGGTGATCGTTCAGAGACAGTATGATGACAGATATCATGTAGTAGAAGCTAAGATGCCCTGCCTGATCACTGCATTATCCGAACTGAATAAGCCTCGTTACATGACTCCCGGCGGAATCTTCGATGCATGCAAGGCAGAGATCACTACCTGGGGCAGAGCTGATCTGAAAGATGTTGATGACAGCAACCTTGGTCTGAAGGGATCTCCTACCAAGATCGCAAAGGCATCCGATAAGGTTCGTAAGGGCGCAGGTGAGAAGATCGTTCCCGATTCACCCGAAGACGGAGCAGCTTACATTGTTGCTAAATTCAAAGAAAAGCACATCATCTAATATAGGAGGCAAACCATGGTAACCAATAATATTGAAGAATACAAGGGTGTATATGTGTTCGCCCAGCAGGTAGATAATGAGATCAGTGGTATCGCATTAGAACTGCTCGGCAAAGGTAAAGAGCTGGCTGCAAAGCTGGAGACCGAGGTAACCGCGGTTCTGATCGGTTATAACGTAAAAGGACTGGCTGATAAGCTGGCTGAGTATGGTGCAGATAAGGTGATCCTCGTAGATGATCCCGAACTGGAGACTTACAGAACCGAGCCTTATGCACATGCACTGGCATCTGTTATTGAGAAATATAAGCCTGAGATCGTTCTGGTAGGTGCAACCGCTATCGGACGTGATCTTGGACCTACCGTTTCCGCAAGAGTTCAGACCGGTCTGACCGCAGACTGTACCGTACTGGAAATCGGTGATTTCCCTCTCGTTGCTATCCCCGGACAGGAGCAGAAGCACAATCAGCTACTGATGACCCGTCCTGCATTCGGTGGTAACACCATCGCTACCATCGCATGTCCTGACAACAGACCTCAGATGGCAACCGTTCGTCCCGGCGTTATGCAGAAGATTGCTCCTATCGCAGGTGCAAAGGCTGTGATCGAAGAGTACAATCCCGGATTTACTCCGAACAACAAATATGTAACCATCAAGGAAGTCGTTAAGGCTGTATCCGATACCGTTGACATCATGGATGCCAAGATCCTGGTATCCGGTGGACGTGGAGTAGGCAGCGCAGAGAACTTCAAGATCCTGGAGGATCTGGCAGAGGTTCTGGGCGGTACCGTATCCTGCTCCCGTGCAGTTGTAGATAACGGCTGGAAGCCCAAGGATCTGCAGGTTGGACAGACCGGTAAGACCGTTCGTCCTCAGATCTACTTCGCAATCGGTATCTCCGGTGCTATTCAGCACGTAGCAGGTATGGAAGAGTCTGATCTCATTGTTGCCATCAACAAGGATGAGACAGCTCCTATCTTCGATGTAGCTGATTACGGTATCGTAGGAGATCTGAACAAGATCGTTCCCGCTCTGACCGAACAGCTGAAGGCTGCAAAGGCTGAGAAGGCAGCGAACTAAGAGCCGTTTTTTGACGGATATTCGAACCCTCCCTGTTGATCTCAGGGAGGGTTTTATATTGCACTTCGGACGCTTACATAGTAAAATATAATGATAATCCCACGATATGCGAATATTGGGTGGGATTGTGGAGCAATCCGCAGGTATCATACAGAGCAAGAATGTGAGATGATATTTTATGGCAAAACAAAAAGAAGTAAAAACCAACGCCATGCGTATCCTGGAATCTCTGAAGATTCCTTATACCCATCACACCTATGAGTGCGAGGAATTCGTGGATGGGCTTCAGATAGCAGACAAGCTGTCCCTGCCCTATGAGCAGGTCTACAAGACGCTGGTCACCGTGGGCAGCAGCAAGAATTATTTTGTATTCGTCATCCCCATTGCGGAGGAGCTGGATATGAAAAAAGCAGCGAAATCCGTCGGAGAAAAAAGCGTGGAGATGATCCACGTAAAAGACATCAATGCCATCACCGGCTACATCCGCGGCGGCTGCACAGCCATCGGTATGAAAAAACAGTATGTGACCAGAATTGATGAAAGTGCGAAGACACAGGAACAAATCTATGTCAGCGGCGGCAGGATCGGATCTCAGATCCAATTGAAACCGGATGATCTTGCGAAAGCAGCAAAAGCGGAGTTCGCAGATATTATCAGACACGAAAATTAATGCATCAAATGTAGTAAAAGGATGCTGATGATAAAGGAGTACACATGGAAAACCAAAAAAACATCCTTGATTACGATACCGTAGCACTGGACGAAGCACAGGATGCGGTGATCATCATAGACCAGACCCTGCTTCCGGGTAAGATCGAACTGATCGCATTACATACGGCACAGGAGATGTGGGATGCTATCTATCTGCTGAAGGTCCGGGGAGCCCCGGCCATCGGTGTAGCGGCGGCATTGGGCATCTACCTGCTGGCGAATCGCATCGAGACGGAAGACTTCGAAGAATTTTATCAGAAATTCACAGAATATAAGGAATATCTGGATTCTTCCAGACCCACCGCAGTTAATCTGTCCTGGGCGCTGAAGCGCATGGATGCTGTGGCTGTAAAGGCTGGCAGAGAAGAGCACAAGACTGTCGCAAAAGTGAAGGAAATCCTGCATGACGAAGCACTGCAGATTCGGGCGGAAGATGTGGAAGTATGTCGAAAAATCGGAGAGCTTGGACTGGAACTGGTAAAACCGGGAGATGGTATTCTGACCCACTGTAATGCAGGACAACTTGCAACCGTAAAATACGGTACCGCAACCGCACCGATTTATCTGGGACAGGAGAGAGGTTACAACTTCCATGTGTTTGCGGATGAGACAAGACCTCTGTTACAGGGAGCCAGACTGACTGCGTTTGAACTGCATTCCGCAGGCGTGGATGTGACACTGATCTGTGACAATATGTCCGCTTCCGTCATGTCCAAGGGTTGGGTGCAGGCAGTGTTCGTAGGCTGTGACAGAGTGGCAGCTAACGGAGATACTGCGAACAAGATCGGTACCAGCGTGGTGGCAGCAGTGGCAAAACAGTACGGTGTGCCGGTATACATCTGTGCACCGACTTCCACGATTGATATGGCGACTGCCACCGGTGCGGATATCTGCATCGAGCAGCGTAAGGCGGAAGAGGTTACTGAGATGTGGTACAAGGATCGCATGGCTCCGGAGGGTGTAAAGGTCTACAATCCGGCATTCGATGTGACAGACCATGAACTGATCGCCGGAATTGTCACGGAATACGGGGTGGCGAGAGCTCCTTATACGGAGAGCCTGAAGGAGATCATGGAACGCAAGGCACAGAGAGGCTGATGGTGTAGATATGAAGCGAAATGTAAGTCTTGCGGAGATATCCGACGGCCGTTTATACAAAGCAAGTGATATGGTGAAAGCGGATTGCGGTGGTTGCAATGGCTGTTCCCGGTGTTGTCACGGCATGGGCAATTCCATTATCCTGGATCCCTATGATGTTTACCGGATGACTACAGGAATGGGGAAAAGCATGCAGGAACTATTAGCGGCATCGGTGGAGCTCAACGTGGTGGATGGTGTGATCTTACCGAATCTGAAAATGCAGGGGACCAAGGAAGCCTGCGCTTATCTGGATGAGGAAGGAAGATGTAGCATCCATCCGTACCGGCCTGGAATCTGCCGGCTGTTTCCGCTGGGAAGATATTATGAAAACGGAGGATTTTCCTATTTTCTCCAGACCGGGGAATGTGCGAAGGAGAACCGCAGCAAGATAAAAGTCAGTAAATGGATCGATACTCCGGATCTGACGAGAAACCAGCAATTTACCCTACAATGGCATGACCTGTTACATGCCATGGAAGAGAGACTGACAGGAGAAGACGAAGGGAAACAGCAGGAGGAAAATCTGCTGCTGTTGCGTCTGTTTTATTTATTGCCGTACAAAGGGACAACAGATTTTTATTCACAGTTTATGGAAAGGATGGAATATTGGAATGAACAGATCAGATAAGTTAAGTAAGCTCCCCATCGAAAAGCGGTTAATGAGTGTATTTCGCATAATTTCTCTATTATTAAGTGCAACAGGTATTATTGCCTGTGTCGCCATGGGAATCGTCAGTTACCAGTATTCCTATGCGTTGCGCCATTACGGTTTCGCACAGGGTGACATCGGTAAGGCGATGATCGTTATCGCGGAGATGCGGAGCGAGACCCGTGCCGCCATCGGCTATGATGACGATACGCTGATTGCTAAAGCAAAAAATGCCCATGACATGACGGCGGAACAGCTGGATACCTATATCAGTGTCCTGGAAGATGATATGATCACGGATGAGGGAAGAGCTACCTACCAGCAGATCAAGGATGGCGTAGCTTCTTATCAGCAGATCGAGGCACAGATACTGGAACTGGGAACAGCTTCCGATCCTGCTAAGCGGATGCAGGCACAGCAGATGGCAGGCGAACAGATGGATCCCGTGTTCCAGCAGGTCTATGCAGATATGACGAGCCTGTTGGACAGCAGTGTAACGAACGGAAATGCCATGGAAGCCAAGCTGAATGTTTTCCGTGTGGTTATTTTTATCGTAATCCTTCTGATCATCGGAGTAGGCTTTGCAGGATCTGAAAAGGCGGGAAAAAGAATAGCCAAAGGAATCGCCGGACCGCTGAAAGCGCTGGCAGACAGACTGGATGGCTTCGCAGCAGGTGATCTGACATCTGATTTCCCCAAAGTGGAGACAGAGGACGAAATGGCAGCGATGAACCGTGCGGCTACAGCAATGGCGACAAACCTCAGGATGATCATCGAGGATATCAACCAGGCATTAAATGCTATGGCAAACGGCGACTGGACAGTGAAGTTCCGTTATCCCGATCTCTATGTGGGCGATCTGGATGAACTAAAAGAAGCGCTGAGAGATATTAAGTATAAGATGAATGAGGCACTGTACAATGTCAATGAAGTATCCGGACAAGTATCCATGGGTGCCGGAAGTCTGGCAGATGCGGCACAGTCTCTGGCTGAGGGGGCAACCGAACAGGCAGGAGCCGTACAGGAGCTTCAGGCGACGATTACCAATATTACTTCTATGGTAGACGATACCGCAGAACATACGAAGAATTCCAGCAGACAGGCACAGGAATATTCAGCTAAGGCGGATGAAGGACGTACCGAAATGAATCACCTGATGGAAATCATGGGTCGGATCAATGAAACTTCCGAGAAGATCAGCAATATCATCGGCGAGATCGAAGATATTGCAAGCCAGACCAATCTGCTGTCCCTGAATGCTTCCATTGAAGCAGCCAGAGCCGGAGAAGCAGGCAGAGGCTTTGCTGTTGTGGCAGACCAGATCGGTAAGCTGGCAGAGCAGAGTGCCCAGTCCGCAGTCAATACCAGAAATCTGATCGGCGATACCCTGGAGGAGATCCATGCCGGCAATGAAGCTGTGGATCATGCATCCCAGACCTTAAGTGTTATCGTGGACGGTGTCCGCAAGATCGCACAGGATTCCGAGGAACTGACCCAGATCGCAGATACCCAGGCGGATGCCATGAATCAGGCGGAGAGCGGTGTGAACCAGATTTCCGAGATCGTACAGTCCAATTCTGCGGCAGCAGAAGAGCTCTCTGCTACCAGTGAGGAACTGTTGGCGCAGTCTGAGAATATGACCAATCTTGTAAAACAGTTCAAACTGATCGATGAGGAGAAGATTCAGGCGAGAAAAAAGGAGGTTAAGCATGCCGGTATTTGATTTCAGCAGTACTCCGGAAAATGAAAAGAAGCAGGATCCCGTATGCACCTATACTACGTTTCGCTCCAATGAGGGATCAGCCTCTGCGGAGAAACCGATTTTGATTCTGGATAACAGCAGTGAAAAGTGGAACCATCATGCCGTAGGTGTATTTGGTAATCAGAGCAAACGAACCAATTTCGAATTTAAAGAGGAAGGCAGCAGCGCTTATGCCGATATTTTGCAGATTGATGCCCGTTTTGTCAGTCTGATCCGCTGGCTTGGTGAGAACCACATTAACGTGCGTCTCTCCGGAGAAAACAGGAATGACGGCTATGCAGTATATAAGATCCGAGAGACAGCTTTCGGTGGGGGCACCAAGCTGTCTGCAGAGGATGGATTTTTACAATTCATGATGGAGCGGCTGTTTTTAAGCAGTGCTCCCGCGGAAGAAGAACAGGGCGAGGACGAAGGGGAAGACGGCGATGATATGAAACTTACCAGCCTTCAGAGTATCTCCGATTTCATGACCTGTGCCGGAAGGACCATGCCGGAAAATATCCGCCTGTGGGCGAGAAGAAACCTGGCAGTGGCAAGATCCCACGAGGTATCTCCCGAGGAGAGAAGGCATGCACAGAGAGCCTTGTCCATTATGATGAACATTCAGTGGAAGGGCAACTATTTTGAGGCTATTGACCCTGTGGAAGCCAGACGGATCCTGGATGAGGAATTGTACGGCATGGAGCGGGTCAAACAGCGTATCATGGAGACCATCATCCAGATCAACCGTACCCACACTTTACCGGCCTATGGTCTGCTTCTGGTGGGACCGGCGGGAACCGGTAAATCCCAGATTGCTTATGCGGTGGCAAGGATTTTAAAGCTTCCCTGGACTACATTGGATATGAGTTCCATCAACGATCCGGAGCAGCTGACCGGAAGCTCCAGGATCTACGCCAATGCCAAACCCGGTATCATCATGGAAGCTTTTTCCATGGCGGGAGAGTCCAATCTGGTATTCATCATCAACGAGCTGGACAAAGCGGCCAGCGGCAAAGGTAACGGCAATCCGGCGGATGTACTGCTTACCTTGCTGGATAATCTGGGATTCACGGACAACTATATGGAATGTACCGTGCCCACATTCGGTGTTTATCCGATTGCCACAGCTAACGATAAGGATCAGATCAGTGCCCCGTTAATGTCGCGTTTTGCAGTGATCGATATACCGGATTACACACCGGAGGAGAAGAAGATCATTTTCTCCAGATTTGCCTTGCCAAAGGTACTGAAACGCATCGGACTGCAGGCAAACGAGTGCACTATCACCGAAGAGGGACTGGATGCGGTGGTGGAGATCTATTCCAACACCAGCGGTATCCGTGATCTCGAGCAGGCGGCGGAGCATCTGGCTGCCAATGCCCTGTATCAGATCGAAGTGGACGGATTAACAGAAGTCGTATTTGACGCGGAAAAAGTGAAGAAATTATTTCTGTAAGTAAGAGAAGCAGGTAGTCGCAGGACGCGGTTGCCTGCTTTTTGTGCAGACTATTATAGAAAACGAGTAGAGGAGAGGGAACATGGCAAAGAAAGTATTAGTGATCACGGATGCACAGAACGAATTCATCACCGGAGCACTGGGCAACAAGGAGTGCGAGGCAGCGGTAAAAAATATCGTTGCTGCAGCCGAAAGCGGGGAATACTATAAGGTGATCATCACCAAGGATACCCATACGGCAGATTATCTGGACACCCAGGAAGGAAAAAGACTGCCCATTTTGCATGGACAGGAGGGGACAGCAGGGTATGAGATCCATCCGGATATTGTAAAGGCGGTGCGGGAGCAATATGCGCCGGAAAATGTGATCACGGTGAAAAAGCCAACCTTTGGCAGTCCGGAATTCGGAAAACTATTAAAAACCATCTGGGAAGAGCTGACGGCAGCAGGAGAGGCAGCAGAGGGGGAATATCCCATGGAAGTGGACTTTACCGGATTCTGTACCGGAATCTGTGTGTTAAGCAATGTAGTCATGGCAAAGGCATTTGTACCGGAAGCAAGAGTATGTGTTATCGAGAACGCCTGTGCCTGTGTGACTCCGCAGACCCACCAGACGGCGATTGCTGCCATGGGACCGATCCAGGTGGATGTCATTTAGAGAACATATCCTATTTACATAGCTGTGAATCTAAGAGAGAAAGAGGAAAAATCATGACACTACCACAGATCATCAACAGTTTACTGGAAAACGATATGTATAAGTTCTCTATGGGACAGTGCATTTACCACCAGTTCAGCGCTTATAAAACTACGTGGACATTTAAATGCAGGAATACAGATGTACTTTTTACAACGGAGATGGTGGAAGAGATCAAGGCGCAGATCCGGGCATATTGTGACTTACGTTTTACGGAGGAAGAATTGAATTATCTGGAAAATGTAAAATGGATCAAGGGTTCCTATGTGGATTTCCTGCGCCTGTGGCAGCCCAGATACGAAGATTTTGAGATTGGAAGGGATGCAGCCTGCGGTCTGACCATCGAGACAAAAGGCTCCTGGTTAAACACTTCCATGTATGAGATCCCGACTCTTGCCATCGTCAACGAAGTATTTTTCCGGATGAATTATGATTATAACAGACTGTATGCTTCCTTCCGGGAGCGGTTGGAGGATAAGATTCAGAAACTTGTAGATGGAACCTATTGTCTTGGTAATTTTAGCGAATTTGGTCTGCGGCGCCGCCTGTCCGCGGAAGCACAGGAACTGGCGGTGCAGGAGCTGGTGGCGCACAATAAGGACTATCAGGATTCTGCCTGCATCGGTACTTCCAATGTCTATCTGGCGAAAAAATGGAATGTGACACCGGTGGGTACCATGGCGCATGAATGGATCATGTGTACCGGGCAGGGCAATCACAAGCACAATCCGGCGTATTCCAACTGGTATGCCCTGGATGCCTGGGTGAAGGAGTATGGTGTATTAAACGGCATCGCTCTGACGGACACCATCACTACAGATTGTTTCCTGAAAGATTTTCAGCTGACCTATTCCACCCTGTTTTCCGGAGTGCGGCATGACAGCGGGGATCCCTTTGCCTGGGGCGAGAAGATGATCGCCCATTATGAGGCTCTGGGGATCGATCCAAAGCGTAAGACACTGTTGTTCAGTGACAGCCTGGATTTTGAACGGGCGGATAAGCTGCGGAAGACTTTCAAGGATCGCGTGACGGTGGCGTTCGGGATCGGCACTTATATTGCCAACGATACCTGTGAGGAGCCTTTGAATATCGTCATGAAGACGACAGCCTGCAACGGCATGGATGTGGCGAAGATCTCCGATACGCCCGGCAAGGAAATGTGCAAGAATGAGGAGTATGTGGATTACCTTACCAGGTGTATCAAATGGAGACTGGAGCACGACAGATAGGAGCAGCGAAAACGATGGAATATGAACATATTGAGCACACCTTTGCACCGGTGTATGATGCAGATTCGGAGGTGCTGATCCTGGGCACCTTGCCATCTGTGAAATCCAGAGAAAACCATTTTTATTATGGACATAAACAGAACCGTTTCTGGAAGGTGTTGGCGGATCTGTGTGGGGAACCGGTGCCGGAGACCATTGAAAAGAAAAAGGCGATGCTCCTTGCACATCATATAGCCATCTGGGATGTGATCCAGAGCTGCGATATCAAGGGCTCCAGCGACAGCAGTATACGGAATGTGGAACCGACGGATATCCGACACATGTTGACGGAATCTAAGATCACGGGAATCTATGCCAATGGGAATAAGGCGGGAGAACTGTACCGGAAGTACCAGCTGCCGCTTACGGGAAAGGAAGCCACGGTGCTGCCCTCTACCAGTCCTGCGAATGCGGCATGGTCCCTGCAAAAATTGTGTGAAGCCTGGCGAAATACCATTGACATAACCAACAAAATTTCATATGATAATATAAATGATACATGAAGTACCAAAAGCATACGGGTAAAAGGGGATTATAACATAGAACAGGCCGCACGTCTTTTATGGATGTGCGGTCTGTGTTATAATAGGGAAATAGAGGAAGGAAGGTGCCTTATGTTCCCATTAATCAACAAACAAGAAACCGGTGTTAACTTACGTAGAATCATGGACATGCGTGGAATTACGCCAAAGGATGTGCAGGAATATCTTGGACTTGGTTGTGTGCAGAGCGTGTACCGTTGGATCGATGGCGTCAATATGCCGACCATTGATAATCTGTATGCGCTAAGCGAGCTGCTTCAAGTTCCGATTGATGCAATCGTGCGTGGCAACAGGGCACCGATTGTGCCGGATATTATTGTAAAGCCACTGGATTCTCGCGAAAGCAGACTGTGTGCTTATTATGAAAAATTGCAGGAGAAGCGTGCTGCATAAATTTTTTGAACTACGGCTTCAATGACAAATAGAATATTCTCCTTTAGAATAGTCGGTAGAGACAATATTCTAAGGGAGGATTTTTTATGAGCGATAAGATGTTGGTAACGCAGGCTCTGGATGAAAGAGATCTGTTGGTAAAGAAGATAGCAGATAAGATTGCTAAGGCAAGCTTTGTTGATACCATTAAGCCGAATGAGGACAAGGTTTTCGCAAAGCGCACCAGTAAAGAAGAGTATGCAAAAGAAGCAGAGTCAGCATATCAGCAGATTACTGATTTGATTGACCGTTTTCAGAAGATTGATGCGGCGATTGTGGCTTCTAATGCAAATATGGAAATTACTACTTCCTACGGAATTTTCACAGTTGCCGGAGCAATTGCACTCCGAAGCAGACTTCGTGGGGCTGGTGCTTACGGAGTCGATGCAGATTTTGAAGGAAGACTTCAGAAAAAGCTGTCTAGTGAGTATAATGAAAGGGTGCAGTTCTGCGACAGAAAGAACAGTCAGCTGCAGTCTACGGCAGAGGAGATGCGTCTTAGTATTCTCGGAAAAGAAAGCAAGACCAAAGACGAAAAACCTTTAGGAGTTGTAGAAGCCTATGTAAAGGAAAATACAACAGAACTGGTGGATCCGCTTGATGTTAAGAAGAAAATGGAGGCGCTGGAAGAAAAGCGCAACACTCTTCTGACTGAATTAGACACACAGATAAAAGTATCGAATGCAACAACTTTTATTGAGGTAGCGTAAGGTGTTTGCCTGCATTACGAAAACTTCAAATCCGGCTTCCCTGTAACAGGGTTACGTTACATAACAGATATTACCAATTCTGATTAAATTGGGTTGCTTGACTTTAAAAGTGGCGCAGTTGGCAGCGCACATGACTTGTAATCATGATGTCGCAGGTTCGATTCCTGCCTTTAGAAAAAAGTTGGGTTTAAAGACGGTGTAGAATGCACCTCCAATTTAACTGTTTTGCGTTTTATTTGAACCGTTAAAGGTGAATCGTCAACGATTTTATTCTTGAATGGTTTTAGGTGAAGTGAAAACTTTTATGTAGACATAGAAATGTGTTGAAATCCATGAGAAAGGTTAGAGCGTTAAGCCGGTTGGCTGGAGGTAATCCTCGTGGCTGTAATGTAGGCAGATATTAAAAGTGATGAAGCCGTGGCGAGAGCTACGGCTTAAATTTTATGGAACTGCATAAAAGAGAAATATTACGGAGAAACAGACGATGGAAGAGAATAGAATCACTCGTTCTGGCTGTGATATAATAACATAAAACATTGTATAATAACAGAAAATATGTTATTATACAAAAAATATGTTATAAGGAGACGCCATATGAAAAAAGAATTAGAGCAGTATTTCGGCTGCGAAGTAAAAATAGCAGAATACAAGAATAAATTGCCATTGCCAATCTTTATGACTATGCGTGATATTGTGATGGTTGAAATATATGGTGTTACCTTTGCCATAATAGATGTTATGAAGGAAACGGAACTAAGTGTTGCTGCAATGAAAAAGCAGAAAGCAAAGTATGAGGAAGCATTGCAGTGCCCTGTAGCATATGAAGTAGCGTTAAACAACGTATCCATGAGAAATGCTCTGGTAAAAAGCGGAGTTCCGTTTGTGAATTTGCCAGGAAATGTATTCTTACCATTTATGGGAATTGTATTGCAGGATGTGTATCGCAAGCAGCTTGTCAAAGCGGATAAGATGATGCCGGCAACACAGATGGTGTTCCTTGAATTGTTATATATGAGTGATGAGGAATCTGTGTTAAAAAGTGAAGTTGCGAACAAGCTGAATCTTACCAAGACGTCCATTACAAGAGCAACAGCGCAATTAGAGGAAATGGGACTCATCCAGCAGATGAAATCAGGAACAGAGATTGCTATTAAGAGAAATTACTCACGGAAAGAGTATTATGAAAATGCAAAAGGATATTTGATTAATCCGGTCCAGAAAGTGATTACAATTATGCGATATGAAGCAACCTTTGAATCATTTAGCGCAGGAGAAACTGCACTTAGTCAGGAGTCAGAATTGAATCCACCAAGAATAGAGGAACGTGCAATCTACAAGGGCGAGGAAGTTGTTGACCAGTTGGAAATTGTGGATGCCAGATCTGAAGACCCAGACGACTGCTTGAAGATACAATTATGGAAATACAATCCTTCTTATTTTGCAAGAGAAAGGCGTGTTGATCCTGTTTCACTGGCATGTACATTCAAAGGTAACGAAGACGAAAGAATAGAAATGAGTATTGAGGAACTGTTGGAGGAATTATAAATGGTACCAGGGATAGACTCTTTTAGAGAAAAATTTAAAGATTATACGGATTATTACACTATTATCGGCGGAACTGCCTGCGATATTCTACTCTCAGAGGCAGACTTGCCATTTCGAGCGACAAAAGATATTGATATGATCCTGATTATGGAGGATAACTTCCCGGAATTTGCGAGCGTATTCTGGGAATACATAAAAGAAGGCGGCTATAAGTGCGGATGGAAGAATGAACAGAATATGCACTTTTACCGCTTCACAGAAGGAAAATTCGGTTATCCTACTATGATTGAGTTGTTTTCAAGAAAGCCGGGATATCATCTTGAAATAGAAGAGGGAATCATTCCGATTCATATTGATGATGATACTTCCAGTTTATCAGCGATTCTTCTGAACGATGACTTCTATAAATTTATGATGTCCGGACGTAGAGTGGTTGATGGTATTGGTGTTCTGGGAGCAGAGCATCTGATTCCGTTCAAAATGTATGCGTGGATTAACCTTTTGGACAGAAAAAGAGCCGGAGAGCATGTAAATGAAAAGGATTTAAAGAAGCACAAATATGATGTGTTCCGATTGCTTCAGATTGTTACTACCGGAATAAAAGTGGAGTCAGAAGGACTTGTAACAGAATGCATACATAGGTACATTGAGGAAATTAGTGCAGTAGATGAATCGGAAATAAGACTTTTGCAGATGGGGATGCCATTTGATAGAGATAGAGGTGTGGAGTTGTTGAAGGAGATTTACTTGTAAGAAAATTGTTACAAGTTTGTATATCAATTTTAGGAGATGGAGTTATGCGAGTACTTGTGATTCCTGATATTCATCTAAAACCATGGATATTCGACAGGACAGAGAAAATCTTAAGAGACGGTAAGGCGGATCGGGCTGTGTGCCTGATGGATATGCCGGATGACTGGAATATGGAATTTCAGATAGAACGATATAAAGAAACATTTGATCGGGCAATCGCATTTGCTGAGGACTATCCGGATACTCTCTGGTGTTACGGTAATCATGATGTCAGCTACTCGTGGGGAAGACTTGAGACCGGATATTCTCCCTATGCCGAGAGGACGGTAATGTTAAAGCTTGAAGAACTTGAGAACCGCCTTAAGAGTCCGGTACAGATAAACATAATGCATCGGATTGACAATGTGCTTTTCTCACATGGAGGGCTTACAGCTGATTTCCTAAGATGGCTTAACAAGGATCTGCTGGATGCTGATATAGAGGAGGTTATTGCAACGGTAAACGATGCTCCACATGATTATCTCTGGAATGATAAATCACCCTTATGGTTCAGACCACAGTATGAGACCCGAGAGATGTTCAGAGCAGATACATACAAACAGGTGGTAGGGCATACACCGGTGGAGAAGATATTTGAAAAAGACGGCATCATATCGACAGATGTGTTCTCGACCTATAGAGATGGAAGACAAATTGGAGAGTCTGCGATGATTGTTATTGATTCGGAAACCGGAGAATATGAGAAGATAGAGGTTATGGGGAAACTGGGAGTGTGATAAGGATGAAGGAACATACACAGCAATATTCAGATTTTATTAATTCATTACAATCCAGGATACAGGCATTGGAGGATGAAAACCGATTTTTGAAAGAGCGTTTGGATGAAGCCGGTGTTTCGTATGCGGATATTGTGTCTGGCGACGCTGAAGGAGCTGTGGAAGTGTATGACCCGGATCAGAGTGCTCGTATAAAGAAATTTGATGTTACGGATAAGATTGCAAGTGATGCAAAGGCGGAGATGAAGAGAGTTGTTGCAATTTAAATGTAGTAAATGAGGCAAAGGCGTAGGGGTACGTTTTGGTATTTGTACCCCTAATTTCTCAAAAATACGAGATTTTATGAGAAAATATGAGAAAATACATGATTTTGAAAAAGTTCCACAAAGCCTGTAAAATCAAGACTTGAGACTATGTGAGAGGATATAAGATATTATGATTAAAGTACTTTTCATCTGTCACAGCAGTTTAGTTTTACTATAATGTAGGGTTTGGCAAAGTGGGGCAGAGTACGGCATAATATGTCGGGAAAACGCATAAATACTACGGTTTAGACTACTAAGGCGCAGGATTTGACGTTTACGAAACGCTCCTATTACTGGGGCGTTTTTTCGATGGAAAAATGATAATGGTGACGATATAATAAATGGGAAAGAACTGGAATTTTGAGATGGAAGATGTGTTAAAATTTTTAATATAAAAACGGAGAGCGTATATGGTAAAAGGATTTATTATATATAAAAATGGGAAGATTCCTTTTGTAATAGATAAATACAGAATGGAATTATTTACTGATGATAAAATATTGAATGACTTTATGCAGGAACATAATAAAAAGAGAAATTATATTCTTTCAGGAGTATATTTTAGCCTTGGGACGGAACCCAGAAAAATAACCATCCTAGTTGAGCATTCATTGGGAAGTACTTGCTATCTGTCTTGTTACATTGTGGAAAATCTTCATGTGAAAGAGGGATATAACGAAATTGGTATTCAGTCGTCATATTTAGATGACGTTTTTCGGTATAAATATAACTATATCGATTTATCAAGAACTGGGATAAATTTTGCTGTAGATATTAAAGAGGTATATTCAATTCCGTTTGAAATGGGAGACAATACTTATAATCTAAAGTACTGTATAGGACACAACGGAAACTTGGGTTTATTAGAGGATTTTGAACGTAATGGAGATGTGAGGATAAGGCTTAAAGAAGGGACAATCTTAGAGTGTGCTGAAATTGTACGCACTTTGCATAGGTTTTCCATGTTTATGAATTCACAAGCAGATGTTTCTTTTAAAAGAATTGCTCTGTATAATGATGGTATGCTGGCAGGGTGGTTTTGTTCTGATAATATATGTGAAGATAACATTTCTGTAAAAGATGTAATGTTTTTTGAACTTGATGTTATGAAGTTTGTACCTAAGATTTTGAATAATATTGCTCAGGATTGTGGAAGTAAAATAACTAGAAGTGTTCCGTTAGGTCATTTATCAAATACAAAAACAGAATATTCACCGCAACGGTTCATTGAGCAGGTTATGGCTTTTGAATATTTATTTGAAAAAATAGAACCAAAGAAAGCAAAAAGTAAAAGTTGGACGTTAAAAAAGGAATTAGTATTTATGTTTGATCTATTTCCTGAAATATTAGAGAAGTCAACTCTTAATACTCAAATGGTGAGTGAAGAGATAAAGAAAACAAGGATTGATATTGTACACGGATATGCATATTATTATGATTTTGCTTCAGATAATAAATTACAATATATTATTATTCAGTTTGATAGGCTGATTAAAGTGATGAGTTTAATGTGGGTGGGATTTTCAAATGAGGAAATAATGGAGTTTCTTCGTTTATGATAAAAAAGGAGTGATAGAGATAGGTATTACAAAAAAACAACACTATGTCTCGCAAGGTATTCTAAAACATTTTGCAGACCAGCAGAAGAAAATTTATGAATTGTTTATTGATAAGAGTATAGTTACGAAAAAAAGCATTGTTGATACAATGTCACAGAATTATGTTTATGAACATTCTAAGATAGAAAAAAATTCCATAGAGGATTTATTTGCTAAGTTTGAATCTAAGGCATTTCCATTGATTGATTCTTTAATAACTGAAATAGAAGAATATTGTAGAGATGGAGATAATATTATTCCGTTTAAGGATAAAATAGACAGTATTATTCCATATGTTTTGTTGTTTTATTTTAGGAGTGGGGCATTATTGCGGGAGTATTCAATGGATGCTGAGAATCCAAAGGAAGTTCGGGTTGAAAGAATGCTTCTGAATATAATGGATGTAGGATATATTAGGGGGCTGCGCAATACAATTTGTAATTGCTATAAATGTGCCATTATCTGTGATGAGGAAGAAAAACTTTTATTGAGTGATCAATATGTTTCTACTGTCGCATTAAAATATAAAAATCGATTTTCTAATGCATCCAATAGGCAAATCGGGATGAAAGATACAATGATATTAATTCCTTTATCATCAAAGTTCTATATTGTATTTTTCTATGGCAGATGTCCGGTTTATATAAAGGAAAATAAGTTTGTTAAATTGGATGAGAAAGAAGTGCAGGAAATAAATGATGTCATTTACCAAAATTCATATGTTAAATGTGTAGGGAAGACAGAAGATGAACTAGAACGCGTTAAAAATGTTCATTTTGAAACCTTTAGCCCAACTAAATGTATTATGAAATATAGTGACGGAAGTATTCAAGATAGGATTATAAAAAGAGAAGTATTTTTCTATGAAGAAGACAAGGATATGAATGCCCATTCCTTTGATTATATGTCTACATATAAAACAAGTATAGAAGGTAAGATTGGAAGGAATGATAAATGTGTATGTGGAAGTGGAAAGAAGTATAAAAAATGTTGTATAAGCAAATATGAAAAAGCTGCACGAATATTACAGGATATATATAATCAAAAAAATGTTGATTACACCATTCCGGGAGCCCGTGTTGTAGAAGATTCTATATTGGAATATGAGGGACCGCAAGAAAAATTGAAAAACAAGCATGATAAAGATATTATTGAAAAAATAATAGAACTATCAGAAAAAGAAGAAATTCGTAAAAAACCTTAGTAGTAACCCTTACCCTTTTACTACTAATTTTACTACTAACAGGTAGTAATAACTTGCTTCATCTTGCCGTATTTTGCCAAGATGGCAGACTAAGTGCACATTTCGCAAATACCCGGCAATCCTTGCAAAACAGGGCATATCGGGGCAAAACAAGGAGAAACAAAACAATGATAAAGATACTTTTCATCTGCCACGGCAGATTATGCCGATTCTGCTAGAAAACAAGTAATAGCAAGGCTTTGCGGGTAGGTGAGGCGGAAAAATAACACAAAAATAACACTCTTGCGGGAATGGATAGGGATATGAGAGGCTAAAACTGCAGGGGTGGAATGGAACTTGAAGACAATGGAATCGGGGATGTGATAGAGATGAGAGGATCAGTTGAGGCTGGTCCTTTTTTAATTGGATGGACGAAGGAGTCTTATCCTTAAGAGTCTTGACTACCGATAAACAGACCCGCCCAAGAAAGTCAAGCGGGGTGGAGATGATGTGGATGGCTTGATGTTCTGGGGCGGGGGTGTTACATGTTTTTTTGATTTAGGATTATAAATAGAAGAGAAATAGAAAAAACAGGGTGATTCAAAATTGAGAAATTCAATTTTTGGTTGATTGGTATATAACGAAATGATACAATATAAAAGGTGGCTTATCACTGGTTGAAACCATTGTTGATTTATTAGAGAAAGGCATAAATATGGCAGTTAGCTATAACAAATTATGGAAATTATTAATTGATAAGGAAATGAAAAAAGTGGATCTCCGTGACCAGGCAGGATTAACTACAAATGTTCTTGCTAAACTTGGAAAGAATGAACATGTGAGCACACAGTCTTTAGAGAAGATATGTAGAATACTTGAGTGTGAAGTGGGAGATATTTTGGAATTTATTCCAAATGAAAAATAGACAGTCGACTAAGTCGACTAAGCTATGTCTGTGTCCAAATTATTGGACATATAATATGATATAAGAAGAGAAGTAAGGAGAACAATATGGATATACGAGAGCAATTGTTTAGTAAGCCTTTGCCATCTAATAGAACGGCTTATAAAAAGGCAATTAAAGCAGCTAAAGAGATTGCGGGAATGTTCTGTATGTCAGACAAAATGTTATTAACAATTTCGTACATTTTTGAACAGATGCAGGAAGTTACACCATTGGCGCTACAGAAAATTTTATACTTTATTCAGGGTATATATATGGTAATGTTTGATAAGCCGCTATATAAAGAAGATTGTATGGCATGGGTGCATGGGCCTGTATATGAAGAAGTATATGATTTATTTAAGGATTTCAAATTTAATCCAATTGAAGATAATGTCTATAAAATGCCCATTTTTAATAGCTTATGGTGGAGGTTAATATGGAAGAAGAAAAAAATATGATAAAAGGACAAGAAGGTGAAGCGTTTGTTATTCGTGAAGTAGGAAAAGTGGCCAATTATTTAGGTAAAACAATAAGATGCTTCAATCATGTTATTTTGGACTTTGATTCAGTATATGGATCTAGGACAGCAGAATTGGATCATATTATCATATGTGGAGATAAAATATTAATTGGAGAAACGAAAAATGCTAATTACGTATCTACGGAATACAGCGAAATACCATGGAATTTGATGAATGGTAAGACAACAGATAATCCAATTGTCCAGAATCATTATCACAAGCAGATATTTTGTTCGCTCTTTAATATTTCGCGAGAGAATGTAATTACAGTTGAGTGTCTGCTAGAATATGAAAAATGTAGATACAGGACTCAGTTTCCAAATGACTATGTGTTGGGGCACGATAATTTGTTTGATGCTCTTTGCTTATTATTGGCGAATAGTAAAGAGACAGATTTGTATGATGAACTCTGTAAGGAACTTGAAATAATTGAATCTTCGTCTATTGGGAGAGAGGAAGAGCATAAAGAGAATATTGATGAAGTATCAGAAATAGAAGAGAAAACTCGAACTCGAGACAAGCATTATAGATTTAAACGAACTGATATTGTGAAATGCCCTAATTGTGATGGCAACTTGGTTTTTAGATATAAGCCTTGGGTAAAGATAGAACTTGGAAATAAGAATAATACAAAGAATATAGCATTAGGATGTAGTAATTTTCCTATAACAGGCTGTAATGTATTTATTAAACCAAGAAAAGATGCTGGAACAGGATTTGATGATATTAAAGAAATTCACATTGAGGAAAGAATGGGGTGGACGATGGAAGAAAGACATGTTGATACAATATTGGATAAATATTATGCGTTAGAAAGAGAAGTAGTGGCATTAAAGAAGTTACTAAATGTCGAAAGTGAGAAGGTTTCTAAAAGAGATAATCAAATTGATTCTATGAACAAAGATATGCAGGATTTGAGAAATGAAATAGGAGAATTTGAAAGAAGAATTCAAAAAGCAGAGGATGAATGTAAGGCATATAGAAGGATAGTAGGAAGAATATATGTAAAAGAATAGCTTGCTGCTAGTGATGGATATAGAAAATGTCTTGCGGAACAGGGCACAAAGAATAATAGAGAACCAGCGGTATACCGTTTATTAGAAAAGACACCACATAGAACACCTAAGTGGTGTCTTTTGTTATGTTTATTTTCAAAAAATCCCTTTTAATTTAGTAATACGAATTTTTTCAACCCAAATGTATTGTGAAGGATAAAAGTTAATAGAAATTTTTATAAATTTCTGTAATCACGATTTTTAGCCTCCAAGTACTTATTAGAAGTTGAAGAAAGGAGATGTTCCGAGGGCAGTTTCGTGGTATACTAACACCATATCACATCCCCTCGGAGGTAATGATTATGGCACCAAAGAGGAGAGATAATAAAGGTCGAATTCTTCAAATGGGAGAATGGCAAGAACCAAATGGGCGTTATAGATATATCTATAATGATGCCCTTGGCAAAAGGAAAATTATATATAGTTGGAGACTTACTGAGGCAGATCCAGTGCCAGCGCATAAACACAAGGAGGTTCCGCTTAGAGAAAAGGAAAAGCAGGTGCAGTCACTATTTATGCAAGGTATTTCAGGTAGTGACTTGACTGTAATTGAGTTGGTAGAGCGTTACATTTCTCTTAAAACAGGTGTAAAGCAATCTACGTTGGCAAATTATAAGACGGTTATTAATACGCTGAACAAAACAGAGTTTGCCTTTCGTCATGTGGACCAGGTGAAACTTTCAGATGCGAAGATGTATTTAATATCGCTTCAGAGAAGTGGTCTAGGTTACAGCTCGATTCATAATATTAGAGGTGTAATCAGACCGGCATTTCAGATGGCTGTGGATGATGATATGATTCTCAAGAATCCGTTTGATTTTGAGATGAGTTCAGTCCTTATCAATGATAGCAATAAGCGTGAGGCACTATCACCGCAGGATCAGAAGCGATTCTTAGAGTTTGTTCAGAATGATAAGCATTATTCAAGATACTACGATGCATTCTTATTTCTGTTTAGCACAGGACTTCGTATCAGTGAATTCTGTGGGCTTACAGTTAAAGACTTGGATTTTGAAGAGGAAGTAATCAATGTGGATCACAAGCTTCAGCGCTCTCGGAATTATGAAGTATTACATTGAGTCTACTAAGACAACCAGCGGCACTCGAAAGATTCCTATGACAGAGGAAGTCAAGGAATTGTGCCAGAGAATTGTAGCCAATCGTAATAAGCCAAAGCGTGAGTCTATCATTGATGGCTATGGTGGATTTCTTTTCTTTGATAAGGAAGGAAAGCCTATGGTTGCACTTCATTGGGAGAAGTACATTCAGCATGCAAGGGACAAGTATAATCGCCAGCATGCTTTGCAGCTTCCACCGATTACTCCACATATATGTAGACACACCTTTTGCTCGAATATGGCACGTCAAGGAATGAATCCCAAGACGCTTCAGTACATCATGGGACATTCTGATATTGCGGTGACTATGAATGTGTATACTCATCTTGGATTAGATGATGCCAGAGAGGAACTTGTTAGATTAAAAGAGGCCAGAAATGTAATGAAAATGAAAGGTGTAATGTAGGCTAGATTATTTGTAGTAACGTTACAAACAAATTGCTACGCAATTTGCTGCCAGAATTCGGAATCCGTCCTGACGGACTACTTCCTCATTTCTGACAGTCGCAAAATTGAATAACATCTGCTTACATGCAAGCATGACGCAGCTGTTTTCAACTTTGCTTTTTGTAACACAAAAATAACACATTTGCCCATAAAAATATGGGAAAAAGCATCAATTTTTATCAAAAAAGCAAATGTTAGTCTGCCAAATGCACCACCTCGCAAAGCCAGTATTTATAAGGCTTTGAGGGCTTTTAGGAGGATATAGAAAATATGCTAAAAATCTTATTCATCTGCCACGGCAGGATTTACCGGGCATGATGAAAAGTCTCAAATCGTCTCATAAGCCCTGTTTTTAAGCGTTTTTTGTGCTTCAGTCTCAAATTTACCAAAGATTTACCAATATTTCTGGAGAGCCAGACTTGCAAAAAAATGAGCCAGAATGAGGAGATTAAAACATGAGCGAATTGAAACCAAGAATAACGGAAAACGGAATTGATTATATCCTTGTCGGAGATTACTACATCCCGGACTTGAAACTGCCGGAGGAACACCGCCCTATCGGAAAGTACGGACGGATGCACCGGGAATATTTAAGAGAAGTCCACCCAGCCAGATTGAACACATTGATACTGACCGGAGAATTGTGGACATATCTTGCAGACCTGAACGAACAGGCACAGGAACGGTTAGACACTATCATGGAGCAGATGAAAGCTACCGAGGGCGTGACCGAAGAATTAAAGCGTACCCATCAAATGGAATGGGTACAGCGTTGCAATAACATTCACAACCGGGCAGAAGAAATTATTTTGCATGAGATGATTTATTCATAACGATATGGTAGAATGATTATGACAAATATGAATCTGTAGGAGGTAAGCAAAATGAAGAAAATAGTAGCAGGTGGTTTTTTATCATTGGTCGGCTCAATATGTGCATTAGCAATACTTGTTTCCGCAAGCAATAGTCTTGTAAATGAATGGGTTACAGAGACTGGTCGCTTAATGTCAACAGTTATTGAAATGAAAATGATGTTTCCTCTTATCCTATGTGTAATTTGTATTGCATTTGGTATCATTATGATGCTTGTGGAGAGTTTTAGAAGAGATAAATAAATCCCAGTTTATCGGACAGATAAACTTATCTATGAAAGAGATTCAGCCAGCCGATTCCGGCTGGCTGTTCTGTTACTCCTTATACTCCAACACCGCTTTTATCATGGCAAATGCAAGAGCCTGTTTACTGGGAGAAGTATCTTTCCAGAGTGCTTCTATCTCCCGGATGGTACTGATTTCGTTTTCTTCCAGTTCGTCTTGTAGAAGATAATCCGGCGAGATTTTCAGAGCCTTGCAAATGTCTATGAATACCGACAGGCTGGGCATTTTTACGCCGCCCTCAATCTGCCTGAGATAAGTAGCGTTGATATTGCACATTTCCGAAAGACGGTCAGCAGTTAAGCTCCGGTCTTTCCTTACTGCGTTGATACGCTTTCCTAATCCGTTCTTTTCCATAGTCCACACCTATCTATTAGATATTAGCTATCAGTTATCATTTTGTACTCTTTAAGCCTATAATATGATTGCCGTTTTCAATAGCTTCTGTTAGACTATAAGATATTAGCTTATAGCTTGTCGGAGGGTACGGATATGAAGAATATATGGAAAAAACTGCGGGACTGTTGGCTGGATTTCTGGGAAGATGATGAACTGGACATGGATAAAAAACATTTAAGCCAGCATGACAAGCGTTCCCTGCTTTATGGCGGTTTTATGATAGGGGTTGCTACATTTGGACTTTTCTCAATCGGTATTATAGCCGGGAATATATGGACGAACCATCAAAACCAGAAAGATATGGAAGAATTTTTAGGAACGGTTGTTACTTACATGGCAACCGCCACTGATGATGAATATGAGGAAATTGCTCAAACTATCCGGCACGATTTGGTGTATAGCCAGTATGGAGAGGATGTTGAAAACCTTATCCGCTATATCCCGAATACGGCTGACGGCTGCTGTCTGGAACGGGGGCTGCCGGAGCGTATCAATCTGGTTTTCCTAAATACCGGCGCAGCCTATGGGTTGGAAATATTCGATAATGCCGAGCCGATTGAGAACCAACGGGAAAGAGGCAGCACAATGATTACCTCTGGATATGATGAAATCAGCGAAGCTCACTTTATGATGATGTCAAATCCCAATAGCGGCAGCGCTACCGCTTCCATTGACCGGGGACGGGGCATTGTGAGCGCCCACAAAATGAAAACACATTTTTGTGATGATTGTATCCGGGAAATCCTGACTATTGTTGAAGATGAATTTATAGACGAAGCTGTGATTTATGACGCAGAGGAAAAGACCTTTTACCCTGTCACAGAAGGGGACTTGCAAATCGGGGACTATGCTTTCCACACTTACTATGAGGATGGCAGCTATGAAATAGAAATTGCATATACCGGCGAATAAAAGACGCTGCCGTTGTAGGAACACCCATTCCCACAACGGCAGTTTTCATTTCCAAGGTCTGCGCCGGAAATTCATGCCGGAGTGTTTGATAAGCGGGGACTTGCGGAACAGCTTTTTCAAGGTGGTGCGTTCTTCTTCCGAGAGCCGCTTATATTTAAGCTGGAACGCCTTGCAGAATATCTCTGTAAATTGCTGCACCCTGTCCCCCGGCGATTGCATAGCCTTTTGGACTTCCCGGATCAGCTCATCGGCGGGCGTGGTATCCGGCGCACTTTCACTGTCATTTTCGTGTGCCTTGCGTATGTCATGGAGAATGGTGTCCCATGTTTTATGTGTCACATGGCAGAAAAAATCTTCTTCCTCTACCTGACAGGCTTCCAATACTTTGATTGCCCGGTCTGCCGCCGCTTCGGGATGTGCTTCCAGTATCATAGCCCGCACAGCAGCCAGCGAACTGTTCATGTCATGGAAACGCATGGTTGCTATCCCGTCCACATAGATTTCTGCGTCTGCCAGCAGTTCCCGGAATTTTTCATGGGAGATAATCTCACACAGCAGCCGGTTGTTGAAGCGTTCGCTTTTCAGAAGTTCCACAACTTCATCATTGATATGCAGCTCCGTAAGTTCTATATTTTCTGGATTGCGGTTGTCTGTCCTGCAAAGCAGATAATCGGTGGACACCTGATAAAAGTCTGCCAGTTTTAAGATACTTCCGTGGTTGATTTCCTTGCAGCCCTCTGTTGATTCATAACTTCCGAGAGCAGATTTTGAAATGCCAACGGCAGCTTCCAGTTCTTCCAAACTTAAATGACGCTCCACCCGTAAATCTTTCATTCTTTCGGGAATGGAAACATTGCACTTCATAAGGTTCAGCCCCTTTCCAGCGGCATATATGTCCGCTGGATTTATTATAACATACTATTTCCGCAATCGTGGAAATTTCTGATTTTTACCCTTAATTCCTACTTTGTGGACATACGGCACAGGGCACAAAAATGTTCTATGATACAGGTAGTTCATCGATGGATTATTCCAATCGAATGACCAGCCTGTGTGGGATATGCTTCCCCGGCGATGTAGCGCCATGACTTTTGGCAGGGATATGGAGGAACCCTGACCGAAACGAGCGTACCAAAGGGAGCGATACGCCGCTGTGAGATTCAGGGGAGGAACGACACCGGGGAGAACTGGCGAACTGACACCGAAATGATACCGAAACACGACAATCTGATAGGGGGATAGTCTACCCTATCGCTGATACTTCGGGAGATTTTAAGCGGCTCTATGGCTGTAATTTTGCCGAAAATCGCCCCGAAACCATACACTAAAACGGGAGGAAGCGCAATATGCCGAGAATGAGCAAAAAGAGGAAGCATGAGCTTTCTTTTTACCTCAATGACCGGGGGCGTGTCACTTACAACGAATTATGCCGGAAATGC
>ENA-ORUI01000546-ORUI01000546.1-human-gut-metagenome-genome-assembly--contig:-NODE-546-length-46356-cov-53.700374_pt1 | contig 46356 bp, 39 predicted proteins | sample MGYA00242078_ERZ509205 | MGnify/ENA primary metagenome ERZ509205 (study PRJEB26280, sample SAMEA2338828) | human gut metagenome | biome: human gut; feature: human-associated habitat; material: faeces... | reverse complement strand
CTCGCGGCACATGGATGATCCCTCTTAATGCTGCTCGGTTCCCCGCCTGACATGATTCGTGGGTATCCATTGCGCGAGACCGGCCCCGCAGCTCACGGCGGAGGACAAGTTCGTGAGATATATTCTACTACAATTCTTCCGCGATGGCAACTGTTTTTTGCGTTTGCTTTCATCATGCCCTCATAGCCATTGGATATAAACGAGGCCGAAGGGCAGGCGGCGCGGCGCAGACGCAGTTCAGCCGCGCCGGAAACGACAGACACGAAAAAAGACGGCGCTTCAGCGCCGCCTTTTTTTCGGTAAAAGGAGAGAGAAATACAATGGGTGGGTATCCTTTCGGATGAGCGTATCATACACGCATCCGGGGCGGAAGTCAACAGGCTTGATAAAGAATTAACAAATCATTCACAAAGCGCGCCCGCCGTTCACAGATCGTTTACAGAGCCGCCCCTCTTCCCTATTGACAACAAAAAATATTGGTGCTACCATTTAGCACACTAATAGTTTGTATACTAAAAATTCAAAAGCAAAGAAGGAGGACCGCCATGAAATTCTGCTTTGACGAGCACCCGGCGCACTTCGGCGCGCTGTTCGGCTACTGCGATCACCAGGTGCATAAGCTGATGGGGCGGATGCTGAAGCGCTACGACGTATCGCCCATGCAGTGCCGGACGCTGATGTTCCTGCACGACGCGGAGGACAGCGTGAACCAGAAAACACTGGAGCGCCATCTGATGATCAAGCCCAGCACGGTGAACGGCATCGTGGACCGGCTGGAGGAGAAGGGGCTGGTATACCGCACCGTCAGCGCCACGGACGGACGGTGCCGCATTCTGGCACTGACAGAGGAGGGCCAGCGGTTCCACGACGATTTCCAGACCGTGCTGCACCAGGTGAACGAACGGCTGGAGCGCGGCTTCACGCAGGAGGAAAAAGCGCAGTTCACCGCGTTCCTGCTGCGGGCGGGACGGAACCTGACCGACGAGGAGGAGGAAGCATGATAAAAAAATTGGCGCCCTATACCAAGGGCTACCGCCTGCTGATGCTGTTTGCCATCGCCTGCTCCGCCGGAGAGGCGGTGCTGGAGCTGACGCTGCCCCAGGTGATGAGCGACATCGTGGATATCGGCATCGCCAACGGAGACAGAGGCTATATCCTGATGGCGGGGCTGAAAATGGTCATTATGGCGCTGCTGGCGCTGGGCTGCGGCGTGGGCGCGGCGGCACTGGCCGCCAAGGCGTCCATGGGCTTCGGCGCGGCGCTGCGGAAGGCGGAGTACGAGCAGGTACAGCGCTTCTCCTTCGCCAACATCGAGCGTTTCTCCACCGCCAGTCTGGTGACGCGGCTGACCAACGACGTGGCCTCGGTACAGATGACCACATTCATGGGAATGCGTATGCTGGTCCGCGCCCCCACCATGCTGGTGACGGCACTGGTGATGGCCCTGATCATCAGCACAAGGCTGAGCCAGGTGTTCCTGGTGGTCATCCCCCTGCTGGTCATCGCGGTGGTCATCGTCATCAAGCGGGTAGGGCCGTTCTTCACCTCTTTGCAGGGGGCCACGGACCAGCTGAACCTGGTGGTGCAGGAGGACCTGAACGCCATACGCGTGGTGAAATCCTTTGTGCGTGAGGCGCAGGAAAAGGAGAAGTTCACCCAGCGCAGTGAGAAGCTGCGAAGCATGGCCGAGCGCGCCTTCGGCTTTGTGGTGCTGTTCATGCCGGTGATGATGGTCCTCATGGGCGGCACCATCACGGCGGTCATGTGGATCGGCGGCCACTACGTGTGGGAGGGCACGCTGCTCTCCGGCGATCTGATCGCGTTCTTTACCTATGTGAGTGAGATACTGATGTCGCTGATGATGGTATCCGTGGTACTGATGATGCTGACCCGGGCCATCGCCTGCGGCAAGCGCATCGCCGAGGTGCTGGAGGAGAACCCCCGCATCACCGACGAGCAGGCCGACCCGGCGCTGAAGGTGGAGGACGGCTCCATCCGCTTCGACCATGTGTATTTCAAGTACCACGACACGGCGGAGGCCTGGAACCTGGAGGATGTGAGCTTTACCGTACCCAGTGGGGCCACGGTGGGCATTTTAGGCGGCACCGGCAGCGCCAAGACCACACTGGTGAGCATGATCCCCCGGCTGTACGACGTGAACGGCGGCGCGGTGTATGTGGGCGGCCACAATGTGAAGAACTACACCATGGAGGCGCTGCGCAGCGGCTGCGCCATGGTGCTGCAGAAGAACACGCTGTTCTCCGGCACCATCCGGGAAAACCTGCGCTGGGGCGACGAGAACGCCACGGACCGGGAGATCGAGGACGCCTGCCGCCTGGCCTGCGCCGATGAGTTTATTGAGAAAATGCCGGACGGATATGACACCTATATCGAACAGGGCGGCACCAACGTCTCCGGCGGGCAGAAGCAGCGGCTGTGCATCGCCCGAGCGGTGCTGCGGAAGCCGAAGATACTGATCCTGGACGACTCCACCAGCGCGGTGGACACCGCCACGGACGCGAAGATCCGAGGCGCGCTGAAAACGGCGCTGCCCGGCACCACAAAGCTCATCATCGCCCAGCGGATCACATCCGTTATGGACGCCGACCTGATACTGGTGATGGACGATGGGCACATCTCCGCCATAGGCACCCATGAGGAGCTGATGGCGCAGAGCGACATTTATCGGGAGGTCTATCGCTCCCAGCAGGAAGGGGTGAGCATCGATGGCTGAACAAAAACGCGGCGGACCGCGCGGCCACGGGCCCCAGGGACACGGCTTCCAGCGGCCCAAGGACTTCCGGGGCACGGTGAGCAAGCTGCTGCGCTATATCGGGCGCTACAAGGCGGCGTTGGCGGTGGTGTTCGTGTGCCTGGTGATCAGCTCCGTGGGCTCGGTGATGAGCAGCTATCTGCTCAAGCCTATTATCAACGACTATATTCTGGTGGGCGACTTCGCCGGCCTGCTGAAAATGCTGGCGCTGCTGCTGGGACTGTTCCTGCTGTCGGGCCTGTGCTCCTATGCCTACGCCCGCATCATGGTGCATATCTCCCAGCGGACGGTGGCACAGATGCGGCAGGATCTGTTCGACAAATTGCAGGACCTGCCCCTGCGGTACTTCGACACCCACCAGTCCGGCGACCTGATGAGCCGCTTTACCAACGACATGGACACCGTGTCGGAGATGATCAACTCCAGCTTCGCCAGTGTGGTGTCCTGCGCCTTGACGTTTATCGGCATTGTTGTTATGATGCTGTATATGAACTGGGTGCTGACGCTGATCACCTTTGCCTTTCTGGTGCTGATGCTGCTGGTGGTCAAGGGGGTTGGCGGCAGAAGCCGCGTGAGCTTTCAGGCACAGCAGCAGGCGCTGGGCGCCATGAACGGCTATATCGAGGAGATGGTGGAGGGCCAGAAGGTCATCAAGGTGTTCAACCACGAGAGCAAGGCCATCGCGCAGTTCTCCGGGCTGAACGACAGCTATCGGGACGCCGCCACGGCGGCCCAGACCTACTCCGGCGCCATGATGCCGGCCATGGCCAACCTGTCCCGCATCGACTACGCCGTCACCTGCTGCGTGGGCGGGCTGCTGGCCATCGGCGGAATGTTCGACGTGGGCTCGCTGGGCGCGTACCTGCTGTATGTGAAGCAGGTGAGCCAGCCCATCTCGCAGATCAGCCAGCAGGTGAACGTGCTGCTGGCGGCCGTGGCCGGCGCGGAGCGCATCTTCGCCGTGATGGAGGCCGAGCCGGAGGTGGACGAGGGCAAGACCGTCATCGTCCGGGTGGAAAAGCACGGCGATACGCTGACCGAGACAGACCGCCGCACCGGCTGCTGGGCGTGGAAAAAGCCTGACGGCACGCTGGTGGAGCTGAAGGGCGACGTGCGCTTCGACCACGTGACCTTCTCCTATGACGGGGAGAAAACCGTGCTGAACGACGTATCGCTGTTCGCCAAGCCGGGGCAGAAGATCGCCTTTGTGGGCTCCACCGGCGCGGGCAAGACCACCATCACCAACCTCATCAACCGGTTCTACGATGTGCAGGAGGGCACCATCACCTATGACGGCATTGACGTGAAGGACATCCAGAAGGACTCCCTGCGCCGTTCGCTGGGCATGGTATTGCAGGACACCCATCTGTTCACCGGTACCATCGCGGACAACATCCGCTACGGACGGCTGGACGCCACGGACGAGGAGGTACGGGCCGCGGCGAAGCTGGCCAACGCCGACAGCTTTATCCGCCACCTGCCCCAGGGGTATGACACGGTCATCACCGGGGACGGCGGCAGCCTGAGCCAGGGCGAGCGGCAGCTGCTGGCCATCGCCCGGGCGGCGGTGTCCGACCCGCCGGTGCTGATCCTGGACGAGGCCACCAGCTCCATCGACACGCGGACGGAAAACCTGATCGAACAGGGCATGGACTCGCTGATGGAGGGACGGACGGTGTTCGTTATCGCGCACCGGCTGTCCACCGTGCGGAACAGTCAGGCCATTCTGGTGCTGGAGCACGGGCGCATCATCGAGCGCGGCGACCATCAGGAGCTGCTGGCGCAGCAGGGCAAGTATTATCAGCTCTACACCGGTAAAGCGGAGTTGAGCTGAGGTATAAACGAGGAAGAAACCGGAAAAGATCAAAGGAGGATGCACCATGACGGAAAAACAGCTTTGTGATATGGCGGTGGCCATGCTGGAGCGTTCCTATGTACCCTATTCCCACTTCCCGGTGGGCGCGGCGCTGCTATGCAAGGACGGGACGGTGTTTACCGGCTGCAACGTGGAGAACGCCGCCTACGGCGCCACGATATGCGCCGAACGGACGGCCATGGTCAAGGCGGTCAGCGAGGGGCACAGGGACTTCGACACCATCGTGATCGCCGGGCGCAGCGAGGATTACTGCGTGCCCTGCGGCACCTGCCGGCAGGTGATGATGGAGTTCGCACCCAACCTGACGGTGATCTGCCTGAACGGAAAGGGTGAGAGCAAGCGCTTTCCGCTGAAGGAGCTGCTGCCCTACGGCTTTGACCAGAGCTGGCTGTAAAAGCGGCAGAATTTTCATGGAACCAAATCGCACCGCGCTCCGTCTCAATGGACAGAAACCTATTTCAGGAGGAAACTACACGATGAAAAAAATCATTTCCCTTGTGCTCGCCGCCGTGCTGACCCTGAGTCTCGCCGCCTGCGGCACGAAGAACGACAGCAAGGGCGATCAGCCCGCCGCGCCTGCCAGCGCTCTTGACCTGCTGGAGAAGGTGTGGAGCACCTACACCGATGATGAGAAGTTCCCCGCCGCCGGCGGCGACTACTCCGAGGCGAACAGCAAGGAGGACGCCCCCGGCGTCTATGACCTGACCGACCGCGCCGCTGTGGACAGCGCCCTCGGCCTGCCGGAGACGGCCAAGGTGGATCAGGCCGCGTCGCTGGTCCATATGATGAACCAAAACACCTTTACCGCCGCGGCGTACCACTGCACCGATGATGCCGATGCGCTGGCCACCGCCCTGCGGGACAACATCCAGCAGCGGCAGTGGATGTGCGGCTTCCCCGATAAGGTTGCCGTGGCCGTGGTGGGCGAGTATGTGGTGTCCGTGTTCGGCGCGGAGGACCTGGTGGACACCTTTATGTCCCACCTGAACGGCATCTTCGGCGTGCAGCCCGTCTACGACGAGGCCATCCTGTGAAGCGCTGGATAGAGCGAGGCGTATTTCTGCTGGCGGCAGCGGCTATGGTCATAGCTGCTGCCGCCATTCCCACCCGGCGGGTGCAGGAGGATACGCAGCCGGAGGTATATGTGTACCGTGGCTATGCCGCCGCCACCGACGCACCGTGGAGCGAGAAATCACTGGACTTCGCCGTAAAACGGTTTTCTCACCTGTTGGAGGCATATTTTCCCGGGTCGGAACACGTATATATGAGCGTGATCCCAGATAAGGCCGCTTTTATGGAGACGCCGGAGGGCTACACGCCCGCCGGGGCCCAGGAGACGGCGGACTATCTGGCGCAGCGGCTGCCGGTGCAGACGATCGATATTTCCGGGCAGCTGTCGCTGGAGGATTATTACCGGACAGACATCCACTGGCAGCAGGAGCGTCTTTCCGCCGTGGCACAGGCCATACTGGAGGCCATGGGCGCGCCTGTGCCGGACACGACGGAGGAGACGCTGTGCGCGCTGGCGGGCGAATTTCACGGCAGCTACTGGGGCAAGACGGCGGAGCCGCTGACGGCGGATATACTCTCCTACATCAGTACACCGGTGCTGGAGGGCTGCACGGTATACGACTATGAGACGGACAGCACCGGCGGCGTATACGACTTTACCGCGGCGGAGAAATCTCCCTATGATCTGTTTCTGGGCGGGCCGAAGGCGCTGCTGCGGATCGAAAACCCGGCGGCAGACAATGACCGGACGCTGATCGTGTTCCGGGATTCCTTCGGCAGCAGCCTTGTGCCGCTGCTGGCGGGCGGCTACCGCACCGTCTATGTGGTCGATATCCGGTATATGGCCACAGACGCGCTGGCACGGGTGGCGGAATTCCCGGAGGGGGCGGACGTACTGCTGCTGTACAGCGTTGCCGTACTGCAAAACAGCATTACGCTTAAGTAAGCAAAAGGCCGGGCGCTGAAAGCGCCCGGCCTTTTGCGGCAGAAAGAACGCCGGAGCAATGCTCCGGCGTTCTGCATTTACTTAGAAGAAGAACTCCTTGATCTGGCCGTACAGGATGAGGACCATGCACAGCGGGGTGATGAACTTGACGCAGACCTTGAAGAAGCCGTAGCTGCCCATGGCATGACCGGACTGCTCCGCCTCTTCCTTGACGAACTCGGGGCCGATCTCCCAGCCGATCATCAGGGACATCAGCAGGGCGCCCAGCGGCATCATAACGCCCTCGGACAGTGCATCCCAGAAGTCCAGCCAGTCAGCCGCCCAGTTCTTGGGTTCCGCTATATTCAGTATATCGGCCGGTGCGATACCGCTGGAACCCAGGCAGTCGGCGCAGACCAGGATGCAGCCCAGGCACACACAGGCGGCGGCGATGAGGGTGTAGGGCTTACGCTTGTCGCCCTTGCCCTCGATACGGGCCTTATCCACGAAGTGGGCCACGATGACCTCCAGCAGGGAGATGGAGGAGGAGATGGCGGCAAACACCACCAGCAGATAGAACAGGATGCCGAAGATGGGGCCCAGTGTGCCCATGGAGTGGAACACGTTCTGCATGGTGATAAACAGCAGCTTGGGGCCGCCGATGTTGCCGGCGGGATCCAGGGCGAAGCGGGCAGGCATGACGCACAGACCGGCCATCAGGGCCACCATGGTATCCATGATGATGATCAGCAGGGCGTTCTTCTGCAGGTTCTCCTTCTTATGCAGGTAGGAGCCGTAGGTGATCATGGCGCCCATGCCCAGGGACAGGGAGAAGAACATCTGGCCACCAGCGGTGGAAACAACGTTAAAGATGCTGGGAGCGCCGGACTTGTAGGCGACGATGGCCTGTGCCACGCCATTGACCATGATGGAGGAAACCTCCGCGCCATCAACAACCGCCTTGGCGGGCACATAATAGCCGACATTGGCCGCCCAGCCGGGGGAGAACATGTACTTCAGACCGTCCAGAGCACTGCCGTTAACAACGCCCTCCACGAGAGAACCGTCCGCCTGCAGGATCTGCACGGCCACGTCGGTACCCTCCAGGGTGCAGGCGCGGATGATGCAGATCAGCAGGGCCACGAACAGGGCGGGCATACCCACGGAGCAGACCTTCTCGATGCCGCCGCCGATGCCACCCATAACGATGAGCATGGTCAGCGCCACGAAAATAAGGCCGTAGATAACACCCTCAGCGGGACTGCCCAGGAAGTTGCCGAAAATTTCGCCGCCGGACAGGCCATTGGAGCCGAAGCCGGCACCGAACAGATCGCCGATGTTCAGAACGGTGTACTTGATGCAGTAGCCGCCCAGTGCGCAGTAGAAGAACAGGATGAAGAAGGCGGACAGGATGCCCAGCCAGCCCATCCACTTGAACTTCTTGGACAGAGCCTTGTACGCGCCCACGGCGCCGTGGCCGGTCTTGCGGCCGATGGCCAGCTCGCCCACCATAACGATGAAGCCGCACAGGACCGCCAGGATCAGATAGATGATGAGGAACGTGAAGCCGCCGGAGGCACCCATCTTATTGGGGAAGCCCCAGATGTTGCCCAGGCCGACTGCAGAGCCGACCGCGGCCATCAGGAATCCGAAATTGGATCCAAAGCCTTTTCTTTCTTCCATTGTTTTCTCTCCTTAACAGATTTTTGCCCCTACGTCGCCGCAGAAGCTGATAAACTTTACCGCACCCGTCTATTGACAGGAAACGGCACGGGGCACCGCCATGCCCCGCAGGTATTTCCTCACGGGATAAAATCCCTTCAAGGCTACCTGAAAAAAGTATACAGGAAACTCTTTCCGCCCGCAATTAGCAGTTTTTATAAAAATTGAGCGCCATATTGTACATTTTTAACATTCTATGAACGGATTTTTCCACATATTTTATATGGTTTTTGCTTCTTTTTTACATTGAACCATTCAGTTTTTGGCGGGGTTCCGGGATTTTTGCAACGGACGGCGAATGATTTTCTTTTCAGGAAACCGATTGTAGGTTTATTAACAGGCGGGAGAGGGAACAAAAAAGACCGCCGGACGGCGGTCTTTTCGATCTGTCAGGAGAGAGGTTGACGGGATGGCGGTCTCGGGAACAACTGAAAACACATCCGCAGAAAAACGCTGCGGACTATGGAAAAAGTATACAGGAAATCGTCGAATGGTTCAATTAGCAATTTTAATGAAATTTTAACACGTATTTTTACTATTTTAACATTATCTTAGCATTAACAATATTGTTTTTTGTGGTGTTTTTCAACTGTTCCGCGTTCAAATACACACAAAGCGCAGATGTTTTCCATGTTTTCCGGCGCAAATATCTTCACTTTCATATTAGGAAACTTTTTCATCGTCGTGTTAAGAGTGCGTTAATTATACGCAGGGAGACGGTGTCCGGACGCAAAAGGCGGGCACTTCCCTTTTTGCGAATTGTGTGGTATACTATGATTTTATGAGACAAGACACGCAAAGGAGGCGGGACACGTGAGACGAGCAGGCGCAGCGGTGCTGGCGGCGGTATTGGCGCTGACGCTGGCGGGCTGCGGGCGGCAGGACCGTCCGCAAAGCGGGAAACTGAACGTGGTGTGCACGCTGTTCCCCTACTACGACTTTGTGCGGCAGATCGGCGGGGACGCGGTGGACGTACAGCTGCTGGTGCCCGCCGGGCGGGAGACACACAGCTTTGAGCCCACGCCGCTGGACGTGATCGCCGTCAGCGAGGCGGAGGTGTTCATCTACAACGGCGGGGAAAGCGAGCTGTGGGTGGAGGACATTCTGGACGCGGCAGGCGAGGCTATCCCCTACCGGCTGGCTATGATGGACTGCGTGGAGACATACCGGGAGGAGTACGCCGAGGGGATGCAGGGCGGCCATGACCACGCACATGACGAACATGGCGAGCACAATGACCATGAGGCGCATGACGGGCATCTGCACGATGGCCACGAAGAGGAAATAGAGTACGACGAGCACATCTGGACATCGCCGGTGAACGCCATGGCCCTGTGCCGGGCCATCTGCGATACGCTGTGTGAGGCCGATCCGGACAATGCCGACGGCTATCGGGCTCGGCTGGCGGACTATCTGGACGAATTGCAGGCGCTGGACGAGACATTCCGGGACATCACGGACCATGCGGCACGGCGGCTGCTGGTGTTCGGCGATCGGTTCCCGCTGCTGTATTTCTGCAGGGAATATGATCTGGATTACCGGGCGGCGTTCCACGGCTGTGCGGGAGACACGGAGCCGTCCCTCGCCACGCTGAAATATCTGATCGACGTGGTGGAGGAGCAGGAGATACCGGTGGTATACACCATCGAGCTGAGCAGCCGGAAGGTGGCGCAGGCCATCGCCGAGACCACCGGGGCGCAGGTGCGGACATTCCACTCCTGCCAGACGGTGAGCCGGGCGGAATTCGACGGCGGAGCCACCTATATCAGTCTGATGACCGCCAACGCGGCGGCACTGAAGGAGGGACTGTCCTGATGGAACAGGAGAAGCGCATACTGTTGGACTGCCGGGACGCGGCGCTGGGCTATGAGGGCAAGCCGGTGTGGGAGCACCTGAGCTTTCAGGTGCACAGCGGCGACTATGTGTGCATCGTGGGTGAAAACGGCAGCGGCAAATCCACGCTGGTGAAGAGCCTGCTGGGGCTGCTGCACCCCATGGCGGGCGAGATCGTACGTTCGCCCTCCCTGCGCTCCGGCGCCATCGGCTATCTGCCCCAGCAGACAAAGGCGCAGAAGGACTTTCCCGCCACGGTGACGGAGGTAGTGCGCAGCGGCTTTCTCAGCAGCCGGGGCATGCGGTTTTTCTACACGCCGAAGGAGAAGTCCACCGCGCTGATGCACATGGGCAAGCTGGGCGTGCTGGAGCTGAAGGACCGGTGCTACCGGGAGCTGTCCGGCGGGCAGCAGCAGCGGGTGCTGCTGGCGCGTGCCCTGTGCGCCGCCGGGGAACTGCTGATCCTGGACGAGCCGGTGACGGGGCTGGACCCGGCGGCGGCCCAGGAGCTGTACCGCACGCTGGAATACCTGAACAAGCAGGAGGGCATCGCCATCGTGGCGGTGACACACGATATACGCAGCGCCCTGCGCTACGCCGACCATATTCTGCACGCCGGCCATGGAACGTACTTCTTCGGCACGGCGGCGGACTATCTAACGTCCCCCTGGGGCAAACGGTTCGGAGGTGACGAGGCATGAGCTTACTGCTGGAAATGTTCACGTACCCGTTCATCCTGCGGGCTTTTGTGGTGGGTATCCTGGTGGCGCTGTGTGCGGCGCTGCTGGGCGTGCCGCTGGTGCTGAAGCGGTACTCCATGATCGGCGACGGGCTGAGCCATGTGTCCTTCGGCGCACTGAGCATCGCACTGGCCTGCGGCTGGGCGCCGCTGCCGGTGTCTATCCCGGTGGTGGTGCTGGCGGCGCTGGGGCTGCTGCGGATGACGGAGAGAAGCCGGATGGGCGCGGACGCGGCCATCGCGGTGGTCAGCGCGTCGGCGCTGGCCGTGGGCGTGGTGGTGACAAGCCTGACCACCGGCATGACCACGGATGTGGACAGCTTTATGTTCGGCTCCATCCTGGCCATGGACCGGGCGGATGTGGCGCTGAGCGTGGGGCTGTGCGCGGCAGTACTGGTGCTGTATGTGCTGTTTTACCATCGGCTGTTCGCCATCACCTTCGACGAGAGCTTCGCCCGGGCCACCGGGGTGAAGGTGGGGCTGTACAACACCATCCTGTCGGTGCTGACGGCGCTGACCATCGTGCTGGGCATGCGGATGATGGGCGCGATGCTGATCTCCAGTCTGGTCATCTTCCCGGCGCTGACGGCCATGACGCTGCTGCGGAGCTTCCGGGGCGTGGTGCTCTGCGCCGCGGGGCTGAGTGTGGTGTGCTTCTGCGTGGGGCTGACCGGGTCGTACCTGTGGGGCACGCCGGTGGGCGCCACGGTGGTGCTGGTAAATTTGGCGGCGTTTTTGCTGTCGAGAGGCGTTATGAAGCTGAAAAGAGCGTCCTAAGGGCGTTCTTTTCAGCTTTTCGACCTATTTTGCGGGTGCTTTTTGCGGAAAAACCCTTGCGTTTCGTGTGCTTATATGGTATGCTATGTGTGTACGTAAGGTTAAGGTATTGACTGGAGTGGACGAGATCGTCCGCTTTTTTTAATGGTCATCGTTCCATGATGACCGGGACGTTCTGTTGGAGGGCTTGCTGTGAAAAAGATCACCGAGGTCGTATGGGCGCTGGCGGAGCCGGCGGTGCAGGCGCAGGGCTGCCGCATCTGGGACGTGGAGTACGTCCGGGAGGCGGGACAGTGGTACCTGCGGCTGTATCTGGACAAGGACGGCGGCGTGGACATTCTGGACTGCGAGGCCATCAGCCGCACGGTCAGCGATCTGCTGGACGAGGCGGACCCCATCGAGAGCAGCTACGTGTTCGAGGTGGGCTCGGCGGGGCTGGAGCGCCAGCTGAAGCGGCCGGGGGATTTTGAGCAGTTCATGGGCAGCCCCGTTCTGGTGAAAACGTACCAGCCCAAGGACGGGCGCAAGGAGTTCGCCGGGACCCTGGCGGGCTATGACAACGGCGCGGTGCTGCTGGACATGGGCGGCGAGACGGTGCGCTTTGAGAAGAACGAGACGGCGCTGGTGCGCCTGCGGGTGGAATTCTGAGACAACACGACTTGAGATAGAAGGAGAAACGACCATGAAATGTGACGAGATCTTTGCGGCACTGGCTATGCTGGAAAAGGAACGGGGCATTCCCCAGAGCTTTATGATGGGCAAGATCATCCAGGCGCTGACCACCGCCTATAAGCGCGACCACGAGGGCGTGGAGTATGTGGTGGTGGACGTGGATGAGGAGAAGAAGGACCTGAAAATGTACGTCCAGAAGGAGATCGTGGAGGAGGTGGAGAACCCCGCCAGCCAGATCTCGCTGGAGGAGGCCAAGCGCATCTCCGCCAAGAACGAGCTGGGCGGCATGGTGAACTTCCCGGTGGAGTCCGTGGAATTCGGCCGCATCGCCGCCGGCAACGGCAAGCAGGTCATCATCCAGGGCCTGCGGGAGGCCGAGCACGGCATGATCTATGACGAGTGGGGCAGCAAGCAGCACGAGATCCTCACCGGCACCGTCAGCCGGATCGACCCCCGGAACGGCAACGTGATCCTGCGGATCGGCAGCGGCAGCGAGGCCACGGAGGCTGTGCTGACCGTGAACGAGCAGGTGCCCGGCGAGGAGCTGCACGAGGGGCAGATGGTGAAGGTGTATCTGGTGGAGGTGCGCCGCAGCACACGCGGGCCGCAGGTGATGATCTCCCGCACCCATCCCGGTCTGGTGAAGCGGCTGTTTGAGCTGGAGGTGCCGGAGATCTACGACGGCACCGTGGAGGTGCGGTCCATCGCCCGGGAAGCGGGCAACCGCACGAAGATCGCCGTGTGGTCCGAGGACCCCAACGTGGACGCCATCGGCGCGTGCGTGGGCCCCAGGGGGCAGCGCGTGAACGCCATCGTGGACGAGCTGCGGGGCGAGAAGATCGACATCGTGAAGTACAGCGAGGACCCGGCGGAGTTTATCGCCGCGGCGCTGGCGCCGGCGGATGTGGTCAGCGTACAGCTGGCCGACGAGGGCAAGGCCTGCCGCGTGACGGTGCCCGCCGACCAGCTGAGTCTGGCCATCGGCAAGGAGGGGCAGAACGCCCGTCTGGCCGCGCGGCTGACCGGCTATAAGATCGACATCAAGGCGGCCAACGCGGAGTAAGCGGCGGCTGCGGAAAGGAACGGCAGCGATGCAGAAGACCCGTAAGATACCCCAGCGGCAATGTGTGGGCTGCCGGGAAATGAAGGACAAAAAGGCGCTGCTGCGTATCGTGAAGACCCCGGAGGGGGAGATACTGCTGGACAGCACCGGAAAGAAATCCGGCCGGGGCGCGTACGTGTGCCCGGACCCGGAGTGCCTGAAAAAAGCACGGAAAAGCCGTGCGCTGGAGCGCGCCTTCGACACCGCCATACCGGCGGAGGTGTACGACGCGCTGGAAGGGCAGATGGTGGCACTGTGACAGAGCATTTGTTATCCACTTTGGGTCTGGCGCTGCGCGCCGGTGCGGTGGCCGTGGGCGAGGAGCCCGTAGGCGCGGCGGCACGGGCCAAGAAGGCCAGGGTCATCTTTACGGCGCGGGACGCGGCGGCATCCTCGGTGCGGCGGGCGTACAGCTTCGGCCGGGCAGGCAGCTGTCTGTGCCTGCCCTTCCCGGCGGACAAGGAGGATTTCGGCCGGGCGCTGGGCCGGACCAGCGTGGCCATGTGCGCGGTGACGGACATCGGGTTCGCCCAGTCGCTGGTGAAAAAGCTGGCGGCGGCAGAGCCGGAGATCTACGGCGCGGCGGCGGAGGCGCTGGACCTGAAGGCCAAGCGGGCAAGGGAACGGAAGGAAGAGCAATTACAGCACGAGAAGAACCTGCGGCAGGGCAGGCACCGCGTTCACGGCGGCAAGCCGCCGGAACCGCCCCACGCGTCTCCGGAGCCTCCGGCACCGGAGCACAGGCCCCCCGCGCCGGAACACCGGCGTCCGCCGCGGCGGGAGTATCCGGAGGGACGGCGCGACCGGGTCTATAAGGAACGGAACGGCCGCCCGCCCAGGGATAAACGGCCGGCAAAGAAGGAGGCCCCCGGCGCACGGTATGAAAACGCGCGGCCGGTAAAGAAGGGCAAGGGAAGCCGGAAAACGACCGGCAGATAACAGGAACACAGCGCGCCGTGAGCGCGGCGCGAGCAACTGAGATGGAGGTGGCTTTATTTGGGTAGTATCGCTAACAAATACAGAGTGCATGAGGTGGCCAAGGACTTCGGCGTGTCCACGAAGGAGATCACGGAGATCCTGACCAAGTACGCCGAAACGCCCAAAAATCATATGCAGGTGCTGGAGGACCGGGAGCTGAGCCTGATCTTTGAGTATCTGACCCAGCACAACCCGGTGAGCAGCATCGCGGTGATCTTCGCCGAGGGCGCCAAGCCGGAGGAGAAGAAGGCGGAGAAGCCCGCCGCCAAGCCGGCGCAGAGCGCATCCGCGCCGGTACAGGGTCAGGGCCAGAGCGGCAAGCCCCAGCAGGGCGGCGCGCCCAAGGCGGAGCAGCCCAAGCAGCCCATGTCCCGCGTGCCCCAGCGGCAGGTGGTGGACACCCGCAAGGCCACCAACGTCAATCTGGACAAGTACGACGAGAAACTGCAGGATATGGCCGACGCCCGCAGCAGCGGCAAGCGGGACCAGCAGGCCCCACAGGGCAAGGAGAAGTTCCGCAGCAATAAGCAGCGGCGGGACAATAACTTCGCCAGCAGCAAGCGCAAGCAGGAGGAGGCCGACCGGCTGCGGAAGCTGCGGCTGGAGGTCATCAAGAAGACCCCTGTGACCGTGCAGATCCCCGACGAGATCAGCGTGGGCGAGCTGGCCAGCCGGATGAAGAAGACCGGCGCAGAGGTGGTCAAGTGCCTGATGAAGAACGGCGTGATGGCCTCCCTGAGCCAGATGATCGACTTCGACACCGCCGCCATCATCGCCGAGGAAATGGGCTGCAAGGTGGAGAAGGAGGTCGTCGTCACCATCGAGGAGCGCCTGATCGACGACCATCAGGACAAGGACGAGGACCTGGTGCCCCGGGCACCCGTGGTGGTGGTCATGGGCCACGTGGACCACGGCAAGACCAGCCTGCTGGACTATATCCGCAACGCCCACGTGGCCAGCGGCGAGGCCGGCGGCATCACCCAGCACATCGGCGCCTATCAGGTGCAGATCAATGGCAAGCCCATCACATTTCTGGATACCCCCGGCCATGAGGCCTTTACCTCCATGCGCGCCCGCGGCGCCATGGTGACGGATATCGCCATTCTGGTGGTGGCCGCCGAGGACGGCATCATGCCCCAGACGGTGGAGTCCATCAACCACGCCAAGGCCGCCGGTATCCCCATTATCGTGGCCATCAACAAGATGGATAAGCCCGAGGCCAACCCCGAGCGCATCAAGCAGCAGCTGACCGAGTACGGCCTGGTGTGCGAGGAGTGGGGCGGCGACACCATCGTGTGCCCCATCTCCGCCAAGACCGGCATGGGCGTGGACAATCTGCTGGAGATGCTGACGCTGACCGCCGAGGTGGGCGAGCTGAAGGCCAACCCCAACCGCGCGGCGCAGGGCACCGTGATCGAGGCGCGGCTGGACAAGGGCCGCGGCCCCGTGGCCACGCTGCTGGTACAGAACGGCACGCTCCATCAGGGCGACATCATCATCGCCGGTACCTCTGTGGGCCGCGTGCGCGCCATGGTCAGTGACAAGGGCCAGCGCATCACCGAGGCCGGCCCCAGCGTGCCTGTGGAGATCACGGGTCTGAGCGAGGCACCCTCCGCCGGCGCTACCTTCAACGCCGTGGCCGACGAAAAGCTGGCCCGCGAGCTGGTGGAGCAGCGCAAGGCCGAGGAGAAGGCCAAGGCCAACGCCCCTGTGACCAAGGTGTCGCTGGAGGATCTGTTCAGCCAGATCCAGGCCGGTGAGATGAAGAACCTGAACCTGATCGTCAAGGCGGACGTGCAGGGCAGCGTGGAGGCGGTGAAGTCCTCGCTGGAGAAGCTGAGCAACGAGGAGGTCCGCGTGCGCGTGATCCACGGCGGCGTGGGCGCCATCAACGAGAGCGACGTCATGCTGGCGTCCACCTCCCAGGCCATCATCGTGGGCTTTAACGTCCGGCCGGACGCCGCCGCCCGCGACAGTGCCGCCCGGGCCAACGTGGATATGCGGATGTACCGCGTGATCTACGATGCCATCAACGAGATCGAAGCCGCCATGAAGGGTATGCTGGCCCCCAAGTTCCGCGAGGTGCTGCTGGGCCACGCCGAGGTGCGCCAGACGTACAAGGTCTCCGGCGTGGGCACCGTTGCCGGCTGCTACGTGCAGGACGGCAAGCTGCAGCGCAAGGACTGCCAGGTACGGCTGGTCCGCGACGGCATCGTCATCCACGAGGGCGTGCTGGCCTCCCTGCAGCGGTTCAAGGACTCCGTGAAGGAGGTCCAGTCCGGGTACGAGTGCGGCCTGAGCATCGAGAAGTTCAACGACATCAAGGAAGGCGACATCGTGGAGGCCTTCACCATGGAGCAGATCGAGGTATAAGCAACAGCCGAGGGGTGGGCAAAGCCCACCCCTCTCTTTCTTGAGAGGAGGAACGGTCTATGGCCGGAAACCGCATCGGACGCATCAATGAGGAGATACGCAAGGAGCTGAGCGCCCTGCTCCGCACCGTAAAGGACCCGCGGGTATCCGAGGGGATGCTGACCATCACGCGGGTGGACACCACCAGCGACCTGCGGTACGCGCGGGTGTATATCAGCGCGCTGAACTGCGCGGATGAAAAGGGCCTGATGAAGGGGCTGAAGTCTGCGGCCGGATATCTGCGGCACGAGCTGGGCCAGGCCATCGACCTGCGCTACACGCCGGAGCTGCAGTTTTTCATGGACGACTCCATCGCCCACGGCGCGCACATTCTGGACCTGCTGAACCACGTGAAGCCCGCCAACCCCGCCAACGCGGACATCGTGCTGCCGGAGGACCGGGAATGAGCGCGCGGCTGACGGTGCAGGAGACAGCGGACTTTCTGCGGACGCTGGACGGCGTGCTGATCCTGACCCACGTGCGCCCGGATGGGGACACGGTGGGCTGCGCCGCCGCGCTGTGCCGCGCCCTGCGGGCGCTGGGCCGGACGGCGTATCTGCTGGAAAACCCGGAGATCACGGAGACGTACACGCCCTACGCCGAGGGGCTGTGGGCGCCGGAGGGCTTTGTGCCCGGGGCAGTGGTATCAGTAGACATCGCGGCGCTGAATCTGCTGCCGGAGAACGCGGTGCCGTATAAAAACGACATCTGCCTGGCCATCGACCACCACGGATCCCAGGAGTTCTTCGCGGAACGGACGTGCCTGGACGCGGAGGCCGCCGCCTGCGGCGAGATCGTGTATGAGATCGTGGGCAGGCTGACGGACATCACGCCGGAGGTAGCGTTGGCGCTGTATGTGGCGGTGTCCACAGACTGCGGGTGCTTCGTCTATGCCAACACCACGGCGCGGACGCACCGCATCGCCGCCGCGCTGATGGAGCGGGGCATCGACGTGGGGCCGGTGAACAAGGCGCTGTTCCGCACGAAGTCGCCGGTGCGGCTGGCCATGGAGGCCCGGATGGTGGCGGACATGGAGCTGTACGACAACGGCCGGGTGGTGGTGATGTCCATCCCTCTGGCGCTGTGCCGGGAGCTGGGCGCTGCCGAGTCCGACGTGGAGGAGCTGAGCAGTCTGGCGGCGCTGGTGCAGGGCACCGACTGCGGCATCACGCTGCGGGAGCTGAAGCCGGGACGGGTGAAGCTGTCGCTGCGGACGGGACCGCGGGTGGACGCCAGCGCCGTGTGCCGCGTGCTGGGCGGCGGCGGCCACAAGGGCGCCGCCGGGGCCACGGTGGACGGCACCCTGGACGAGGCGAAGGCGGCCATTCTGGCGGCCTATACGGAGGTCATGGGATAACATGGCCGACGGGATCATCATTATCGACAAGCCCGCGGGATGGACCAGCATGGACGTGTGCGGCAAGCTGCGGGGCATACTGAAAACGAAAAAGGTGGGCCACGCCGGAACGCTGGACCCCATGGCCACCGGCGTGCTGCCGGTGTTCGTGGGAAACGCCACGCGGGCGGTGTCCTACGCCGAGGGCGGGGACAAGGAGTACGTCGCGGGGCTGCGGCTGGGGCTGACGACCAACACCCAGGATACCACCGGCGAGGTGGTGGCGGAGCGCCCTGTGTCCGTGACGCGGGCGCAGCTGGAGGACGTGCTGGCGCGGTTCACCGGGGAGATCGACCAGGTGCCGCCCATGTACTCGGCTATCAAGATCAACGGGCAGAAGCTGTATCAGCTGGCCCGGAAGGGGCAGGAGATCGAACGGCCCCCACGGCGGGTGACCATACACGAACTGGCGCTGCTGGAGCCGGAGGACGGCGACTGGCGGCTGCGGATACGGTGCAGCAAGGGCACGTATGTGCGGGCGCTGTGCCACGACATCGGGCAGGCGCTGGGCTGCGGCGGATGCATGAGCGCTCTGCGGCGGACCATGGCCGCCGGGTTTACGCTGGCGGAGAGCCGCAGCATCGAGGACGTACAGGCGCAGGGCGAGGCCCTGCTCTCCCCTACCGACTCGCTGTTCCGGCAGTACCCGGCCTATCACATCGCCGGTGAACGGGACCACAGACGGTGCCTGTGCGGCAATCCGCTGGCGGCGGAGGGCTTGCAGCCGGGGCTGTACCGGGTGTACGGCCCGGATGGGGCGTTTCTGTGCCTGAGCCGCTGGGAAGCGGGTGTTCTGACATCAGAGAAAAACTTTTTCGGAGCGTGAACAACTTGGAAAAGACAGTTATCGCCCTGGGCTTCTTCGACGGCGTGCACCGGGGCCACGGCGCACTGCTGCGGAAGACGGCGGAGCGCGCCCGGGAGCTGGGAGCCGTCCCCGCGGCATTCACCTTTGACCGGCCGCCGAAGGAGGTGGTCACGGGGCAGCCCGTGTACCTGATCAACTCCAACCGGGACCGGCAGGGGCTGATGGAGCGTCTGTACGGCATCGAGCGGGTCATTTTCGCGCCCTTTGACCGGGAGATGATGACCATGCCGTGGGAGGCCTATCTGGAAATGCTGATCGGGACATACGGCGCGGTGCACTTCGTGGCCGGGCACGACCACCGGTTCGGCCATAAAAATGCCGGGAACGTGCAGCTTTTGCGGCAGAAGTGCGCGGAGATGGGCATCGGGTGCGACATCATCCCGCCGGTACAGCGGGAGGGCATCACGGTCAGCTCCACGTACATCCGGACGCTGGTGGAGGCGGGCGACATGGAGCGCGCGGCGGACTTTCTGGGCCACCGGCACTGCCTGAGCCAGACGGTGCAGCACGGACAGCGGATCGGGCGGACCATCGGCATCCCCACGGTAAACCTGGCGGTGCCGGAGCACGTGCTGGCCCCGGCGCACGGGGTGTACGTGACGGAGGTATTTCTGCCGGACGGACGGCGGTGCGCCGGCGTGACCAATGTGGGCACGCGGCCCACGGTATCCGACAGCGATCGGGTGTCCGTGGAGACGTACCTGCTGGGCTTCGAGGGCGACCTGTACGGGCAGGAGCTCCGGGTGGAGTTCTGCCGCCGGCTGCGGGGCGAGCAGAGGTTCGACACGCTGGAGGCGCTGCGGCAGGAGATACAGCGGAATATTCAGCAGGCAGAAGCCTATTTTGAGGCATGAGAAGAGGCACCCCTGACGGGGTGCCTTTTCTGTTATTTCACACGGCGCCGGGGTAAGACACCGCGGAAAACGGTGTCAGTCCTCGCGCTTTTTGCCCACAAACGCCACGCCGGCGGCGGAGGTCAGCGCCATGCCGACATACAGAGCAATGCCCGCGTCGAAGGTCTTGGGGCTGCCCTTGGTGTCGGTGGTCTTGGTGTCGGTGGTGGGCTGGTAGTAGTAATAGCCGGAAGACTGGGGGACGGTGTACCCGTCTGTGTGGTGGCCGTCACTAATGTTCTTACCATTGACCACCACAGTGCCTTCACTAGGAATCACGGTCACGCCAGCAGGGACGTTCGTCAATGTAACATTTCCCTTACTGATCACCAGCTTCTGACCAGCAGACAGGCTGTTTGCCACATTCTGGATCGTTTCTTCGCCCACATAGTATCCATCTTCGTTGACCGTGAACGCAACGGGGGTGTTGTCCGCAGTGTAGGCTCTCACATCACTGGAGAAAGTACCGCCGGTGACAGACGGTTTACTATTCTCGTCAGCAATTTTAATCGCCGGAACGCCATCTTTGGCTTTAAAAACACCATTTTCGATGGTCATTTGTCCTTTATCATTCGCATCGTCATATTTACGATTATAAAGAACGCTGTCATCACCGCTCATGGTGTAGTTACCACCTTTTATCGTTGCCTCGTTCACATTGAATACCGCGTGCTGCGCTATATTCGTAAATGTTCCGTCATTGATAGTCAGTTTGCCAGCGTCATCGTTTTTCACGGTATTCAAACCGCCCTTAAAGGTACCACCGTTAATGACTAAAACGGCATCGCTGCTATGGGCGGGTTCTTTTCCGGGTTGGCCAGCGGTAGTAATATCATACCAGCCATTGGCAAACAAGCTGGAGTACTTACCTGTGGTACCACCGTTCGCTGTGCCATCCTGCTGTACGGTGACACCAGGATTAACTGTAATCGTGCCGAAATTCTTGATGGTGTAGTAGGAATTGCCGCCGTTGTTGCCTGTGCTCGCACCAGCTTCATGGCTTCTATCGAATGTACCGCCATTCAAAGTTGCAGTAGCGCCGGGGGCGTTGTACAGCGCTGCACACCCATGGCTCACATTGTCGACCGTGCCGGTGCCGGTAATAGTCAAGGTGCCATTGTTGATAATGGTATGGCTGCCGGCTTTATTTGTCAGCTTAGAACCTGCCGCCAGTTCCAACGTCACCGTTGCACCGGGCTTTACGGTCAACGCGCCAACTGTTAAGGTGACCTCGCCGTTCACGATATAGGCGCCGCTATCGAGTTCTGTTGTAGTTTCGGTCACCGGCGTTGCCGCTGGATCTGTGGCCCAGCTGACGCTGCACAGCCCTATGGCCATGACCAGGGCCAAGATGGTTGCCAATGCTTTTTTCATTGTTCATTCCCCTTATGGTAGTAGATTTCCGCAGGTGCGCTCGTTTTAATGGTTATTAAAACGCAAATGCAGAGGTACCTCTGCGGATAGTCAAATTATAGCACAGTTACACCGTTTGTCCAGCCTTTTTATGGAAATTTTACACATTTTTTCTGTTACCGGAAATAAAAACAGGAAAATTTGGCAGGAAATGGAAGTTGGGGCGGAGAAAATGCCGCCTGCGGCGGGGCGAGGGCGTTAGCAGGGAGGATTTCGCGCCTGCGGGCGCGAGCTGCTTTCTTTTCGTGTCGAAAGAAAGCAGCCAAAGAACGCCACTTAAGGAAAGGGGGATTTCGAATTTCCCCCTTTCCTTAAGGATCCTATCCCCTTGAAACGACAAAGGAGGGGGCTCCGGCCCCCTCCTTTTGAAACCACCCCCAGGGGGAAGGCTCTTGGGGGTCAGACCTTCAGATCAGTGGCGGCGGCGCGGGTGTGCTCACGCATGGCCTGTTTGGCGGCCGCGTCATCCTGCCGGTGGATAGCGTTCAGTATCTCCCGGTGGCGCGCCAGAATACGGCGTTCCAGGGCCAGACACGCGCTGTCGTTCAGCGTCTCCATCTTTTTCAGCAGGGTATGCTGCTCCACCTGGCCCAGGACATCGGTGACGATCATGGCCACCTGGTTGCCGGTGGCGCGGGAGAGCAGGCTGTGGAAACGGACGTCCAGCTCAGCAAAGCGGCGGTAATCGCCCAGGGCCTGCTCCGCCGCCGTGAGGCAGCTGTCCAGCGCCGCCAGATCCTCGTCGGTGCGGCGCCGGGCCGCCCAGCCGGCGATGGTGCCGTCGTTGACGGCGCGGTACTCGCCCAGCTCCTCCAGAGAGATCTGGTTCAGCTGGAGCATGGCCGACAGCGGCTGCTCCACGCCGTCGATGGTCAGCTCCTGCACCACGGCGCCGCTGGCGCCGTGGGTGGAGGCCACATAGCCGCCCTGCTCCAGCATACGCAGAGCCTCGCGGATGGTGGGACGGGAACGGTGGAGCTGCTCCATCATGGCACGCTCGGAGGGCAGGCGGTCGCCGGGCTTCAGCACTCCGGAGGTGATAAGCTCCCGCAGCTGGTCATAGATGGCCTCGCTGGCCCGCCCGCCGCCGATGGGCTGCCAGGGGATATGTACGGCTTCCGGCATGGAAGGGCCTCCTTTCACAGAAAATACCCGGACAGTATAGCGCATCCCGGGGAAAATAGCAAGGGCAGGATGCAGGAAAGCCCGGAGGACGGCGCCTTCGGGCTTTCCCGCTGTGGGGAGGGGGATATTACTTCTTCAGGGCTTTCATTTCCTCGATCATCATGGGGACCACCTTGAACAGGTCGCCGCAGATGCCGTAATCCGCCACCTCGAAGATGGGGGCCACGTCGCTCTTGTTGACGGCGATGATGCACTCGGAGTCCTGCATGCCGGCCTTGTGCTGGATGGCACCGGAGATGCCCAGCGCCACATAGATGCGGGGATGGACGGTCTTGCCGGTCTGTCCCACCTGATGGTCGGCGGTCATCCAGCCGGCGTCCACCACGGCGCGGGACGCGCCCACCACGCCGCCCATGAGGGCGGCCAGCTCCTCGGCCAGGGCGATGCCCTTCTCCACGTCCTTGGCGATGCCGCGGCCCACGGAGACCACCACCTCAGCGCCGGTGAGGTCCACCATGGCGCGGGCGGCCTTGACGATCTCCAGCACCTTGGTGTGGATGTCGGCCTCGGTGAGGGTAAAGGCGGGGCGGATGAGCTCCACCTTGCTCGCGCCGTTCTCGTCAAACGCGCGCTTCTTCATCACGCCGGGGCGCACGGTGGCCATGGCAGGGCGGAAGCGTGGGCAGACGATGGTGGCCATCAGGTGGCCGCCGAAGGCGGGACGGGTCATCTTCAGGTTGGTGTTGACGTCAAAGAGCTTCGTCTCGAAGTTCATGGCGTCCACGTCCAGAGAGGAGCCGGTGCGGAGGAAGTTGATATAGCCGTTGAGATCCACGTCCAGGTGGGTGCAGTCGGCGCACAGGCCGGTGTGGAGACGGGCGGCGCAGCGGGGCGCCAGGTCGCGGCCGATATGGCTGGCGCCGAACAGCATGATCTCGGGCTTGAACTCGTGCACCGCGTCGGTGATGATCTTGGTGTAGGCGTCGGTGGTGTAGTCCTTCAGCAGAGGGCTGTTGTAGACGTAGACCTTATCCGCGCCGTAGCCGCCCAGCTCCGCGGCGATGTTGTCCACGCTGTCGCCCAGCAGGATACCGGAGAGCTGGACGCCCAGCTCGTCGGCCAGCTTGCGCCCCTCGGAGATCAGCTCAAAGGTGGTGGGCATCATCTTGCCCTGCCGCTGCTCGCAAAAGACCCACACGCCGGAGAAGGCCTTGGGATCGGTATTCATAAAAGTAGACATATCGTTTCTCCCTTCTCAGATGATGTGCTTGGCGGACAGGATGCCGAACAGCCGCTCCACGGTCTCCCTGCCGCTGCCCTCCAGCATCATGCCGCTGCCCTTGCGGGGAGGCGTAAAGCTCTTGTAGATATTGGTGGGAGAGCCCTTCAGGCCGATGGTGTCCACCTCGATGAGGGGATCGTCCTTCAGCGCGTTGTAATCCAGCACGGTGACGGGCTCGGCGTCGCAATCCAGGATGCCCCGGATGGTCATGTAGCGGGGGGTGTTCAGCTCCTTGATGCAGGTCAGCAGGCAGGGGGTCTGCACCTGGACGGTCATATAGCCGTCCTCCAGCATACGGCGGACGGTGAGGGTGTCGCCGTCCTTCTCGATGTCGGCCACATAGGACACCTGGGGGATCTCCAGCTTTTCGGCGATCTGGGGGCCCACCTGGGCGGTGTCGCCGTCGATGGCCTGACGGCCGCAGAAGATGATGTCGTCCTTGTCCACGCCCAGGTTCTTGATGGCGGCGGCCAAAATCTGGGAGGTGGCGAAGGTGTCGGAGCCGCCGAACTCACGGGCGGACACCAGCACGGCCTTGTCCACGCCCATGGCCTTCAGCTCCAGCAGCATACCGGCGGCGGGAGGGGGGCCCATGGACACGGCGATGACGGGGCAGCCCAGCTGATCCTTCAGGGCCAGGGCGGCCTCGACGGCGTTCATATCGTCGGGGTTGATGATGGTCTGCATGGAGGCGCGGTCCAGCGTGCCGTCGGCGTTGACGGCGACCTTGCCGGAGGTGTCGGGCACCTGCTTGACACATACGATAAGCTTCATTCTATTCTTGCTCCTTTCCGCATTACTTCAGCAAATTGCCGGAGATGACCATCTGCTGGACCTGAGAGGTCCCCTCGTAGATGGTGAACACGCGGCAGTCGCGGTACTTACGCTCGACGGGGTACTCCTTGATGTACCCGTAGCCGCCGTGGATCTGCACGGCCTTGGCGGCGATCTCGTTGCAGGTCTCGGAGGCGAAGTACTTGGCCATGGAGCAGTACATGGAGGCGTTGGGGTCGTTTCTGTCCTTCATCTGGGCGGCCATATAGACCAACTCCTTGGCGGCGGTCAGCTTGGTTGCCATATCCGCCAGCATGAAGGCGATGGCCTGGTTCTTGCAGATGGGCTTGCCGAACTGAACGCGCTCCTTGGAGTACTTGATGGCTTCGTCCAGGCAGCCCTGGGCCAGACCGATGGACTGGGCGGACACACCCAGACGGCCGCCGTCCAGCGTCTTCATGGCGTTGATAAAGCCCATGTTCTCCTTGCCCAGCATATCGCTCTTGTGGACGCGGACATCCTCCAGCACCACGTCGGAGGTGGCGTAGCCCACCAGACCCATCTTGGCCTCGTGCTTGCCGCAGGAGACGCCGGGGGCCTTCATGTCCACGATAAAGGCGGAGATGCCTTTATTGCCGCGGCTCATGTCGGTCTTGGCGTAGACGATGCAGTAGTCGGCCAGGGGTGCACCGGAGATAAAGCACTTACGGCCGTTGAGGATGTAGTCGTCGCCATCCTTCACGGCGGTGGTGACCATGCTGCTGGCGTCGGAGCCGGCGCCCGGCTCGGTGAGGCCGAAGACGATCTTCACCTTGTTCTCCACGGAGGGACGGAGATACTTCTCCAGCTGCTCGGGGGTGCCCGCCTGCATCAGGGGGCCGCCGCCCAGAGAGTTGGGGGTATTGGCGTACAGGCTGGCCACAGCAGAGACACGGGCGATCTCCTCGATCATGATGACATAGGCCAGGGTATCGGCACCGGCACCGCCGTACTCGCGGGGGATCTTCAGGCCAAGGAAGCCGCACTTGGCCATCTTGTCCACGATCTCCTCGGGAAACTCGCCGGTCTCCTCCACCTTGTCAAGGACCTCGGTGGTGAGCTCGGTCTCGGCAAACTGGCGGACCAGCTTGCGGATCATTTCATGCTTTGCGTCGAAAATCATAGTTTTCCTCCTGTTAAAGTATGGGTCACTGCTCTGCTCAGCAGGGGATCTCGTGCTTGGACTTGCCCTCTGTCAAAATCTCATAGATGCTGTTGACGCCGCACTCGGCCATCTGCTCCGCGGCCTCCTCGGTGAAGAAGGCCATGTGGGGCGTGTGGTAGACGTTGACGAAGGAGCGCAGGTACTTCAGCTTGAAGTAGGGCATACCGGGGGTACGGATGATGTCCTCATCGTGGGGAACGTGGATGATGCCGGTCTCACCGGGGAAGGCGTCCATGAACAGCGCGCCGAACTTGCCGGACTCCACCGCCTCGGTGACGGCATCGATATCCATCAGCTCGCCCCGGGCGTTGTCGATGAACACCACGCCGTCCTTCATCTTGGCGATGGCCTCCCGGTCGATCATGCCGGTGGTCTCGGGCAGCAGCGGGGTGTGGATGGTGATGATGTCGGACTCACGGTACAGGGTGTCCAGGTCCACATACTCGGCGTACGCACGGACGGCGTCGTTCTCATAGACATCGTTGGCGATGATACGGCAGCCGAAGCCGCTGAGGCACTTGATGATGGTGAAGCCGATCTTGCCGGTGCCCATGACACCCACGGTCATGGTGCGCAGCTCGCGGCCCATCTTGCCCTTCAGGGTGAAGTCGTTGTCGTTGGTGTTGTACAGCGCCTTCTTGAACTTGCGGATGCACATCAGGATGGCCATAACGGTGTATTCCGCCACGCCGTTGGGGGCGTAAGCGCCGTTGCACAGGCGGAAGCCCAGAGATCGGGCGTAGTCGCAGTTCATGTGGTTATAGCCCACACAGCGGCTGGCCAGCACCTGCACGCCATAGCCCTTCAGCTCGTCCAGAACGGCGTTGGAATAGTCGCTCTGGCCCAGGGTGGTAACACCGTCGCAGCCGGCGGCCATATGGGCGGTGGTCTTATCCAGATTTGCGGGGGTGGAGATCAGCTCGATACCGTATTTCTTGCACAGGCCCTCGATGACGGGCTTCTCGTCGGGACGTACTTCATAAGCAGCGATTTTCATGATTTTTCTCCTTCACATTCCGGGGGCGGCGGCGCGCTCCTCAACGCGCCGCGCCCTTATAGTTTGCTTTTCCTCAAGTCGCCGGGTCAGTTTGCGTTGATCTTTCTTCTCCAACGGCGGAAAGATTTTTCGCCAAGACGAGGCGCAGGGACGCAGGCGTACTTTGTGTACGTCAAGTACCTGCAACGAAGTATTGGCGGAAAAGATCCCGCCGCCGCCGTCAGTCCTTCAGGGAAGGATCCATGGGCACCGCCTCGCCGGCGGCGATCATGGCGGCCACCTGCTCGTCGGTGTAGCCCAGGTTCTTCAGCACCAGTTCGGTCTGCTCGCCCAGGTACGGACCGCGGTTGTAGGGAGGCAGCTCCGTCTCCTCGAAGATAACGGGAGGACGGACCATGGTGCGCTTATTGCCGTTGGAATATTCCATCTCGTAGAAGCAGCCGGAGGCCCATGCCTGCTTATCCACCAGCAGCTGATCCCAGGTCTGGGCCACGGCGTAGGGCAGATCGTTGGCGTCCATCAGCTTGCACCACTCGTCCAGGGTGCGGCTGGCCATCTCGGCCACCAGGAAGTCGTAGAACTCCTCGATGTTGGCCTGTAGGTTGGTCTGGGGATAGTAACGGGGATCCTCGGCCAGCTCGGGATGGCCGATGGCGTTCATAAAGATGGGATAGTGGCGGTTGTACTGGGGCATGGCGATCTGGAGCCACTTGTTGTCCTTGGTCTTGTGGGCCACCACCAGGGGATTGGGCAGGGTGCGGCGGGACAGGGGGTACTGGGTGGTGGGGTCGCCGTACTGGCTGGCCTGCAGCAGCAGGGAGACATCCCAGATGGCGCTGTGGAACAGGGAGACCACCACGCGGTCGCCGATTCCGGTCTCGCGGGCGCGGTACAGGGCCGCCAGCACGCCGGAGGCCAGGTACATACCCACCTGATGGTCGCCGAAGCCGGCGATAGTCAGCATGGGCAGGGCGTCCTTGTCAAACAGGGTACCCAGGATGCCGCCGCGGGCGAAGAAAGCGGTGAAGTCAAAACCGGGCAGGTCCTTATCGGGGCCCTTCTCGCCGTAGCCGGACACGAAGCCATACACCAGCCTGGGGTACTTGGCGTGGAGCGTCTCATAGTCCAGACCGGCCTTTTTCAGAGGGTTCTGCCGCCAGTTGGTGATGAAGATATCCGCCTCGGCGATGAGCTTTTCCAGGGCCTCGCGGCCGGCGGCGGTCTTGGTGTTCAGGCAGACGCAGGTCTTGCCGGCGTTCTCCAGATCGTAGGAGGTGTTCTCCTTCTGGTCCTGGGGACGGCCCTCGTTGACAGCGGTGTAGCGCAGGGGGTCGCCGGCGGGGGCTTCGACCTTGATGACCTCGGCGCCCAGATCCGCCAGAAAGCGGGCGCAGCAGGGGGCGGCGATAAAGGTGGCCAGCTCCAGCACCTTTACGCCCTCGAGGGGACGCTTTACTTCACTCATATCGTTCCTCCATGTATGTTAATAAATGGTGTGTTGCTTACATTTTCAGCAGATCGCGGAAGGTCTCGAGGTTGGTTCGCACCTGCTCAAACCGCACCATCTGGCGGTCCACCTCCACCAGCGTCAGGGGCAGGTCGGCGGCCTCGCAGGCCTTCTTGATCATCACATAGTCGAACTCCTCCGGGTCGCAGAACTTGGTCAGCACCACCAGAACACCCTTGGCGCTTCTCGCCTTGGCGGTGTCCACGATCCACCTCACCCGGTTCTTCTCCTGATCGTACAGCACAGAGCAGTTGCCCATGGCGGCGAACTTCTCGGCCAGCGCGTTCAGGGCGTCATCGCGCTCCGGTGCGTCGGTGCGGTACTGGCGGGACTGGGCGGCCACGTCGTCGGCCACGATGTGCATATCCATCTCGTCAAGAATGGCGTTCAGCGCCGGGGCGTCCGTCAGGATGCCGGAGATGACGATGGGCAGCTTCTCCGCGGCGGGCGCGGCGGTCTCCAGCTTGGCGATGAGCGCCTCCACCAGATCGGTGTGCTCCTCCTTGGTCATGAAGAAGGCGCTCTTGAAGATATCGCTGCGCTGGGCGGCGGTGATCTCCGGGTGCCCGGCCAGCAGCTCGTCTATCTTCCGCATGGCGGCGTTGTGGCGGTTGTAGATCTTGATGGAGGCGAGCAGCTTCTCCTCGGAGAAGGTGCCGCCCAGCTTCTCCAGATCGCGGATCACGCGCTCATAGCCGGCCTTGGTATAGGCCACGCCGTAGGCGGGCTTGCGGTTCTGGGGATAGGTCATGGGGATGAAGGGGATGGACGGCACGGCGTACTTCCAGTTCTCGCCCACGGTTTTCAGAGTGTCGCACAGGGAGGGGATGACGATAGCGGACGCGCCCTTGTAGGCACCGTTGATGCCCAGCTCCAGCAGGGACTGGACAATGGCGCACAGGAAGGCGGGACAGTATTCCTTGGCGCGGTTCAGCGCTACATCGCCGCCCCAGGCTCCCATAGGCACGAAGCCCATGGCGTGGATAAGCTCCTCGGGAGTGTAAACAGGAGCGCACAGGACGATCTTTTTGCCCTGCGCCAGATAGCCGTCCATCTGCGCGCGGGGAGAGGCTGCTGCCTCATGCAGCTTGTTGAGGATGTCGTTCATGCCTTACACTCCTTTCGCAGCCTTGTTGGCTTCCATGATCTCCGTCAGACCCTGCACACGGGTGTCATACTGGGCCTCGGAGAAGTTGCGGGGGTCGGCCTGATCGCCGTCGAAGCTGACCACGGGGATATCGCAGGCCTTGCCGATCTGGCGGCTCATCTCGTACATGAAGCCGCTCCACAGCTTGCAGGAGCGGTTGGTATGCACCAGCATACCCTCCACGTGGTTGTCCTTGCAGAGCTTGATGCGCTTGTCGCGGCTCATCTCCAAATTGATGGCGTTGGGCACCTTGCAGTAGGCGCGGATCATCTCGTCGAAGGTGTTGTAGTCGAAGCCGAAGGCGTCGGCGTAGATGGTGGTGACCATGTTGATGCCACGGGACTTCAGGCCGGTGCTGGTGGCACGGAGATACGGCCAGCAGGCGATGCCCTCGAACATGATGCGGTACTTCTCCTCGCCGCGGAAGGTGGACGTACCGTTCTTGTGGTTCTCCTCGTACTCCTTCAGCAGGGTCTCCATGGCGTCGGCGGCGGTGGACTTGCCCCGGGCCGTGACCATGACGGCCATGTGGTTCAGCAGGTCAAAGCCGTTGAAGGGGGACGGCACATACCTGGCGCAGCCGGTGGCCGCCAGCCATGCGCGGCTGGAGCGGCAGGAGAAGCCGGTGACCTCCTTGAACTTCTCGTCGGACCACTTCTTGCCGGTGATCTCCTCCAGCTGACGTACGGCGTCCCAGAACTGGCCGGTGACGTAGGCCACCTCCGCGTCGGACACCTCATAGTCGGGATTGAAGGGGATATCCAGCAGGATCATGGGGATATTCAGCTCGCGGGCCAGGTTCTCATACCACTTGATCATGCAGGAGCAGATATTGCTGCAGCACAGCAGTACGTCGGGCATGGCCACGTCCTGCTCGGGACAGGACTTCAGCTTGGCGTAGGCCAGAGACACGCGGGCATAGGCGCAGATGTCATTGGAGTAGCCCTCAGACTCCGCCACCTCGCACATTCTCGTGCCCGCGCCGCGGGCGGCGATGCCGGCGGCCTGGTTCTCGGGATACACGGTGGCGATGCCCATAGTCTCCGGGATCTCCACGGGGAAGTTGCTGGAGACCCAGGCAACCTTCTCGCCGCGCTTCTTGGCCTCGATGGCATCCACATAGGCGTCCGCCGCGATCTTGCCCAGCTTATACTTGGCGGAATTGGGATCCACCGGCTTCGGGGCCTTCTTCACTTCTTCTGCCATTTCAGTTCCTCCTCACAGCTTTTATCGAAACATATTTCTGTTTATTCATGTCGTCTGCTTATATGCCCACAGGGCCGCGCCGATGGCGCCGAAATACTGGGCCAGCGGGTCCACACTGACGGGGACGTTCAGCTCCTCGCTGAGGGCCTGGCGCACCGCGTCATTCCGGGCCACGCCGCCGGAGAGACAGACCTGCTCCGTGACGCCCGCCCGCCGGGCCAGGGCCGCCACGCGGCTGGCCACGCTGCGGCAGATGCCTGCCACCAGGTCGGGGCGCTTGACGCCGTTAGCCAGCTGACTGATGACCTCGCTCTCGGCGAACACCGTGCAGGTGCTGGAGATAGCGGCGGGGGCCGCGGCCTTGGCGGCCTCGGCATCCAGATCGTCCACATCCAGGCGGAGGATAGAGGCCATCACATCCAGAAACCGCCCTGTACCGGCGGCGCACTTATCGTTCATGACGAAGTTCACCATCTTGCCGGAGGGCGACAGGGCGATGGCCTTGGCATCCTGCCCGCCGATGTCGATGACGGTACGCAGGTCCGGGAACACAAAGCGCCCGCCCAGGGCGTGGGCCGTCAGCTCGCTGATCTCGCCGTCGGCGCCCTCGTAGTTTTTGCGGCCGTAGCCGGTGACAAAGGCACAGGCCATATCGGCCCGGGTCAGGCCGCTGGTCTGCCACAGCTGCGCCAGCGCCTCCTCCGGCCCGCCGGTGCCCAGGCCGCCGGTCTGCAGGCTGCGGGCCACCAGCTCTTTTCCGTCTTTAAGAACGGCGCACTTGGAAGTGGTGCTGCCGATGTCGATACCTAAGGTGTACATGGGGTCCTCCCTATTCTGTGCGATCGGGCAGAAATACCCTCTCCCGCGGTGCGGAGATACTGCGCGCCGCACTGGTCTTACCAGTTTACTTATATTATACGGGTTTGTGAAATTTGCGTCAATTATGCGAATTGCCAAAGAAATAACAATTATTTGTGCATTGTACCGAGCCGCACTTTAAATGATTAAAACTTTCCGGATTTTTCCGGGACAATGTTGCGTTTTCTTTGGAAACTCGTCATGGCAGTATAGGAAAGCCGCATGGCGCGCTCGCGCCATGCGGCTTTCTGCGGTTCACGGCTCCAGGTCGTGTTTGTCCAGCTTCATGTTCCGGTAGGCCTTGGGCAGGCCGGGGGCGATGAGGGGAAAGGTGTTCTCCGTGTCAGACGTGGGCTGAATGTTATAGGTGCCGTACATATTCACCAGGTCGAAGCTGCTGCGCGGTACGCCGGGAAAGTGGTGGACGTCCGGTGTAGCGTCATAGGGAAAGCCCTCCCGGCTGCGCTTGCGTTTGGGCATAAAAATCACCTCCGGCCTTAGTATGGCCGGAGGCGGTTGGTTTATGAGCTTCAGCGGTAGACCTCCGCGTCGAAGTCGCGGACGATCTCGTCCCGCTTCTCGTCGCGGACGTAGACGCAGTTCGTCTCGTCAAAGGCCAGGCGCATGGCGAAATCCTTGGCCTCGTAAATATCGTTTGTCTCGAAGAAGTCGCGATAGGCCTCCTCCGGCTCGTGGCTCTTGCGCCAGATAACGTGAAAACGCATAGAAATTCCTCCTGCAAAATGGGGGTAATTTTTAGTATACCCCCGCCGGAAGCAAAAAGCAACGGTGGGTTTTGCCAAAAAACACGGGCAAAGTTCGTCACATTTTCCCCCGGGAAAGTTGTGATTTCTTCTTTCCCTGCCCCACAAGATATTGTATAATAGCAGACGATATTTTGGAGAGACAGAGGTGGATCAGGGTGAAGCTCGGATTTGACAACGAAAAGTACCTGCAATTACAGGCGGAGCACATCACGGCGCGGCGCGCCCAGTTCGGCGGCAAGCTGTATCTGGAGTTCGGCGGCAAGCTGTTTGACGACTATCACGCCTCCCGTGTGCTGCCGGGGTTCCAGCCGGACAGCAAGATACGGATGCTGCAGACGCTGAAGGACGACGTGGAGATCGTGGTGGCCATCTGCGCCGGGGACATCGAGAAGAACAAGATGCGCGGCGACCTGGGCATCAGCTACGACGTGGACGTGCTGCGGCTGATCGACGTATTCCGGGGGCTGGGCTTCTATGTGGGCAGCGTGGTCATCACCCAGTACGCCGGCCAGCCGGCGGCGGACGCCTTTATCAAGCGGCTGAGCGCCCTTGGCGTGAAGAGCTATAAGCACTATCCCATCGCCGGGTATCCCTCGGACGTGGCGCACATCGTGTCCGACGAGGGCCTGGGTAAGAACGAATACATTGAGACGACCCGGCCGCTGATCGTGGTAACGGCCCCCGGCCCCGGCAGCGGCAAGATGGCCACCTGCCTGAGCCAGCTGTACCACGACAACCGGCGGGGTATCCGGGCGGGCTACGCCAAGTACGAGACGTTCCCCATCTGGAACCTGCCGCTGAAGCACCCGGTGAACCTGGCCTATGAGGCGGCCACGGCGGACCTGAACGACGTGAACATGATCGACCCGTTCCACCTGGAGGCCTATGGTGAGACCACGGTGAATTACAACCGGGACGTGGAGATCTTCCCTGTGCTGGCGGCCATGTTCCGGATGATCCAGGGCGAGTGCCCCTACAAGTCCCCCACGGACATGGGCGTGAACATGGCGGGCTTCGCCATCGTGGACGACGCGGTGTGCCAGGAGGCCAGCCGCATGGAGATCCTGCGCCGGTACTACACCGGGTGCGTGGAACGGGCCAAGGGGCAGGCGGACGAGTGCGTGGTGCGGAAGCTGGAGCTGGTGATGCAGCAGGCGGGCGTGACGCCGGACATCTGCCCAGCGGTGGCGGCCTCGCTGGAAAAGGCGGAGGCCACCGGAAAGCCGGCGGGCGCCATGGTGCTGCCGGACGGCAGCGTGGTGACCGGGCGGACCTCTCCCCTGCTGGGCGCGTCGGCTGCGCTGCTGCTGAACGCGCTGAAGAAGATGGCGGGCATCGACCACAAGCTGGACCTGATCCCCCCGTCGGTGATCGAACCCATCAGCGCCATGAAGACCGGCTGCCTGGGCCACCGAAATCCCCGGCTGCACTCGGATGAGGTGCTGATCGCGCTGGCGATCTCCGGTCTGACGAACCCCCTGGCGGCCATGGTGCAGGCGCAGCTGAAGAACCTGCGGGGCTGCGAGGCCCACTTCTCGGTCATCATCTCCGAGGAGGACGCCAAGCTGTATAAGCGGCTGGGCATCAACGTCAGCTGCGAGGCGAAATATGAGGTCAAGAGCCTGTATCATAAGTAAATAAGCGTCTGTGCCCGCGCCGTGCGCGGGCACAGCTTTCTGAAAGGAGCACATATGCAGAGCATCGCACAGATATTGGCATCGGAGCTGGGCCAGCCGGTCCAGTACGTGGAAAACGTTATCGCCCTGCTGGACGAGGGCAGCACCATTCCGTTTATCGCCCGCTACCGCAAGGAACAGCACGGCTCCATGGACGACACCACCCTGCGGAAGCTGGAGGACCGGCTGCAATACCTGCGGAACCTGGACAAGCGGCGGCAAGAGGTCAAGTCCGCCATCGACGGGCAGGGCAAGCTGACCGATGCGCTGGCGGCGGCCATCGACAGCGCCGCCACACTGGCGGAGGTGGAGGACCTGTACCGCCCCTACAAGCAAAAGCGGCGCACCCGCGCCACAGCGGCCCGGGAGAAGGGGCTGGAGCCCCTGGCGCAGCTGCTGCTGGCGCAGGAGAAGGACTGTCCCGCGCCGGAGGCGGCCGCACAGGCGTACATCGATCCGGAGAAGGGCGTGGAGACCGCGGCCGACGCATTGCAGGGCGCCAACGACATCATCGCGGAGATCATCAGCGACGACGCGGACATCCGCAAGGCACTGCGGGGCCTGCTGATGCGGCAGGGACAGCTGAGAAGCCTTGCCGCCACGGAGGAGGACAGCGTGTACCGGCTGTACTACGACTTTGAACAGGCTATTCCCAAGCTGGCGGGGCACCAGATCCTGGCCATCAACCGGGGCGAAAAAGAGGGGCTGCTCTCCGTCACGGTATTGCTGGACCGGGAGGCCGCGCTGCCGGCACTGCGGCGGGCGGTGGTAAAGCCCGGCTCGGCGGCCATGGAATTCATCAAGGCCGCCTGTGAGGACGCCTATGACCGGCTGATCTATCCGTCGCTGGAGCGCGAGGCGCGGTCCGCCCTGACGGACAGCGCCAACGAGGGCGCTATCGGACAGTTCGCGCTGAACCTGAAGCCGCTGCTGCTCCAGCCGCCGGTAAAGGGCCATGTGACCATGGGGCTGGACCCCGGCTATGCCCACGGGTGCAAGGTGGCGGTCATCGACGGCACCGGCAAGGTGCTGGACACCACGGTGGTCTACCCCACCTACGGCGAGCGCCAGAAGCGGGAGGCCATCGCCAAGCTGACGGCCCTGTGCAAAAAACACGGCGTGGCGCACATCGCCATCGGCAACGGCACCGCCAGCCGGGAGACAGAGCAGATGACGGTGGAGATGCTGCGGGGCCTTCCGGGCGTCAGCTATATGATCGTCAACGAGGCGGGCGCGTCGGTGTACTCCGCCGGCAAGCTGGCGGCGGAGGAGTTCCCGGACTACGACGTGAACCTGCGCTCGGCCATCTCCATCGCCCGGCGGTTACAGGACCCGCTGGCGGAGCTGGTGAAGATCGACCCCAAGGCCATCGGCGTGGGGCAGTACCAGCACGATATGCCGCAAAAGCGGCTGGACGAGGCACTATGCGGCGTGGTGGAGGACTGCGTCAACGCCGTGGGTGTTGACCTGAACACCGCCAGCGCCAGCCTGCTGGGCTATGTATCCGGTCTGAACGGCACCACGGCGAAGAACATCGTGGCGTACCGGGAGGCCAACGGCGCCTTCCCGGACCGGAAGCGCCTTTTGAAGGTTCCGAAGCTGGGGCCCAAGGCCTATGAGCAGTGCGCGGGCTTTTTGCGGGTGCCGGAGAGCAAAAACGTGCTGGACAACACCGGCGTACACCCGGAGAGCTATGGGGCGGCGGAGAAGCTGCTGGCCCTGTGCGGCTGCGGCGACGAAGACGTGCGCCGGGGCGCGGTGGACGGATTGATGCGGAAGGTACAGGCCATGGGCGAGGCAAAGGTAGCCGAAGAGATCGGCGTGGGTGTGCCCACACTGCGGGACGTGGTGAAGGAGCTGATGAAGCCCGGACGCGACCTGCGGAGCGACCTGCCGGCGCCCATTCTCCGCACCGATGTGCTGGACATGAAGGACCTGAAGCCCGGTATGGTGCTCACCGGAACGGTGCGGAACGTGATCGACTTCGGCGTATTCGTGGACATCGGCGTGCATCAGGATGGGCTGGTACACATCTCGCAGGTGTGCAGCAGGTTCATCAAGCACCCCTCCGAGGTGGTGGCCGTGGGCGACATCGTGAAGGTGCTGGTGCTGGACGTGGACGAGAAAAAGCATCGCATCAGCCTGTCCATGAAGCAGGTGAAGGAGTAAAAAAGAAACCGCCCTCCAGGGCGGTTTCTTTTTTATGCGTCTTTTACTCGATGACGGGGAGCTTTTTGACCACGGCGGCGCAGCGGGGGCACAGGTCGGGGTGCTCGCTGTCGCTGCCCACGGTGGGCAGGACCTTCCAGCAGCGGGCGCACTTGGCACCGCTGGCGGGGCGAACGGCCACCTTCTGCTCCGCGTCCACGTCCACGCGGACCTGGGAGACGATAAACAGATCGGCCACCTGGGCGGCGTCCATGGATGCCAGGAAGCCATCCTCCGGCGTAACGGTCAGGTCCACCTCAGCCTCCAGGCTCTTGCCGATGGTCTTGTCGGCACGGGCAGTCTCCAGCGCGCCGTTGACGGCGGTGCGGAGGGCGGCGATACGGGCCCAACGGGCCATCTCGTCCTCGGAGAGGGCGTAGCCGTTGTAGGGCAGCACCATCTCGTTGAACAGGACGTTGCGCGCGTCATCGCAGGAGCGATGGGGCATGGCCAGCCAGATCTCATCGCAGGTAAAGGCCAGAATGGGGGCAAACAGACGGGTCATAGCGTCCAGGATCAGGAACAGGGCGGTCTGGGCGCTGCGGCGGGAGAGGCCCTCGGCCTCGTCGCAGTAGAGGCGGTCCTTGAGAATATCGAAGTAGAAGGAGCTCAGGTCCACCACGCAGAAGTCGTTGATCATGTGGGACACCACATGGAACTCGTAGTTGTCGTAGGCGGCATAAGCCTTGGTCAGCAGGTCGTTCAGGCGGGTGATGGCCCACTTGTCCAGGGGCAGCATGTCGGCCGGCTCCACCAGATGATCGGCGTCGAAGCCGGTCAGGTTATCCAGGCAGAACTTGGCGGTATTGCGGAACTTCAGGTAGTTCTGGCTCAGCTGCTTGAAGATCTCGTCGGAGCAGCGGACATCCACGTGGTAGTCGGAGCTGCCGGCCCACAGACGCAGCAGATCGGCGCCGTACTTGTTGAAGATCTCGGCGGGGTCCATGCCGTTGCCCAGGGACTTGTGCATGGCCTTGCCCTCGCCGTCCACGGTCCAGCCGTGGGTGACGCACTCCTTGAACGGTGCGCCGCGGCCCAGAGCGCCCACGGCCACCAGCAGGGAGGACTGGAACCAGCCGCGATACTGATCCAGGCCCTCGATGTACATGGTGGCAGGCCAGAAGCCCTGATCGCGCTCCATGGCGGCAAAGTGGGTGGAGCCGGAGTCGAACCAGCCGTCCAGCGTGTCCGTCTCCTTATCAAAGCCGGCGGCCTTGCCGCAGTGGGGGCAGGTGAAGCCCTTGGGCAGGATGTCGGCGGCGTCTCTGTCGAACCAGGCGTTGGAGCCCTCCTTCTCGAACAGCTGTGCCACGGCCTCGATGCTCTCGGGGGTGCAGACGGGCTTGCCGCAGTCCTTGCAGTAGAACACGGGGATCGGCAGGCCCCAGCGGCGCTGGCGGCTGATGCACCAGTCGGTGCGCTCCAGGATCATGGAGCGCATACGGTCCTTGCCCCAGGCGGGCACCCAGCGCACGTCCTCGCAGGCGGCGATGGCCTCGTCCTTGAAGCTGTCCACGGAGCAGAACCACTGGGGGGTGGCGCGGAAGATGATGGGCTGCTTACAGCGCCAGCAGTGGGGGTAGCTGTGGACGATGTCCTCGCTGGCGAACAGAGTGCCGTTGTCCTTCATATCCTGCAGGATGACGGGGTTGGACGCATCGGTGGTCATGCCCTCGTACTTGCCGGCGTAGGCGGTGTGCTTGCCCTGATCGTCCACGGGCACCACCATGTCCATGCCGTAGCGCTTGCAGGTCACATAGTCGTCGGCGCCGAAGCCGGGTGCGGTGTGGACGCAGCCGGTACCGGAGTCCATGGTGACGTAATCCGCCAGCACCAGGCGGGAGGTCTTGGGCAGGAAGGGATGGTCGGCCAGCATGTTCTCGAAGAAGGAGCCGGGGTGCGTCTCCACGATCTCGTAGCAGTCAAAGCCGCCGATCTTCATGACCTTTTCGACCAGTGCCTCGGCCATGATGTACATCTCGCCGTTGGGCGCCTTGACCACGGCGTAGCTCTCGTCGGGGTGCAGGGCGATGGCCAGGTTGCCGGGCAGGGTCCAGACGGTGGTGGTCCAGATCACGAAGTACAGCTTGCTGTGGTCCAGATGGCCCAGCTTGCCCTGATCGTCGTGCATGGGGAACTTGACATAGACGGTGGTGCAGGGATCATCCTTATACTCGATCTCCGCCTCGGCCAGGGCCGTCTCGTCGTGGGGGCACCAATACACGGGCTTCAGGCCCTTGTAGATGTGACCGTTCTGGTACATTCTGCCGAACACACGGACCTCCTGGGCCTCGAAGCCGGGATCCATGGTCTTGTAGGGGTGCTCCCAGTCGCCCACCACGCCCATGCGCTTGAAGCCGTCGCGCTGGACATCGATGTAGTGGTCGGCAAACTCATGGCAGGCGCTGCGGAACTCAGAGACGCTCATGGCCTTGTGGTTCAGCTTGTTCTGCTTGATGATGGCGGACTCGATGGGCATACCGTGGTTGTCCCAGCCGGGGATATAGGGGGTATAGTAGCCGCGCATCGCGTACATGCGGGTGATAAAGTCCTTCAGGGACTTGTTCAGAGCGTGGCCCATGTGCAGCGCGCCGTTGGAGAACGGAGGGCCGTCGTGGAGGGAGAACAGAGGCTTGCCCTCGTTCTTCTTCAGCAGCTCATTGTAAAGGTCCAGCTCTTCCCAGTGCTTCAGCATCTCCGGCTCGCGGGCGGGCAGGCCGGCGCGCATGGGAAAGCCGCTTTTGGGCATATTCAGTGTCTTCTTGTACTCCATGTTGCTTCTCCTTTATCTGAATAGTTTTGAAAACAAAATAAAAAGCGCCTTTGTCTCGTTCAAGAGACAAAGGCGCGGAAAAACGTCCTCTGCGGTACCACTCTCGTTGCCGCCGGGGCGGCCACTCATCCCCCACGGAATGGGGCGGGGAGAAGGTAACGGCTCCCTTGCCGTCCGCGCTTACTCGGCGAGCTTTCAGGCGGATGCTCCGGGGTGATGTTCGGTGTCCCTGTCCCGTCCGCCTTGCACCAAACGGCGGCTCTCTTCGCGTGGACATGAGGCACGGCCTGTCCCCTTCATCGCAGCTTTCAATATTGCTGACAATGTAGCACGGTTTTGAAAAAATGTCAAGAGGAAAGCGGAAAAAGGCGGCACACAGCCGCCTTTTTCAGTTAAATTATCCGATAATCCCGCTGGGCCAGGGCCTGCTCCCGGCGTATTTTCTGGGTAGCCAGCGCCTCCTCCAGGGCCACGATGATGCTGTTGGACACCAGAAAGCCGCGGGGCGTCAGGCGCCAGCCGTTCTCCGTTCGGGCGGCCAGACCCGTGCGCTCATACTGCACGAACAGATCCTCCATGGGCTGGAACCGCTGGCGGTAGGTCGTCTCGAAATACCGGCGGTCGATGCCCTCCGCCGTGCGGAGGGACAGCATGACGTACTCGTAATCCCGGGTCAGCGTAGCGTCGGACTCGGACTCCGACAGGATCAGGCGACCGCTTATGTAGCTGTCCAGGTCCCGGACGTAGGCGTAGCGCACGCCGCCGAAGTCGGAGTAGGCGCCGGGGCCGAAGCCGGCATACTCCTCCATGTGCCAGTATTTCAAATTGTGGCGGGAGGCAAAGCCCGGCTTGGCGAAGTTGGATATCTCGTACTGCTCATAGCCGTTCTGCGCCAGAACCGTGACGGCGTAGAGATACATATCCGCCTGGGCATCGTCGTCCGGAAAGCACTCGCTGTCCCGGCGGTCATACAGGGGCGTGCCGGGCTCCAGCTTCAGGCCGTAGCAGGAGATATGCTCCGGGGCCAGGGCGATGACGGCGGCGAGGGTGTCCTCCCACTGCTGCATGGTCTGGCCCGGCAGGCCGTAGATCAGGTCCATACTGAGGTTTTTGAACCCGGCCTTCCGCACGGCGGCCACGGCCTCCTGCACCTGGGCAAAGGTATGGATGCGGCCGATGGCGCGAAGCAGGCCGTCATCCGCCGACTGAACGCCCAGAGATATCCTGTTGAAGCCCGCCCGACGCAGCGCACGCAGGGCCTTGACGTCACAGGCGGAGTCCGGGTTGGCCTCCAACGTGATCTCGGCGTCGCGGGCCACAGGGCAGCGCTTGCGGAGTGTCCGCAGCAGCTTTGTCAGGCGGTCCGGTCCCAGATAGCTGGGGGTACCGCCGCCGAAGTACACCGTGTCCACCCGATGGGCAGCAGTGCGGGGCGCGACCTCTTCGATATGGCGCAGCAGGGCGGCGGTATAGGCGTCCATCTTCTCCTCGCTGCGGGGCAAAGAGTAAAAGTCGCAGTAGGCGCATTTCTGGCGGCAGAAGGGGATGTGGATATAGAGCCCGAGAGGGGCTTTTTCTTTCTGCATATCAGCGTACCCGAGGCGGCAGTATGGTCACAGCGCCGTAAAAGCAGTTGACCTTGCAGCTGCGGCAGCCGATGCAGTCATCCTGACGGACCTCATAATAGCCGTCCGGCCGCAGATCGATGCACTTCATGGGGCAGAACATGGCGCACCAGCCGCAGCCGGTGCAGCTCACCGGGTCGATCACGGCCAGCTGGACCGCCTTGCGCCCGAAGGGATGGGCAGGGTCGTACATAACTGACGCCCTCCTTTCCTGAGATCACCGTATTATTATAGCCGTTTTCATGGGTTTTGACAAGTATAGCCGCGGCGGAAGCGGCACATATTACCGGCGAAAGGATGTGATGGCGTGACACCCAAGGAATATGACGCGCTGGTACGGCAGCTGTCGCCCAGCTCACCCATCGGCAAGGACACGGCGCTGGCCTTTGTCGTCGGCGGCGGGATCTGCGCCGTGGGACAGCTGATCGCCAACGGCTGGCAGGCGCTGGGGCTGACGCAGCAGGAGGCGGCCTCCGCCACCTCGGTAACGCTGGTGTTCCTGTCGGTGCTGCTGACGGCGCTGGGGCTGTACCACCGGCTGGCGCGGTACGCCGGGGCAGGCACGCTGGTGCCCATCACCGGCTTCGCCAACGCCGTAGCCTCGCCGGCCATCGACTTCCGGGCGGAGGGCATCGTCACCGGCACGGCGGTCAAGATGTTCACCGTGGCCGGGCCGGTGATCGTATTCGGCACCGCTGCCAGCGTGGTGTACGGGCTGGTGCTGTATCTGCTGGGGTGAAAGAAAAAAGAACCGCCGTCCCGGCGGTTCTTTTTGTATTTCGGATAAAAACCTCAGATGTACTGCTTCATGCCCTCGGTGGCGGTGTCCTCGTCCGCGCTGATGGTGACGGTGAACTTCACGCCATTCTCCTCGCTGAAGCGGTCCAGCCAGTGGAGGAACGTCTCTACCGCCTGCAGGTCGTTGCTGCCGGCGATCTTGCAGAGATTATCCACGAACACATGGGAAATATCGTAATTGCCCGCGTACATACCGCACAGGAATCCGCGCAGGCAGTCAAAAGAATCCACATTATACTCGCCGGCGTTGACCAGACGGACGTTGTAGCTGACGTCGTAGGTCATATCGCCCTTAGGCTCGATGCACACGACACTTCCGGTCTCGGACTCCACACTGGTGTGGATGAGCTCAATGAGCTGCTTGGTCTTACCGGCACCGTTGGCACCCATGATCAGTCTAACCATAAGAAATCACTCCTTTGTCATTGGTGGTTTCCACCTGAGTACAGCATACCATACCGGTGGAAAAATAGCAATGCAGAAAAAGTAAACTTATTTTTGGGCACTTTTACTTTTCCAGCTTCCCCAGCAGCGTCTGCCGCAGGTCCTCATACCCCGGCTTGCCCAGCAGGGCGAACATATTTTTCTTATAGGCCTCCACGCCGGGCTGGTCAAAGGGGTTCACGTCCAGCAGGTAGCCGGACAGGCCGCAGGCGTACTCAAAGAAGTAGATCAGCCCGCCCAGGGTCTGCTCATTGACGGAGCCAGTCCGCAGCGTCACGTTGGGCACGCCGCCCTCCACATGAGCCAGCAGCGTACCGTCCATGGCCTGCTGGCGGATAAAGTCCATGCTCTTGCCCGCCAGGAAGTTCAGGCCGTCGCCGTTGCCCTCGTCATAGGGCACGGGGTTTTCGTTTTGAGAGGGGCCGAAGCGCACCACCGTCTCGAACAGGTGGCGCTCACCCTCCTGGATGTACTGGCCCATGGAGTGCAGGTCGGCGGTAAACTCCACACTGGCGGGAAACAGGCCCTTGTTCTCCTTGCCCTCGCTCTCGCCGTACAGCTGCTTCCACCACTCGGACATAAAGCGGAAGCAGGGCTCATAGGCCGCCAGCAGCTCGATCTTCTTCCCGGTGCGGTACAGCTCATACCGGGCGCCGGCATACTGCCAGGCGGGGTTGGCGTTCATGTCCGCCAGGGCACATTCGCGCATCATATCCGCCGCGCCGGCCATCAGCGCGTCGATATCGATGCCGGCCACAGCAATGGGCAGCAGACCCACGGCCGTGAGCACACTGTACCGTCCGCCGATGTTGTCCGGCACCACGAACTCCTCGTAGCCCTTATCGTCGGCCAGGCCCTTCAGGGCCCCCTTGCGGGCGTCGGTGGTGGCATAGATACGCTTGGCGGCGCCCTCAGCACCGTACTTCTTCTCCAGCAGCTCACGGAAGAAGCGGAAGGCCACGGCGGGCTCCGTGGTGGTACCGGACTTGGAGATAACGTTCACGGAGAAGTCCACACCGTCCACCAGCTCCATCACCTCGGTCAGCGCGTCGGAGCTGAGGCCGTTGCCGATAAAGTAGATGTTGGGCGTATTCTTCTTTTTCAGGTTGTAATTGGGCGAGCGCAGGCATTCGATGACGCCCCGGGCGCCCAGATAGGAACCGCCGATACCGATGACCACCAGCGCCTGGGAATCGGACTGTATTTTCTTCGCCGCCGCCTTGATGCGGGCAAATTCCGCCTTGTCATAGTCCTCCGGCAGACGCACCCAGCCGGTAAATTCGCCGCCGGCGCCATCACCATTTTGCAGATGGTCATGGGCGATACGCAGGCGGGGGGACAGCGCGGCCTCGTAGGGCAGTGGGATAAAGCTGCGGATATTTTGCAGATCGACCTGTATCATGTTAAAACCTCCTCGTCGGTGCAATGCAACTATTTGCCCTATCGTACAACGTTTCCGGGGAAAATACAAGGGGAAAAACGGGACTTTCCCCCGCTTTTCCCCTTCTCGCGCTACGCCAGGAACACCGCCTGCTTCAAAAGATCGGTGAACATCCGGCCCCAGCTGCGCCCCGGAACGCTCTCCGCCGCCAGAATGGGCACCGTCAGCACCTCTGTATCGCCGCTGCACAGGGTCAGCGTGCCCACCTGCTGGCCCTGCTGTATCGGGGCCGCCAGCGTCTCCGGCAGGTCCACCCGATACTCCAGCGACGATGCCTGCGCCTTCTCCACCACAGCGGTAACGCCCGTCTCCGGCAGCGTCAGGCCCACCTGCTCCGCCTCTCCCATGGTCACCGGCAGGGCGGGCAGCGGCTCCTCCGGCGCGGCGGAGACCAGCGTATAGGCGGAGAAGCCGTAATTCAACAGCGCCTTGGCGTCGGTGTTCCGCTTGTCGGCCGTCTCCCCCTTCATGACCACCGCGATCAGCTCCATGCCCTCGCGCTCCGCCGTGGCGCTGATGCAGTAGCCTGCCGAGGCGGTGTAGCCGGTCTTCAGCCCCGTGGCGCCGTCGTACCAGCGGATGAGCTTGTTTGTATTGGCCAGATCAAAGGTGCCGTTTCGGATGCTGTCCGTCCATATGGTGGTGAAATTGCGGATGTCCGGGTGCTTTGTCAGCAGCTCGCGGCTCATAAGGGCAATGTCATAGGCACTGGTGACGTGGCCCGCCGCCGTCAGACCGGTGGGATTGGCAAAATGGGTATCGTCCATCCCCAGCCCCCTGGCGCGGTTGTTCATCTGCTCCACGAACAGCTCCGTCACACCGGCGACCTTCTCCGCCAGCGCCACCGCCGCGTCGTTGCCGGAGGACACGCACACGCATTTCAGCAGCTCCTCCACGGTGATCTGCTCGCCCTCCGCCAGCCAGACCTGACTGCCGCCCATGCCGGCGGCGTTGGCCGACACCGTCACCACGTCGTCATAGGCCAGCGCGCCGCTGTCGATGGCGTCCATGGTCAGCAGCAGCGTCATGATCTTGGTGACGCTGGCCGGCTCCAGCTTCTCATGCTCGTTTTGGGCGAACAGCATCTGTCCCGTGGTCTTTTCCATCAGCACCGCGGCGCGGGAGGTCAGCGGCAGGTCCACCGCCCCGGCGTGTACCGGCAGCACAGCGGTGATGCACAGCGCCGCCAGCAGCGCTGTCAGTTTTCGTTTCATAGCGTCCCCTCCAGGCTTTTTTCTATGGGTATGCGGCGGGACAAGACGTTCATGCCCTTTCGACACAATTTTCGGTTGCAAAACCGCCGCCGGTATGCTACAATAACCCGGTAAGTAAATCGCAGGGTTGGTATATCGGTATTACAGCGGCTTCCCAAGCCGTTAAGGCGGGTTCGACTCCCGTACCCTGCTCCAAAAAAAGTCCACGACTTTCGTCGTGGACTTTTTTTGGCCTCGACGCGGCGGAGCGCGTCTCGGTTCGATTCAAATCATTTAACGGCGGAAGTGAATTCCGCCTATTGCAATTCTCCGCTGCGCTGCGAATTGACGCGCGACTTCGCGCGAGGAACCTGTAGGAGATGAAAAAGCACAGGGGCAAGTGAATTGCCCCTGCGCAAATGCTTTTGCGCAGCAAAAGCATTTTACGGCGCAAAAGCGCCGAGACTTAAGACACGAGGACTCCGAAGGAAATCATCTCAAGCGCGGCGCATGTATTCGCTCGCGGGGTGGCTATCACTGATGTTGAAGCGCGGCAGATGATAGAGCGAATTGCCGTAGCGCGCCTTGCCGTAAACGCCGGAGAACGTGACGGAAAAGAGCTGCTGCAAAACAGGCTCCGCCCACGGTTCCATTTTGCCGAGCGGGTAGGTGAAGGCGGTGACGGGCTGTCCCGTTTCAAGCTTGATGCGGGTGATGCTGGTCTCGAGATCGTAGGAGATGCGCGTAAGGTAGTCGTCCTCCGATTCCCCATTCCTGCGCTCAATGCCGTTCGCGTCGTTGTGAATGTGGTGGTCATGGGTGTGGGAAGCGAACTCGACAAGCCCGCTTTTTGCCATCTCACGGCACTCGTCCCAGGAGAGAAAACCGCTCGTCCCCTCGTCGATGCGCGCGGTGATGAGCGAAACGGCAGCCTTTGCGCCATACTCCCGCAGCAGCGGGAGAGCAAGGGTGAAGTTGCTCACGTAGCCGTCGTCAAAGGTGAGCAGCACTGCCTTCTGCGGCAGCGGTGCGCCGTCGTCGAGCTGCCCCGCGGCAAGCTCGCGCGGCAGGATCGTTACGTATCCCCTGTCGCGCAGAAAATCGAGGTCGCGCCGCAGTCCGGAGATCGTGATGGTGTAATCCGTCACCTGTGCGGGATCGTCAGTGAAGTTGTGGTATTCGAGCACGAAAAAGCGCCAGTCGGGCGCGGGCTTTGCAGCGCTGCTTTCCTCTGGGGACGGAGGCGTGGCGATGGCCGTTTCCGGCATGGCGCACCGGTCAAAGCGCGGCGGATACGATGGCGCGGGCTGCGCAGGATGCGCCTGACGGAGAAGCGTCACAGCCAGAACGATGACGAGCACGCGCACCGCCAGCTTAAAAAGCGACATCATGCCGTAGGAAAAAAGATTGATGCGGCGCATTCGGTCACCCCCCTTACGCCCTTTATCAGTATTAGACGCAAAATCTGAGAAAAAGTTTCCGCGTGCAGGGGTTCTTCCGTGCTTTGACGGATCGAATTAGAACAAAAGGACCGTCCCGGTCGGGCGGCGCTTGCTTTTTTGCGCTGGTTTCAATATAATAAGCAAGATTTATGACTTCTGGAGGAGAGCGCATGAAAAAAGTTGCATTGGTCACCGGTTCGTCCCGCGGCATCGGCCGCGCGGTCGCGCGTGCGCTCGCGCGCGAGGGTTACGCCGTGTGCATCAACTATTATAAGCGAAAAGATCTGGCGGACGAGCTTGCCGCGCTGCTGCGCAGCGAGGGACATGAGGCCATCACCGTGCAGGCGGACGTGTCGAAGCGTGCCGAGGTGAACGCCATGGTCGCGCAGTGCGAGCGTGAACTCGGCAAAGTCACGCTGCTCGTGAACAACGCGGGCGTTGCGGGGCAGGAGCTTTTTCAGGACGTGACGGACGAGATGTGGGAGCGCTACTTCGGCGT